>Ga0102832_1000186_pt1 | contig 153090 bp, 124 predicted proteins | sample EBPBio282013_DNA_FD_88942 | JGI IMG/M metagenome (GOLD analysis project Ga0102832, IMG submission 88942) | Wastewater treatment Type I Accumulibacter community from EBPR Bioreactor in Madison, WI, USA - Reactor 2_5/28/2013_ DNA (Illumina Assembly) | ecosystem: Engineered > Bioreactor > EBPR >... | reverse complement strand
AATTTTGGCTCTTTTTCGGGGTTAGTTTATTTGTAGAAAACTGTATATCAGCAAGTTAAACCTATAAAGGGAAGCCTATTTATTAAGTGTTGCTAGATGCTCACATCTAGCAAAAGAGGTTTCTCAAAACCCACAGCACAAGCCAACACATCTATTTTGGCGAACTTTCTACAAACATTTCGGTTTCGGGGCCTTGCGGTTGTATTTTATATCTCTCGATAGGCTCAGATTCGCTTATGCCTCTACGAGCGTTACGGGTGCCTGTAATTTGATAAAAAGCTTCAGAAAGTAGGGGGTCTCTCAAGTCGCCAAAGGCGTAAAACGGTTGCGTAATGCTTTCCTTTACAGTGACATTGGGCGTAAACCCTGCGGTGTAGTCAGATTGCCCTGCGGAGTTGTAGGTCTTGAGAATAATTGGCATAATCCCTTGTACAAAGCGCTTTTTAGTGTCTTTTATGACTGTCGAACCCACATTTTTACCAACCGTTACATCTCCAATCAAAAACACTTCCATAAAAGGTTTGAGGGAATTGATAACCATTTCGCTGGCGGATGCGGTGCGTGTACTGGTCAAGACATACACCCGACTCAAGTTGCTGCCAATATTTTCGGGACGGTTTTCAAAGAAACGTTGACCGTAATTGGCACCGTACTGCTTCTGTAAGTCAGGCGTTACGTTTTTGTTGTATTCGTCGCGGGTCATCAGCACTTTGTCATTTGCTCCCTTGGCAATAAAACTTCCGAGTGTCACCGCCGTAGAAATGTAACCGCCACCGTTGTAGCGAAGGTCAAGCACAAATTCGTTGACGCCTGCTGCTTTGAACTTACCAAAAATCTGCGCCATTTTCTGATCATAGAGCGCTTGGTCGCTGTTGTTTGGTTTGGAGTAAAAACGATTATAGACCAAGTAGCCAATTTTATTGTTGCCTTTGGTATAAATGGTATCAAACGGCATAGGATCTTCTTGCACAGACTGCGCCACTACCGTTTTGGTTTGACCTGTGCTTACAAAAGTTGCGTTTTCGTATCGACCCAAGGTAAAGACATAATTGGTGCCAACTGCGAGTAAATTGGCGTAGTTATCGGTCGTAACTGCTTGTCCATCAACGGTCATTTTTGCAATAATGTCACCTCGTTTGACACCACTTTGGGCGGCGGGAGAGCCTGGGATGACGTACAAAACAAGGGCAGAAATGGTATTGTTGATGTTATATAAGCTAAGTCGCGCGCCTGTCGTTTTACTTTCTCCCGCGAGCGATGCCTCGGTGGTTTCGGCATTGTCCAAAAAACGAGAAAAACGGTCTCCGTCGGGGCGTGCTTGCTTGTCATAAGTATAAAGCATGGCATTAAAATAGTCGGAAGAGGCAAGTTTTTTGTCTGCGCCGCTTGGAATTTTGTCGTTCCAATAATACCAATACTCCATGTTTACTTTGATAAATTCATTCACCAAGGCATCGCCAGAGGCTACCTCTTTGAACAAACTGCACGACGAAAGTGTCACAAGCAGCACCAGGGCTGCGTAAGAGAGGGATTTAAAAGCCGTTTTGTGCATGGCATTATGAAGGTTGATGAAGCAAAAACGTAAAATGTCAAGGATTGTTTTGACTATATTTACGACAAATATAAGACTACGATGAAATTTATTGCGCCCTTTCTTTTACTACAACTCTCGCTTTGTGTAAGTTATGCCCAGTGGAGGCCACAAAGTAGTGGTACCGATGCTCATTTTCGTTCAATTTCGGCTGTGAATGAGAAAATTGTATGGGCTGGGGGTTCCAAAGGAACGGTGCTACATACCGTAAATGGAGGAGCTTCTTGGGAGGTTTTGCACGTACAAGGTGCTGAAAAATTGGACTTTCGTGGGATTCATGGCCTAGATGCCCAAACGGCCGTGGCAGTAAGTGCGGGCTTGGCTGAGGAAGGACAAGCGCGCATTTTCAGAACCAACGATGGCGGAAAAACGTGGAAAGAAGTATGGCAAACAACCGAAAAGGGGGTCTTTTTGGATGGTATATCGTTTTGGGATGCTAAAAATGGGATGATTTTTGGAGATCCCATTGGTACTAAAATTTATTTGCTTAAAACTACTGACGGCGGACAAACTTGGCAGCGCATTTCACCGTCGCAATTGCCCGAAAATAAGGCGGGCGAAGCAGCTTTTGCGGCTAGTAATTCCACGATGGTGCTTCAAGGAAAGAAAAACGTGTGGATTGGCACGGGCGGAAGCGACCACGCCCGCGTATTTTATTCGACCGACCGAGGCACAACTTGGCAAGTGACGGATACCCCGATGGCGGCAAATGCTTCTTCTGGGATTTTTGGCTTGAATTTTTGGGATGCAAAAAATGGGATAGCCGTTGGGGGAAATTACAAAGCTGACAAAGACGCATCGGATAACGTCATCGTGACCCACGACGGCGGGCAAACGTGGCAAAAAGCCACGCCAACTCAGCCAGCGGGTTTAAAAGAAGCCGTTCGTAAATTGAAAAACGGTTATCTTGTAGCGGTCGGTCCAGCGGGCACAAGCCTATCCAAGGACAATGGTCAAACGTGGGAAGCCTTGGCCAACGCGCCTATGGGTTTACATGCCATGACTTGTGTTGGAAATGATTGCTGGGCGATTGGGGCTAAGGGCGCGCTGGTTTACCTGCGTTTTCCTTAAAACGCTCTTAGAAAGCCAAGTAAGGCGCTATTTTTGAAACCAGTTTTTCGTCTAAAATTTTGATATTCAGTAGCTCTTGTGCTGATTTGTAAGCGCCGTGCTGCTCGCGATACCGTACAATGATTTCTGCTTGGCGCTTAGAAATGTATGGATGTCGGTCGATGTCCTCTGCGGATGCTGTGTTGATATTGATTTTGTGAGCAGGTGTACGGATGGCTGCTAGGCGGTTCAATTCGCTTAAAGCCAATGAATCAAGTCCAAAAATTTCGTTGTACTGAGCCGTGGAGGTAAAACCTCCCAAACCATCCCTGAACTTCAAAATGCGTGCGGCAAGTTTACTGCCAATTCCCTTTAAACGAATGAGTTGGGTTGTGTCTGCTGTGTTGATGTCGAAAAGAACAGGAGCAGCTTTTTTAGCAAATGCAGGAGGGGCAGGTAGCGGTGAAGTGGGAGCGGAGATTGCCGTGGTCGCATTTCTTTCGCTGGGTGGTGCGGGCAGGCTAATGTACGGTTCGAGGCGTTGGTAGAGTATGGGTTGCAGTCCATAAATTCGTTGTAAATCTTCTTTTTTACGAAATTTTCCCCCTTTGGAACGGTACTTTTCAATGCGTTGGGCAATGAACGTGGGCATTCCTAAAGCCTGAAATTGCTGTACGGTGGCGGTATTAGGGTCAAAAGGGAATGGTTTGGGGAGAGTTCGGAGGCTTTCGGGTGTTTTAGAGGGAGAATTGGTGTAATTTTTTGAAGAATACGTTGGTTTCTCGGGCTGAATAGATTCCAAAACGGCTACCAAACTATCGGCGGTTTGGTGGTCGGCTTGACTTATTTCGGGGGAGGGAAGTGGAAGAAGCCTTCCCACTAAAAAAGGGCCAAACCAACATACTACCATCAGTGTGGCAAGTACCATAAAACCACGCGCTTGACTGCGAGAAACCCCAAATTCGTCACGAATTGCTAATAAAAGGCGCTGAAACATAGGTTGTTTTTTAGCCTTTGACGAAAGGAGCGCTTTGGAGTTACTAAATGCGGCCTAGATTATTCTTTTAGCTGGGCGGTTACTATGGGAAAATTCTAGTGTGCTCTATGTGTTTAGGAATGAATGCCACAAAAATCCTGTATTATTGGTTCTGGATTAACATATCGTTATGGTTTCCAAATTTTTAAGTCAGTATGAGCGGCGATGTGGTCGAAATCCACATCGTTGTGGCAAAGTTCGAGGCCAAAATGAATGGCATACGCGGCAATCAAACAGTCATTCGGTTTGCGGATGGTGACGCCTTTTTTGCGGAGTTGGCGGTAGAGTTGGGCGGCATCAAGTGACGTAAAGCGCAATGGCAATTCTAGAAACTTTGCGTTATCCATTACAATTTGATACACGTGAAAGTGGCCATCGCTTTTAGCTCCCTGTAATACTTCTTGGTAAATCGTAGCATTGATGGCTATTTTTGAGGGTAGGTTATCCAAATGGTAGGCCAAAAGTTGGGTTTGAGAATTTTCTAGCCCATTAAAATGATTTACCCAAACAGACGTATCAACGAGTATCATCGTACCACGGTTCTCATTTCCTCCAAATTCCCTTCCCAAGATCCTGGGCCACGAAGCTCCTCTAATTTTTGGAGTGCCATTCTATACAGGTAAAATTTAAGTGCTTCATTGATGGCTTCTTTTTTGGTTTTAGCTCCGCTAAATTCCATAACTTGGCTTAATAACTTGTCGTCAATTTCAATATTTGTTCTCATCTTCCCTTTTTTTACATACAAAAATAGAAAAATTATACACATCGCCAAGTTTAGCCACAAATTGCGTAATTTTGCGCCCCAATAAGAATAGATAACTACATGCGGAAGATAACCGCAATTAACCAATAACGCATAACGTTCTCATGAGCCAAGCTCCAGCAACTTCCTTACAAGACATCGTATCTCACGCCAAAGAATACGGTTTTGTATTTCCTTCTTCTGAAATTTATGATGGTTTACAAGCAGTTTACGACTACGGTCAAAACGGGGTAGAGCTGAAAAATAACCTCAAAAACATGTGGTGGAAAGCCATGACGCAGCTCAATGACAACATCGTTGGGATTGACGCGGCTATTTTCATGCACCCGCTCACGTGGAAAGCGTCGGGTCACGTGGATGGCTTCAACGACCCGATGATTGATAACAAAGATTCAAAGAAGCGTTATCGCGCCGACCAACTTCTTGAAGGGAAAGCCGAGCAGTATGCCGCTGATGGTCAAGCCGAAAAAGCACAGGAGTTGTTGAACGAAATGGGACGCTTATTGGGTGATAATAATCTAGAGGCGGTTCGTGAATTAATCATTGCCGAAGGGATTAAATGTCCTATCTCGGGTACGTCTAACTGGACAGAAGTACGTCAGTTCAACTTGATGTTCAGCACGCAAGTGGGTTCGGTGGCCGAAGATTCAAACCAGATTTACTTGCGTCCCGAAACGGCACAAGGGATTTTTGTTAACTTTTTGAACGTACAAAAATCGGGTCGGATGAAGATTCCTTTTGGCATTGCCCAAATTGGGAAAGCGTTCCGTAACGAGATTGTAGCGCGTCAGTTTACGTTCCGTATGCGGGAGTTTGAACAAATGGAAATGCAGTTTTTTGTTCGTCCTGGCACCGAAATGGCGTGGTACGAACAATGGCGTGATACCCGTTTGAAGTTTCACCAAGCGGTGGGTCTTCCTACGGAAAAATTGAAATTCCACATTCACGAAAAATTGGCGCACTATGCCAATGCTGCCGTGGATATTGAATATCAGTTTCCTTTTGGTTTCCGCGAAATTGAGGGTATTCACTCGCGTACGGATTTTGATTTGAAAAATCACCAAGAGCTTTCGAAGAAGAAACAACAGTATTTTGATAACGACCTCGACGAAAATGGTAAGCCGTTTGGTAACTACATTCCGTACGTGGTTGAAACGTCGGTAGGGGCTGACCGTTTGTTTTTGGCGGTGTTCTGCAATGCGTTTACCAAAGAAATGGTAGGTGAAGGTGAGGCGCAAAAAGAACGTACCGTGTTGAAACTACACCCTGCGTTGGCGCCTTTCAAAGCGGCGATTTTCCCATTGGTGAAAAGAGACGGTTTGCCAGAAAAAGCCCGCGAAATTGAAAAAGCATTGAAAACCGAGTTCCGCGTGTTTTACGAAGAGCGTGACGCGATTGGTAAGCGTTACACGCGCCAAGACCTTATCGGAACGCCATTCTGTATTGCAGTTGATTACCAAACGCTTGAAGATAACACCGTGACGATTCGCCACCGCGATAGCATGGAGCAGGAGCGCGTACACATCAACGAACTCAAAGCGAAGATTGGCTACGCCGTATCGGAGCAACGTATTTTGGAAGCGATTTAATTGTAGCGGCGTCGGAGACGCTAGGCCATAATGTTCCCGAATTGTAGTTCGGGAACAGCTGTGAACAGCTTTAAGCCTTTGTTCGAGTTCAAAACTTTGACAAAGGCTTTTTTTATTTAGGTAAAACGAAATAGCCTCAGAGAGGCGAAATCTTAGTAGAAAAGGGAAACAAAGACCTGCTCGATAGCGCGAGCATTTTGCTCGTGCTTACTATTCTAAGGCTTCGAGCCTATTTTGGCGCTTGCTCTAAAGGGTAGGAACGGGATAACTGAGTCGTTTTGGCGTCGGAGACGCTGGGCCATAACGTTCCCGAATTGTAGTTCGGGAACAGCTGTGAGCCTTTGCCAAAGTTCAAAACTTTGGCAAAGGCTTTTTTTATGTTGCCTTGACTTTAAATCGCTCGCGGTAAAGCTGGTAAAAGCTGAGGGAATAGGCGAGGTAAAAGCAGATGAGAGTGGCTATAATAGCTGCCTGAATTTGAGGGGAAAACGCTTTTAGTTCAATGCCGACTACCCTTGGTATAAACACGAAACAATTGAAAAGTGAAAGTGCAAAGGTGGCTTGCGCACCGATGGCCGCCCATTTGAGTGAATTGATAAACTTGCGCTCTTTCTTGAAATACCCCATCGTGTGTCGGTAAGTAGCGGGTAATAAAAAGAGTAATGGAGCAAAGGACAAGAGGCCGAAGAAGCCAACTCCAATTTTTAAGGGTACCAGATATGCAAATTGAAAGGTAAGCGCCCCCACTAAAAGCGACGTAACAATCGTTGGCCAACGAAAATAATTGCCCATAATTTGCCAGTGCCGTTTTTTGATTTCTTTGTTGAGCCTCTCTTTATATTCATCCTGAAGTTTTACAAGTCCATAATTGTCTTTCTGAATTGTTGTGAATCTTCGAGCATCATAGTAATAAAAAGAACCCAAATAGAGTTTGTAATTTTTGAATTCTGAGTTTACTTCATCAAACGCGCTTGCAAATGTATGTCCTTGAAACATTCGCTCTTCTATGGCCAGTATATAGTGGTCAAGAAGCTCCTCGTACAGGTCTTGGTATTTGATACCACCTGTTATGATTTCTTTGCTGATTAGGTCGAGTTGTTCCGTCGTCAATTTCATCCTAGCGAAGGTTTGAGGTTTAAAATCTTTTGAAGGTTAGAAACAAAATCGCTCAATTCTGAAACGGCCGTTTGTGCTTGTTGGTGGCCATTTTCGGTCAATTTATAATACTTTCGGTTGCGTCCGTCAACTAGAGCATTTTCGGTCGAGAGTACGCCCTCAGCTTCTAATTTATGAAGCGTAGGGTATAGGGCACCCTCCGTGAGAAGAAGCTCCCCAGCGGTGATTTCGCGAACTCTTTGGGTGATTTCATACCCATACATGCGCCTATTTTCTTGCAAAAGTTGGAGAACAATAGCGCTCAGACAGCCTTTGAGGTACGTTTGTTGTTGCATACTGCAAATATACATTACATTTCTAAATACAAAATTTTCTTAGGTATAAAATTTCTTCCTTTTTCTTAACTTTGTTTAAAGTTTAGGTCTCAACTAAGTAGGCTTTATGACAAAGCTTCCCAAAAAATACTACACTCCCGAAGAATACCTAGAATTGGAAGAAAAAGCCGCTTATAAAAGCGAATATATTCACGGAGAAATCTTTCCAATGGGTGATTTTGAAGGCGATACGCCCGAAGCAATGGCAGGGGCTAAACCTGCTCATAATGCTATTCGAGAAAATTTATCAGGAGAAATTGGTTCTTTCTTAAAAAAGAAGCCATGTCGTTCTTTTTCAAGTAATCAACGAATTTTTATTCCTTCAACGGAGCTGTACTGCTATCCCGATTTGGTCGTGGTTTGTGGAAAGCCTGAGTTTTCGGATAGTCAGACGGGAAGTTTAACAAATCCTGTGCTGATTGTGGAAGTGTTATCTCAAAGTACCGCTAACTACGATAGAAGCGAAAAATTTGAACTTTATCGCGACATCCCGACGTTCAGAGAATACCTACTCATAGATTCGCGTCGTGTGTGGGTGGAGCTTTGGCGCAAAAGTGAGCAGGGAATTTGGTCGTTGATGTTGGAAAGTAAGTCGCTAGAAGCAGTAATACATCTGGAAACGATTGGGGCTGATTTGTTACTAGCCGATTTGTATGCCAATACGGAAGATTTACCAGAGACGGTTTTTAGGGTTCGATAAACGTAAAAGAAATTGAGTAACAGCTATGAGGTTTGATAAATTAACTTGTTTGCTAACCTCATAGCTGTATCTAAAGGGCTGAAAGTGAACTCCGTGTGAAACTTTCAGCCCTTTAGTTTTTTTGTTCCACCGATTAGTGTCGATATGTACAATTTACAATTTTGGCTCTTATGCCTTAGTAACTTCCTATTTTCTGCCAGTTTTCAAATGATGATTCCCGAATTGCCCGATTACCTGACGGCAATGGGCGGACAACCTTACATCGGACTTATCATTGCACTTTTTACGTTTACCGCTGGATTGTCGCGGCCATTTAGTGGCAAACTAACCGATACCATTGGCCGAGTGCCTGTCATGGCTTTTGGATCGTTGGTGTGTTGTGTGGCAAGTTTGGTGTATCCGTTTGTGCATGTGGTTTGGGGATTTTTATTGCTTCGTTTTTTACACGGCTTTTCCACAGGAACAAAACCTACGGCTACGGCTGCTTACGTCGCTGACATCATCCCCGAAAATCGTCGCGGAGAGGCGGCAGGGATGTTGGGTATTTTTACCGCAACGGGTATGTCGTTAGGTCCTGCCATTGGTAGTTATCTTACAATGTCGATGGGCATTAACCCCATGTTTTTTGTGTCATCGGCTTTTGCGCTGTTGTCGATTTTGATTTTGCTTAATATGAAAGAAACATTGGTTCAAAAAGAACGTTTCCGATTTAGCATGCTCAAAATCAGTCGCTCCGATTTGTTTGAGCCGCGCGTACTCAACGTGTTTTTGGTAATGTTTGCTGTTTCTTTTTCGTCAGGGGTTATTCTGACGCTCATTCCAGACGTGAGCAAAACCCTCGGGATTCACAACAAAGGATTGTTTTTTACGGTCTATACCATTGCTTCGTTGGTGATACGGGTGTTTGCTAGTAAATCATCTGATGTTTATGGACGCGTTCCTGTGATGATTATTTCGTCCATACTTTTGGCGCTTGGGATGGGTATTTTAGGCGTTAGTCAATCGGTGTGGAGTTTTTGGACGGCGGCAATTTTGTTTGGTTTCTCTTGGGGACTCAACACACCTACTTTGACGGCATGGACGATCGACCTCAGTCACCCCGACTATCGCGGAAGAGCATTAGCAACCATGTACATTGCGCTTGAAGCAGGCATTGGGGTAGGAGCGTGGTGGTCGGGTTGGTGGTACGGCGGAAAACTCGCCAATATCCCCGTTGCCTTTTATGTTTCGTCGGTTTTGGCCTTAGCTTCGTTGGGTTACTTACTGTGGTGGAAACGCACGCATCGCACCGTAGTTGGATAAAAATTAAAAACTAATGACCTTCCTCAGTACAACGCGTTGGTTTGTGTCGTAATTTTGCCCCCGATGCAAGAACTTCGTACCCTCATCGGAAAAGAAATAACCCTCGAATGGCGCCAACGCTACGCCCTCAATGGGATGCTGTTGTACATTGTAAGTACGGTGTTTGTCTGTTATTTGAGCTTTAAACTCAAAGCTAACCAGCTGACACCCATTACGTGGAACACGCTATTTTGGATTATTATCTTGTTTACGGCGGTTAATGCCATTTCTAAAAGTTTTACCCAAGAACGCGCTGGACGTCTTTTGTACTATTATACCATAGCAAGCCCTCAAGGCATTATTCTTTCCAAAATCATTTATAATTCGGGATTGATGCTGGTATTGTCACTGACAGGGTTTGGGTTTTATGCTTTTGTGATGGGTAATCCTGTCGGTGATTTGTGGATGTATTTGGTAACGATTTTTTTGTCAAGCATAGGGTTTGCGTCGTCGTTGACAATGGTAGCAGGGATTGCCTCCAAAGCAGAAAACAACGGGGCCTTGATGGCAATTCTGAGTTTTCCAGTGATTATTCCTATGTTGTTGATGGTGATGAAGTTAGCAAAAAATGCCCTTGACGGCTTAGACCGCGGGTCTAGTTCGGAAGAAGTGATGATTTTGTTGGCCTTGGATGCTATTGTGGTTAGTTTGTCCTTAATTTTGTTTCCTTATTTGTGGCGTAGTTAGAGAATTAAAGTAATACCTTATGAAAAATAACTGGTGGAAAATAGTAGCAGTGCTACTGCTCACTTATACACTTTATTTTGGACTGATGGGGACAGTTCCTCGCCGTGCCATTTTGAACGAAAGTATCCGTAACGTGTATTTCCATGTACCGATGTGGTTTGCCATGATTGCCATGCTCACAACCTCGTTGGTATATGCCATTAAGTATTTACGTACCAATGATTTACAATACGACCTCAAGTCGGTAGAATTTACCAACGTAGCTATTTTGTTGGGAATTTTGGGTTGCGCTACGGGCTCGCTGTGGGCTTCCGTTACTTGGGGTGATCCTTGGCCAAGCGACCCTAAGCTCAATAGCGTGGCAATCAGTATGTTGATGTATTTTGCTTATTTGATTTTGCGCGGGTCTTTTGACGATGAACAGCGTCGGGCGCGTATTTCGGCTGTGTATAATATTTTGGCGTACGCCGTGTTTATTCCCCTTATTTTTATTCTCCCTCGTTTGACGGATTCATTGCACCCAGGCAACGGTGGGAATCCCGCGTTTAGCGAGTTGGATATGGACAACCAAATGCGACGAATTTTTTACCCCGCAGTGATTGGCTGGGGATTACTTGGAACATGGATGGCCACGGTACGAGTGCGCGTACGAATGTTGGAGGAGCAGGCAGACTAAAGTAGATGAATGAAAGGATTGTGGATAGTTCTTGTGGTTGGGCCTTTGTTGGTGATGGGGCAAACATCCAGCCGAGAGTATGATAAAGTAACTTTTAAGTTTACGCCGAGCACGTTGATGTCGTTGACAAGTCCAGCGTGGCAAGCTGGCTTTGAATACCGTCCCAAAAAAAGTTTTGGAATAAACACGGAGTTTGGGTCAAACCTAGGGGCATTGCGTTACGGGATTAATTGCCTTTCTTGTTCGGGTCAGCAGTATAATCATGCAAATTTCAAAATGAAGGAGGAGTTTCGGTGGTACATGACGCCTGGCCCCAACCCAGAATGGTATTTTGCCCAAGAAGTGTTTGTGATGAGGGACAACTACAGGCTAAGGAATGGGTATTCGAACCAAGACTCTCTGTACTATACCTTTGGTAGGGCCGAATATGACCGACTTGTGTTTGGAACAGCCTCAAAAATAGGCGTGTTGTACAACTTGAATAAATATTGGCGATTAGAAATGTTTATAGGCTTAGGAGTTCGGATCCATCGTTCAAACTTTGAGTTGTGGGACGAAAAAAGAATGGAAGGGAGGCCATCGAGCGATTCACCTTTTAATCGAGCCCGTCCAGTCAACGTTGAAATGCTACCTCACCCGTCGATTGGTTTCAAATTGGGGTATGTACTTTGGAAAGGAACTGAATAAATTAAAATAACGAATTGAAATGAAAAAAAATAGCAAAAGTACCTTTATCACTACCCTTCTTTTTGTGTTGGTTTCTTTAAACCTATTTGCTCAACAGGCCGTTCAACAGGAGATTTCAATGGCTGACCAGATGCGTGCCGATGGTAAAATTTGGGTGGTATTTGCGGTTATATCGGTCATTTTTGTGGGGATTATTGCCTTTTTGGTAAATATAGATAGGAAAGTTTCAAAGCTAGAAAAACAAGCAAAAAAATGAGCCTTTTAGATTTGATAGCCAAAATCGAAAAACTACCACAGCATAAGTGCATTGTTAAGGAGCTAATTTCATTATTTCCCCGCAGAAATCCGCTGAATAATACAAGCGCAGATTTTCACTGAAAAAAAACTTAATGCAGCCATTCATCTGCGTACATCTGCGGCTCTAAATCAGCGCCAATCAGCGGGTAAAATATTAATCATTATAACAAAGGAAAAATTATTTGAAGAATACGGAGTAAAACGAGTTTGGTAAGCATCAAAAATCAGTAAACAAATGAAAAAAATACACATTTTTGGACTTATAGTGATCGCGATTGCGATTGGAATCATTGTTTCGACCTACGGAAACGCCAGTACGTATTCCAACTTTACGGAAGCCGAAGAATTAGCCAAAGAAGGTGAAAAGTCGGAAATTCACGTGGTGGGTAAACTCACCAAAGACGCAAACGGACAGATAGTTGGAATGAAATATGACCCCGTCATGGATCCCAACCATTTTGAGTTTATGTTGGCCGATACCAATAGAGTCGTTAAGAAAGTAGTATATGGCAGCCCTAAACCGCAAGATTTTGATAAGTCGGAGCAAGTAGTGGTCATTGGGCGCATGGAAGGCGACCACTTCGCTTGTAATAAAATCTTGATGAAGTGCCCTTCAAAATATACCAACGAAAAGCCTGATTTTAAAGAAGCGACGGCTGCTAAACTGTAGATTATACCCAACCATGACCCTCGGAAATTTAGGACACCTTCTCGTCATTTTATCGTTTGTAACAGCATTAGTGGCTACCTACGCCTATTTGCGTGTCACGCTGTTACGAACCGATTCGTTAGAACTCAGTTCTTGGAAGCGCTTCGCAAGGGGAGCTTTTTACGTACATGTTGCGGCCATTTTGGGCGTATGCGCCACGTTATACATCATCATCTACGGCCACCATTTCGAGTACCATTATGCGTGGAGTCACTCCTCAAAAGCGCTACCGTGGTACTACATGATTTCGTGTTTTTGGGAAGGCCAAGAAGGTAGCTTTATGCTTTGGATGTTTTGGCAAGCCATTTTAGGCGTTGTACTGATTCGGACTAATAAATTGTGGGAAGCCCCCATGATGACCGTTTATACTTTGGTACAGGCATTTCTGACCTCAATGATTTTGGGGGTTATTATCCCAGGCATTGATTTCAAAATCGGAAGTACCCCTTTCTTGACCATGCGAGAGGCTATGCCTGATTTACCTGTATGGTCTGCTAATCCCAATTTTATCCCAAAAGACGGAAATGGCCTCAATCCTTTGCTTCAAAACTACTGGATGGTGATTCACCCGCCGACGCTGTTTTTGGGTTTTGCCCTTACGTTAGTTCCGTTTGCGTATTTGATGGCAGGGCTTTGGAGAAAACAAGCAATGGAATGGCTCCGTCCAGCCTTGCCTTGGATGCTTTTGACGGGCGTGATTTTGGGTGTCGGTATTTTGATGGGAGGCTATTGGGCCTACGAAACCCTTAGCTTTAACAGTTACTGGAGTTGGGACCCCGTCGAAAATGCCGTTTATGTGCCTTGGCTAGTAGGAATTGCAGCTTTGCACACGATGATTATCGCGAAGAAAAATGCCTCGGCTCTCAAATCGTCGATTATTCTTGTAATAGCCCAGTTTATCCTGATTTTGTATTCAACCTTCCTTACCCGAAGCGGAATTTTAGGAAATTCATCGGTACACTCTTTTACTGATTTAGGGCTTTCAGGTCAGCTATTGCTTTATTTATTGGCCTTTATTGCAGTTTCGGTAATTATTTCGGCCCGCGCTTGGAAATTGCTCCCTACTGATGCTGACGAAGTATCAACCTACTCTCGGGAGTTTTGGCTCTTTATTGGCGCTACCGTCATTTGTTTGGCAAGTTTTCAGGTCATTATTCCAACCTCTATTCCTGTTTGGAACAAAATTGTGGAAAGCTTTGGCGGGGTGTCTAAATTGGCTCCACCTACCGATGCCATTACTTATTATACAAAATTCCAACTTTGGTTTTTTGCGGTCATTGCCATCTTGACAGGAATTGGCCAGTATTTCTGGTGGAAACGAGTTCAGAAAGGTAAAATGCAAGACTTGCTCACACCCGTTTGGATAACCTTATTCATCACTGCGCTGCTCATTACTTTTGGGGGCATCAACAAACTCTCTTACATCGCTTTACTGACGGCTTCAGTGTTTGCATTGGTGGCAAACACGACCATTATTTTGGGGGTGCTCAAAGGAAGCTACCGACTTTCTGGCGGGGCAATTACCCACATCGGAGTCGCTTTGATGTTGATTGGTATTTTGTGGTCGTCGGGTTATCAAAAAGTAGTGTCACTCAATGGCTCAGGACTGTTGATTTCAAAAGAAGACTTTTTTACCAAAGATGATAACCGTGAAAACAAAGAAAACGTGTTGCTATGGTTGGGGCAATCAACGCGTATGGGTGACTACTTGCTGACCTACCGAGGGCCACGCACCGAAATTCGGGATGTGCCACAGTACGTGCCAAGCAGCTGGCTCGACATCATCGAGGGAGATTTCCACGCGGTGTGTTTGCGGGATATTATCATTGGTGAAAAAAAATACCACAAGAAAGGTGATACCGTAGCGGTCTATCCAGAAAACGTGTTTTACGAAGTAGAGTACCGTGAACCAACGGGTCGAATTACAACACTCTTCCCACGGGTACAATTCAATGAGCGAATGGGTATGGTAACATCGCCAGATATTAAGCGTGAACTCAACAAGGATTTGTATTCTTATGCAATGATAGGTAGCAATCCAGGTGACGCAGAAGAATGGTCGCCTACTGAAAACTTTAGAGTAGCACTGCAAGATACTTTTTTTGTAAACGACTACGTGGCGGTACTCGAAAGTGTTACCCGTACGAATGCCGTTGAAGGAGTTGCATTAAATCCGAATGACATTGCAGTAAAAGCACAAATCAAGATTTTGGATAAAGAACGTGAGTACTACGTTGCTCCTACTTTTGCCATTAATCAAGACCGCATGGTGATGCGTAAACCTGAAGTAAGCGAAGAACTGGGCTTGCGTATTCAATTCATGGAAATTGACCCTAAAACGGGTACGTTTAGTTTTGATGCCAATTCAAAACAACGCGATTATATTGTGATGAAAGCCGTAGAAAAGCCGCTCATCAACGTACTTTGGATTGGAACGCTGGTATTGGTGGTTGGTTTTACCATGTCAACTTTGCGCCGTTTCAGGGAGTTTCGTTTGATTCGTGATAAAGGTGTTGAATTGGAAAAGGTTTTGGATTAAACCGTTGTTCTAAAACTAGCACAACAAAAAAGCAAGGGCGGAAGTCCTTGCTTTTTTGTTTCTACCTCATAAAACGAATTTGTAAAAACTGCGAGAACAATCATCACAATGGTACCGTCGAATTGGTAAAAATTTTAACAAAAAAGGACGAGGAACCCGTTCAATGGCACTTGAGCCGCAGTAAGTACACTTTCGGGAGGCCGATACGGTGGTTGAAAGATTTTTCATAACAAAATAATGATTGAGGAAGCCAGTTAATAAATATACAGTAAAAAGCATAAAAATACCCTCTAACAACTTGATTAATTGCTGATTATGAAAAAATTCTTTGATAAATACAGTTTCGGCTTGCTATTGTTATGTTGGATGTAAACAATCAAAGAACCCCAGAAGAAAATAGGAGTAGTTGTGGTGCAAAAATACTTTTGGCCGTCTTTTTGCTTGTGTTTTAGCAGAAAGACGCTTAATATCGTTAAATGAAAACACATAATGGCCTAGTTTAAAGCTAGGCGCTTCTGAAAATTTGATTCATTTTGGGAAAATACTGCTATTATGTGGCCTTGTTGTGGTAACAATGGTGGCTTCGCTACGTCCACCTACAACCGAAGAAATCAACGCCGAGCGCTTTACAAAAACACTTATCTTTAAGAAACACCAATTTGAAATCAGCACGAGCGAGGCAGGAGCTGTGCGTGAAATGGTGATGAAAGTAAGCCGTAATAATCAATTATTAATTACGATTCGCCAAAAAACTGACGGTTGGGTCATCAATGCCGAAACTGCCGATTTGGATCAAAACAATTCTCCCGAAATTTACATCTACTCGTGTACGTATGGCAGCGGAGCTTTTGGAAAAGTGTATGGCTACCAATTTTTTCCCGACTCGTTTGATAAAATCCACATGGCTCCTCTGACGCCCGAATTATCGAAAGGATACATGGGGCACGACATGTTCAAAATGGAAGACGACCACCTGGTTCGGCAGTTTCCTATCTATCTTGCAGGTGACATCAATGCAAAGGCAACAGGTGGGTTTCGGAAGATAAAATACAAATTACAGGACATTGAGAAACGACTGGTGTTGATTCCAGAATAACCTAGGCTTGTCGCAATCGCCCCTTAGAATGGCGTAATTCCACCCCTCACGATAGCCAAAAGCTTCCTACCTTTGTTCTATCAATTAAACGACAAAAAATACACAGCGTGAAAAAACTAAAATTACAAATGCAAATGACCCTCGATGGGTTTGTGGCAGGACCAAACGGAGAAATGGATTGGATGACCTTTCCATGGACCGAGGATATCATCAATTATGTCACCGAATTGACCAACTCATTTGATACCATTGTGTTGGGAAGAAACCTTGCCGAAGGCTTTATCCCGCATTGGAAGGGAGTAGCCGATAATGCCGACAGCCCAGAAGTTGAAGTGGGTAAAATTTTTACAGAAACACCAAAGGTAGTTTTCTCAAAGACATTAACGTCATCTCCTTGGGAAAATACGGTGGTGACAAATGGTGAGTTGGCGGAAGAACTGAATCAGTTGAAGCAACAAGAAGGGAAAGACATCATTGCGTACGGTGGAGGAAAATTTGTGTCCTCTTTGTTGAAAGAAAATTTGATTGACGAGCTTCATTTGTTTGTTAACCCAGTTGCCATTGGTAACGGAATGCCCATTTTTGCAGCGTTGGACGGGAAATTGCCCTTTGAACTCGTGACTTCAAAGCCTTTTGATTGTGGAATTACGGTGATGAATTACCGTAAAAAAACGCAATAAGTTTTTTTGGTTTAATCACGGTTTTGAGTGGGGCGGGTTACTCATAACCCGCCCGCTCACACTACTTATAAACCACAGGCTCCCACCAATGCGCGTTTGGCATATACCTTGGCTAGATGTTTACGGTAGGTTTTCGAAGCATAATGATCCTCGTTCAACTCAGCACTTTCGGCCGCAGCATTAGCGGCGGCTTCAATGGTTTCAAGAGAGGCAGACTTGCCGACAAGCGCAGCTCCTACGGCTTCGTCCAAAAAGGCACCGTCGGCGCTTACGCCCGTAAAGGCAACAGTGGCGTCGGTGATAGTGCCGCCATCAATGGTGACCGAAGCGGCACAGCCTACAATAGCAAAACGAGAGGCAGGCTGCATAAATTTACGATAAACGCTCCGCGAACCTGCCGCAGGGGCTGGAAGAACTACTTCCGTGACAATTTCGCCTTCTTCGAGGGCGGTGTAGAAAAATCCTAAAAAAAACTCCGTCGCTGGAATCTCACGGGTACCACTGGGGCCTTCTACTTTAATGCTGGCATTGAGGGCAATCAAGGCCGCAGGCCAGTCGGCTGAGGGGTCGGCGTGGGCAATGCTTCCGCCCAAAGTACCTACGTTGCGTACTTGGGTATCGCCAATTAGCTCACCAGCTTCAATCATCACGCCATAGCGACTCTGAATGTCGGCATTAGAAATAATGTCGTGGTGCGTACTGGCAGCACCAATGGCCACACCTCCGTCGCGTACTTCGATATAGCGTAATTCAGGAATGCGAGCAATGTCAATCAACAACGAAGGACTGTTGAGGCGAAGCTTCATGGCAGGAATTAGGCTGTGGCCGCCTGCTAAAATTTTTGCGTCTGGGTTTTCTGCCAAAAGGCTAATTGCCTCGCTCACCGACCCTGCGCGTTTATAATCAACTGCTTGTGGTATCATGTTTTGTGTAGTAAATAAGTGGATGAATGTCGAGGGCAGAATGCAAAATGTCGAATACTCTGCATTCTGCACTCGAAACTTATGATTGCATTGCCGACCAAACGCGCTCAGAAGTAAGCGGCATACGGATGTCTTTGACTTGATGACCTGCTGACCAAAGCGCATCAATCACGGCATTGACCACGGCAGGAGTAGAGCCAATACAGCCTGCTTCTCCCGCTCCTTTGACGCCAAGTGGGTTGTGCGGACAAGGCGTTACTTGACGGTCGAGTTCGAACATTGGCAAATCATCGGCGCGTGGCATGGCATAATCCATGTACGAGCCGTTGATGATTTGACCGTTTCCATCAAATTCAACTCCTTCGAGTAGTGCTTGCCCGATACCTTGTGCCAAACCACCGTGGATTTGTCCGTCCACAATCATTGGGTTAATGACATTTCCTACGTCGTCAACGGCGATGAAACGTTTTACCTTGGTCGCTCCTGTTTCTTTGTCAACTTCTACCACCGCAATGTGACAACCAAACGGATACGTAAAGTTGGTAGGGTCGTAGAAACTGCTAAAGTCGAGACCAGGCTCAAGGTTGGCAGGATAGACGTGTGGTACGTAAGCCGTTAGGGCAATGTCGCCGAAACCTAAGGACTTATCTGTACCTTTTACCGTAAACTTACCATCGACAAATTCGATGTCATCGGGCGAACATTCGAGTTTATGGGCAGCGATTTTAGCACCTTTTTCGATGATTTTATCCAAACTTTTTACGATGGCGCTACCTCCTACGGCCAACGAACGCGAGCCGTACGTACCCATCCCAAACGCAACGGTATCGGAATCACCGTGAATGATGTCCACGTCTTCCATCGGAATACCGAGACGGTCGGCTACTACTTGGGCAAACGTAGTCTCGTGGCCTTGTCCGTGCGAATGGGCTCCCGTAAATACGCTGACTTTGCCCGTAGGCTGAACGCGCACTTGACCTACTTCATACAAACCTGCTCGCGCTCCCAGCGAGCCAACAACGGCGGATGGGGCAATACCGCAAGCCTCAATGTACGTAGAGAAACCTACGCCCAGGAGTTTTCCCGAAGCGGCGGCTTCTTTTTGGGCTTTGCGGAAATCTTCGTAGCCAAGCATTTCAAGGCCACGGTGGAGCACTCCGTGGTAGTTACCACTGTCGTATTGCAGAGCCACGTTGGTTTGGTAACCCGGTTGTGTCACCCCATCAAACGCAGGAATAAAGTTTTTGAGGCGTAATTCGGTAGGGTCAACGCCCATTTCTAAAGCCGAAAGGTCGAGAAGACGCTCCAATAAATAGGTCGCTTCGGGGCGTCCTGCTCCACGATACGCATCGACTGCTGTGGTATTAGTAAACACGCACGTCATGTCCAAGTGAATCTTAGGCGTGGTGTAAAGTCCTTGTAGAAGCGTACCGTGCAGGTAAGTCGGAACAGCCGTTGAGAAAGTTGAAAGGTAAGCGCCCAAATTGGCAAACGTCTTGATTCGAAGGCCCACAATTTTGCCGTCACTATCAAAACCCATTTCGGCTTTGGTGACGTGGTCGCGGCCGTGGGCATCGGTCAAAAACGCCTCAGAGCGCGTTTCTGTCCACTTCACAGGGCGGCCCGTTTTCTTGGCCGCAAGGGTGACCAATGCCTCTTCAGTGTAGTGATAAATTTTTGAACCAAAACCACCACCTACGTCTGGCCCAACGACGCGCACCTTGTGTTCGGGTAAACCTAATACGAACGCACACATCAACAAACGAATGAGGTGCGGGTTTTGGGTGGAGGTATAAAGGGTGTATTTGTCATAAACGCCATCATAATGGCCAATGTAGCTGCGAGGCTCCATGGCATTGGGTGATACGCGTTGGTTGACAAACTCTAAGGTAGTGACGTGAGCAGCTGATGCCATTGCTTCGTCAACTTCTGCTTTTGGGTTACCTATTTCCCAGTCGAAACAAATATTGTTAGGAACATCGTCATGCACCAAAGGAGCCCCTGCTTCTACTGCTTTCGAGGCATCGGTGATTGCAGGCAAAACTTCGTAATCAACGACAATAGCTTCGGCAGCATCTTGAGCTATCTCGCGACTTTCAGCCACCACCATTGCTACTGCGTCACCTACGTGGCGAGCTTTGTCTTTTACCAACAAAGGGTGCGGTGGTTCTTTCATGATGTCACCGTTCTTGAAGTTCACTTGCCACCCGCAGGGAACGCCATAGTGGCCTACTTCGTCGCCTGTCATAATGGTGACAACCCCTTGCATCGCGGCAGCGGCTGAGGTGTCAATGCTCTTGATGCGTGCGTGGGCGTACGGACTTCTAAGTATATAGGCGTGGGTCATACCAGGGAGATTAATGTCGTCGGTATAGCGACCTTTGCCCGTAATAAAACGCTTATCTTCAACGCGTTTTACTGATTTTCCTATGAATTTATTGCTCATGATAATTAGCCCCCCATTCCCCAATGGAGGAGTTTTTTTATCTCTTGTTAACCATCATTGATTAGGGAGTCAATTGGTTTTGTTAAATCGCTAAAAATTGGGTTATGTTCCCCTCATTGGGGGTTAGGGGGCTACTGCGGCGTGTTGTACCGCCCGAACGATGTTGTGATACCCCGTACAACGACAAATATTCCCTTCCAACCCTTCGCGGATTTCTTGTTCGGTGGGGTTAGGATTGCGTTTGAGCAAATCGGCAGCGCACATAATCATGCCTGGGGTGCAGAAACCGCATTGAAGGCCGTGCTCTTCTTTGAAGCCTACTTGAAGCGGGTGTAATTCGTCACCCGAGGCCAAACCTTCGATGGTCGTAATAGTAGCGCCATCGGCTTGGGCAGCGAGCATAGAGCATGATTTAACGGCATGGCCGTCGAGGTGAATCGTACAAGCGCCGCAGCTACTGGTATCACAGCCTACGTGGGTGCCAGTTAGGCCAAGAACATCGCGTAGGTAATGTACCAAAAGCAAACGGCCTTCTACGTCGTGAGTGCGTTGAGTACCGTTGACAGTTACTGTTATTTTTGGCATACTTCTTAAAAGGTTATGTGCTTTCGCACGGTTTAAAGGAAAGATGTTTTGTGTTTCAGACCTTCCAAGTTTCCAAAACTTGGAAGGTCTCTTCGGTCGGGTTTTGAGAAACCCTTGTCACGATTTCGGTCGGGTTTTGAGAAACTCTTATCACGATTGTCACGATTTGGGTCGGGTTTTGAGAAACCCTCAGCACGTTAGCTGAAAAACCCTTGGTACTTTCTAACCTGCTGCGGAGAGTTCGTCTTCGAAATTTTTGAAAAATTGTTTGGTCAAAGTACTTGCTACACCACTCATCACGCGGTTTCCTGTACGAGCCAATAGCCCCGACATATCCGCTTTCCCGTCGAAAGACAACTCCGTCTGAGTGTCCGATAGAGGCTTGAGTGTCATGTTTATATCCGCATTGACGTTGCCAATTTTACTGTTTTGAATTACTCGTAGGGTAAAACTCTCGGGAGCAACAGCATTGGCTACCTCCGCTTTTCCTTCAAATTTGCCCGCCACAGGGCCAATTTTTACCTCGGCAATGGCTTTGTAAACGCCTTCACTTTCGAGCTCAAGGCGCGAGATACCTGGCGTAACTTTGGCCAGCGTTTCGGGGTTCATCAACATCGCCCAAATGGTTTCGGCGGGTGCGTTGAGGGTATGAGTTCCTGTAAGTTCCATGTAGCAAAGACGTGATTAAGTAATAGAAATTATCAAAATAATAATATTCAAAGCTACGATAATCTTTCAGTCTAGGTATGGCACTATTGTATTAAAAAACAGAACAATTCTATCAAAAGGCGTTATTAGAACTTTACGATTTTTTTGCGGTAATTGGCAGGGGTGTCGCCAGCAGCTTTTTTGAAGACTTTCTGAAAATAATTGAGGTTGTTGTAGCCACAAGCAAAGCAAATGTCTGAAACACTGTACGATGTGTTGTACAAAAGCTTCATTGCCAGCTGGATTCGTTGTTGGTTAATGTATTCAACGGGCGTAATGCCGTACTGCTGTTTAAAGCACCGAAAAAAGTTAGGCTCACTCATGCAGGCTTTGTCGGCGAGGTCTTTGATGGTTAGATTTCGGTGGATATTCTCTTGTACATACTTAATCGCATACGCAAGCCGATTCGTATTGGCAAGCTGCTGAAGGTTAGTACTTAGCACCATTCGCGCTTTGGTTTGCATAAGTCGGACGATGAGTTCTTGCAATACCAAATTGGCAAAATAATCTTTAGCCGCGTTGTTTTCGGTAAACAAATAAATAAGTCGCCCGATGAGCTGGTGAATGGCCGCTTCGTTGGTAAAATAAAAATTATCGTTGGCAAACTGCCAGCCTTCGTTATTATCCACCAGCGGCGAATGTTCGTTGAGGGTTTCGACGATGGTGCGGATTTTGGTCGGCGAAATTGCCAACGCCAGACATTGGGTAGGATTTTTGCTATTGGCTTCGGGAAAGTCGATGCGCATGGTTTGATTGGCAGGAACAATCACCGATTCACCTGGAAAAAAATCAAAGGAGGGTGAGTTGGTCAGGTGCATTACTTTTTTACCCCGAATCATGCTGGCCAACACGGGATTAGAAAAAGTAAGCTCTACATTTTGGGCAGCTTGGTGGGTCTCGTAAATATTGAGTTCGGCATTATCGAGGGTATAAGCAGTACGGTTTTCGACAACGAGTTCTAACTTTCTGCTTTGAAGATGGGTTGTAATGTCGAACGAATTCATAAAAAGGGAATGTTAATTTGAATAGCGACCGTTCACACTGATTATTGGATATATACCAACAATTTTATGATTATTTTTATACAAAAACAACAGGGCTTGGCTATTAAAATTCTATTAAGCCTTTCAACATTATTCTTTTTGCGGATTGAGTCGGTCGAAGCTCAGAAAAAAGATACGGTTTTGCTGCGCCAACTTGCTCCCGTGACCGTGACGGCTACGCGACTCGAAATCAATGAAAAACGCCTTCCTGCGGCCTTAACGGTACTCAATGGAGGAAGGATTCAGATTGGCCAACCTCAGCTGTCGATGTTTGAATCGCTGGGAGGTGTGGCTGGGCTTTTTGCCCAAAATCCAGATAATTATACCCAAGATTTACGCATTTCGATTCGGGGATTTGGGGCACGTGCTGCGTTTGGGATTCGCGGGATTCGTCTCTACGTGGACGGGATTCCTGAGTCCACTCCCGATGGTCAAGCCGATGTGGATAACCTCGATATGGGGGCGATGCAGCGGTTGGAGGTGATGCGCGGGCCGTCATCAGGATTCTTTGGAAACGCAGCGGGAGGGGTAATAAGCCTTCAAACCGAAAATGCAGCCCAAATGCCGTTGGCCGAAGTGCAAGGAACGGTGGGTTCGTACGGTTTGCGGAGTTGGCGTTTTAAAACGGGCGTTCAGCAAAAAAAACTCCAAATGGTGTTTGTCGCAACTCGTAATCAATCAGAAGGTTATCGGGGAAACAGTCGCATGGAAAATACGATTTTGAACCTCAAACTGCGCTATGATTTTGATTCGTTGACCCGACTTTCGGTGTTGGCCAACTACGGCACTAGCCCCGTAGCTGATGACCCAGGCGGTTTGACGCTGGCGCAAGTAGCCGAAAATCGTCGCCAAGCCCACCCAAACAACCTTCGGTTTTTGGCAGGAGAGTCGGTGACCCAAGGCCGCGTTGGAATCACGTTTGAAAAAACGATGGGCAACCACCTGATTTTTGTGCGTGCTTTTGGGACAAAACGTGATTTTGCCAATTATTTGGCGTTTCAGGCGGCAGGGGCAGGAACCATCAACCGAACGTTTGCAGGAGGTAGTTTTCAGTACCAATTTTCTCAGAAATTTGATTTCCTTAGTTACCGTTTTCGGATGGGAATTGACTTAGAATCGCAAGGAGACACGCGCCGACGATTTGATAATATGACGGGGGTGAGAGGAAAATTAACTTTTGACCAATTGGAATCGTTTAAGAATATTGCCTCGTATATTACTCAAGAGCTATCGTACAAAAAAATAACGATGTTGGTAGGGCTGCGTTCGGACGTGATTCGCTTAAAAGCAACCGATTATTTTATGTCGGACGGCGACCAATCGGGTGGCCGTAATTATAGTCGTATCAATCCTACGTTGGGGCTTTCGTGGGAGGTGTCTCCAGCGGTAAACTTGTACTCTAACTTAGGGAGCAGCTTTGAAACCCCAACCATGAGTGAGTTGTCGAATAACCCTTCAGGGACGGGTGGGTTTAACCCCGAGCTAAATCCGCAGCAAGCCTTGAATTATGAGATAGGAGCAAAGACTTATTTTGGACAGCGTGTACGGGCTGATTTGGCGTTGTTTACCATTGAAGTAAAGGACGAACTGGTACCGTACCAAATTACGGGTCAAGCGGGGCGGGTGTTTTACCGAAACGCGGGCCGTTCAAAACGGCAGGGGATTGAAGCGAGTTTGAATGCCCTGTTGGCCAAAGGTTTAACCTTGTTTTCAAACTATACGTATTCGGACTTTACTTACCGTGAGTATCAAACCTCAACAGGGAAATTTGACGGAAATGTGTTGCCAGGCATTCCTAAACACGCGGCGCAGGTCGAGCTTCGTTATTTTATGCCTTCGGGGTTATTTGCGATTGCTCAGGTACGCCATGCGAGTCAACTGTATGCCGATGATGCCAATGCCGTGACGGCCAATGGATATAGCCTTTTGAATCTGCGTTTAGGTGGGCAAAAGACGTGGCGGAAGTTTCACATTGAGCCGTTTGTAGGGGTAAATAATTTGTTGGACGAAACCTATTTTCAGAATGTTCAAATAAATGCGAGTGCCAACCGTTATTTTGAGCCAGCGCAAGGCCGCTTTTGGTTTGGTGGGTTGAAAGTCGGAGTGAATCGGTAATCAGAAGACCTTCCAAGTTTCTAGGTCGCAGTTTCCAAACGTGGAAGTTCTTGGTAACGCTAAAAAAAAGTTGGTAAATTATTAAACCTTTTTCAGGATACGGCGTCTAATCATCAAAAACAAAAACTACCTAGACGACCAGCTACCATGAAAACAAAACTCATTTTTGCCGCGTTATTAATTGGATTTATCTCAATCTCGGCTCAGGCAACGGAAAAACCCCGTAAATTTGAGCACAGAAAACATCACCGTCACGATCGCCGCGAGGATGTGAGAGATAGAAGAGAAGACAAACGCGATCATCGCGAAGACCGACGCGATCGAAAAGAAGATATTCGTGATCGTAAGGAAGACCGTCGCGACGCGAGACACCACGGAGGGCGCCGTGACCGCCGCGAGGACGTCAGAGACCGAAAAGAAGACAAACGCGACCGCCGCGAAGATGTTCGCGATCGCAAAGAAGATAGAAGAGACCGACGTAAGGGAACTAATTAAAAGGGATTGAATGTTATATAGTTGTTAGAACAACAGAAGTTGTTACACAATTTATCCAAGCGATCTTACGTTAAGACAAAATATTTTTAAAATGGCTGTATGGGTTGGACACGCCTCGACTTTTAGTTGGGGCGTGTTTTTTTATTTTCTTGACGATGTCTCGTACAGCCCATTCCCAAAAATAAGTATCAAAATCAGCGGCGTGAGGTGAGCACCTGTTTTAAAACCTGCCCCAGTCATGGCGTAAGTGCCTGACGAAAATTTGAAATAAGTATTGATTAATATACCGATAGATAGCACAAGAAAAGCACCTAACACAGCGAAGGCAGTCTTTTTGGTGGTTTTTAAGTGAAGTCCTAGCACAATTCCTTGGCATACCAATGCCGTAAGACCTACCGTGGCAAGGGCGCGGGGAAAGGTTCTAATCATGTCATATTTGAACATCATTACCCCTATTTTGCCTAGAAGATTGGGATGAGCGAGCAGCCACGCATCTACGACGATCAATACAGCCAAAATAAGGTAGAAAAAAAGGTTTGATTTCATGTTGTCGGTTCGGGTTTTAAGTACGAATATTGCCAACAAATATACTTCATTTTATGCAAGAACATCACTTAGAGGTAAAGCGAACGGCGCGTTATTTTACGCTGGGCGAACTCAACGAGTCCACCCAAAACGTTTGGTTTGTGTTGCACGGGTACGGACAATTGGCGCAGTTTTTTATCCGAAAATTTGAAGTGTTGAACGACGGCCAAACCTTTGTCGTTGCCCCTGAAGCTTTATCTCGGTTTTACCTAGAAGGCGTTTCGGGTAGGGTAGGAGCGACGTGGATGACGAAAGAAGAACGTGCCCACGAAATCTCAGATTATATTTATTACCTCAATCACCTGTACGACACGCTGTTGGAAGGCAGAGATGTTTCTAAGTTGACCATTAATTTTCTCGGATTTTCGCAGGGGAATGCGACCTTGCTTCGCTGGCTCAACAGCGACCATGTTCGCTGCGACCGTTTACTTATCTGGGCGGGCTTCTTCGGAAATGGCGTAGCCGACGTGATTGAGCCAAGTAAACTCACTGCTGTGCCCACTACGTTGGCGTATGGTTTACAAGATGAGTATTTGGTACAAATTGATACTAAAAAATACGAAGAAGATATACGAATGGCCATTCCCCATTTAGAGGTCGTCACGTTTGAAGGCCGCCACACCGTTGACAGTGCTGTTTTACACCAAATTGTGAAAGGATAAATATCTATTTATTACCACAGCCATCAATATAGGCCGTAAAAACACTGCCAGCTTCGGCCTTAAAACCAGGGTTTAACTGTACGTATTTTTGGGCGTCGTAGGTCACTTTTGCCGTGGCCGTGACGACGTTTTTGGCTTGAATGTTAGCGCTCACTTCAAATTTTACAGCTTCCGTAATGGGGTGATTTAAAAGCAAAACGGTTGTACAGGGATCGATTCGGTACAAAATTTTGTTCACCTCCAGCGTCGAACTTGCGGTGTTTTCGAGTAGTGTCCAAGCAATGTTGGTGTCGGCGTTGTGGCTGGCTAAATTTTGTTCAAGACTAATCGTAACCACTTTAGGTTCAATGGCTTTTAAGTACAAACTGTCCAAAAGTTGATTGACGGTTGTGTAGTTTTTGAAAGAACGACCTACCAAATTGTTGTGCAAATCCATGGCGGAAGCCGCATTTTTTACCAGTGCTGTACCTGCGTCGTTGTATTCATAAGCCGAAGTAAACTGCCTTACAATTTCGGTAGCCGTAGCTTCGGAAGCTCCGATGTCTTTGAGTTTTTTGACGGAAAGGGCATTCCAAACCGAGTGCCGAAAGGCATTTGAACTATTGTCGTTTTGCGCCTGTGCACCCGCCCCAAAGCGTTGGTCGGTATAGGTGTTGGCTTCGTTTCCTGCGTCAAAAATTAATTGGGCTTGAACGGGATACTGATAGGCCAGTGCCTGAACGCGTGGATTAAATCCCAAAAATAAACCAGGGAAATGTCCTTTGGAATGAACCGAAAGTACGACAAAAATCAGCAGTAGCGACGTAATAAAACGACGTAGCATATTGGTTGGTTAGGGAGGAGTTAGGCTAGTAAAGGTACGTGAAAATAGGGATATTTTACAACAAAATACCCGACCCACTCTAAATTGGCGGATCGGGTATCAATGTCCTTGATAACACCACAAAAAACAGAAGGCTTTTGCTTGTACCAAACGCCTTTGTTTGATGTTCAAAGCTGCAAAAATATTCTTAAAACAAGATTAAATTGGCCTTAAACTTTACTTAAAATATAATTTTGGCGACTACGGGCTGATGGTCAGATGGATAGCGTTGGTCTTTGGCATCGGTTAAAACGCCGTATTTCAACACTTTGATGGGCGCACTGACAAAGATATAGTCGATGCGCTGTTTCATGGGAGCCTCAAATTTGAACGCGTTGAAAGTTCCTTCGGGGCCATAGGCTGGAGTTGCTGATACGTCGTGGGTATCGTTAAGTGCGCCTTTCATGAGTTGAATTTGTTCAGTTTCGGGGGTTGAGTTAAAATCTCCCGTACAAATGACCAACGCATTACCCGCAATTTCCTTCATTTTTTTGACCATCAAATGCCCCGATTGACGGCGCGCTTCTACGCCTTGGTGATCAAAGTGAACATTGAAAAAGTAGAACTCTTTTTTGGTGTTGAGGTCTTTGAATTTTGCCCAACTACAAATACGATTACAGCAAGTGGCATCCCACCCTTTTCCTGGGGTTTCGGGGGTTTCGCGAAGCCAAAAGTCGCCCGATTGCAGCAACTTAAAACGGTCTTTTTTGTAGAAAATAGCCGAGTGCTCGCCTGCTTCTTTTCCGTCGTCACGGCCTTTGCCTACAAATGCAAATTCAGTCAATTCAGCAACGCCGTTGAGCTGATGACGCAAGGCTTCTTGCGTGCCAAAAATATCCCATTCGTGAAAACGTACGAGGGCTTTGACGTTTTCTTTACGGTTAGGCCAAGCATTCGGGCCATCGTTGGGGGTATCGTAGCGCAAATTGTAAGTGGCTACATTGATGGCCTTTGACGGCTGTGCGTGACTGGCAAAAAATGCACAAAGCGCGAGAATTGGAACTAGAAATAGTGTTTTCATTTATTTACGTTTAAGACTTGATAAATACTCAATCAAATCAACCAACTCTTGCTGACTCATAGATTCATGCAGACCAGCCGTCATCAGCGATTCGTCAAGTTTTTTCATCGAAACTACCTGACTCATTTTATAACTTTGGGAAGTTCCTCCTGGGAATTTGAGCAGCAAGTCAGTTTCGGTTTTACTGGCCACAATTCCGACCGTCGTGCTGCCATCTTTGAACTTCACTTCGTAGCCTTCGTAGCCAAAACTTACTCCCGCACTTGGGTAAAAAATAGCCATGTATTGACCATCTTTGCCAAGTTTGCTGCCAATTTCGGATAATTTAGGCCCAAAATCTGACCCTTCGCCGTTGACTTGGTGGCAAATGGCGCAGTAGTTTGCAAACACCGTTTTGCCGTTGGCTACGTTTCCTGTGAGGGTCATTAGCTCGCTGACGGGAGGGAGTTTTTTGCCCGTTTTGGTTGGAGCTGCGTCGAGGTATTTGGCGGCCTGAATCTTGACGTTTTTGCGCCAAGCACCGCTTACGCCTTGCACGGCCACCGCTTTGTAATCGTTGGCGATTTTACCTTGTTGGAGCAAGTCGAGCACGAGGTCTTCGCCGTCCATGCTTCCACCCAACGCCCGCGTAGCTTCCGTCCGAATGGCTTTGGGACGTTTGGGGTCTAGTGCTACGGTTTTTAGGATGTCTAATGATTGTTTGCTACCAATTCCACGAAGTGCAATCAACGTATTTTGGGCTTTGGCGGCATCTTTTCCGTTGATAGTAGCCCAAAGAAGCGGAGTTTGTTCTTGTTTCAACAATTGGCGAGCCGCATCGCGGCCTTCGCGTTGCATGGGTTTGTCGAGGGCGAGTTGCAACAACCGTTTTGCTTCGCTGGCAGGCTCAAACCGTTGTACCAAATCCATGTATTCACCCGTACCGTAGCTGGCGTCGAGTAGTTTTTGAAGGTTTTGCTGCGCTAAAGGCGAAGTTTTAACAAAACCTGGGTCGAGGTGACGAAGGCAAAGTTTGGTAATTTCGGTGTCGGTATTGGTTTTCATCAAATCCAGCAACGCCGTCGATTTTTCAGTCGCCCCTGGGTTAAAATCAAATGCCCTGAAATAACGAAGACGGTCTTTCAACGCCACGTTTTTATCCCCCGCCAACGAGGCCAACAACGGCACCGAGGCCGCCGTCCGTGCCCGCCAAACGAGGTCTTTTCCTTTGGCTGAGGCAGTTGGGTTAGGCCCTGCAAGTTTGAGCCAAGTGCCAAAAAACTTATCCCATTGACCATCGGCCGAAACGCCAAGGGCTTCGAGGTACCAGCGGTCTTGTCCGTCGTAGCGGTTGGCCAATTGAGCCCAAATATCCGCCGCGAGGTCGTCGGTATTATGACGAATCGCTAATGCCACTTCACGACGAACCTGCGGTTCTGAGTCAGAAGCTAAGAGATTCAATTGCTCAACAGTCAGCGGCAATACTCCTTTGGCCGTAATTTGGCGCGCGGCCCGAATGGCGGTAATGCGTAAATCAGCGTTGGCATCTTTTAAAGCCGCACTGACGTAGTTATGTCCATTGGGAAGTTTGCTCAACAACCACAACGCACGCGCTTTCATGCGTGGGTTGGGCGATGTTTGGTACATTTTAGAAAGCTCACCTTCAGCAGCTTGGCCGAGGCTACGAATTTTGTTCCACGCCAAATAACGCACCGAAACGTTAGGACTTTGAATGGCTTTGAGCGCACCTTCTAACGTTGTGAAATCGTGGGCAGGAGTTTTGTAAGAGGTATTTGGGGGCGTGATTCGGTAGATGCGCCCACGGTTCAAATCGCCCGCTTGGTGACCACCTACGCCTGGGTCGTACCAGTCGGCGGCAAAAAGCGAACCATCAGGAGCGACACATACGTCCGACGGGCGAAACCATTGGTTGCGTTTTCCGTACAGTACATTTACGATATTAGCTTTGTAACCTGCGCCATTTTTTTCAACGGGATACGAACGAACCACGTTAGGCCCCGCATCGCAGTGAATCATTTGGTTTTGGAAGACAGTTGGGAGCATATCGCCTTCGTAAATGACCATGCCCGTAGGCGAACCAGCGCCCGTTTGGAGTAAGTTCGGAACTACGCCTGGGTCGTTTAAGTGCCAGTGACGGTGCGGGATTTCGGTTTCGATATTGGTGCGATTGGCACTCCAGCCAGCCCCCGTCATTTCGTCGGTATAACCGTAGTTGCCGTATTCCATCACGTAATTTATACGGACTCCCTTGTTACCATCGTCGTCGTTGTCCGACTGCCACATAGTGCCATAGCTATCCACGGCCACTTCGTAGTTATTGCGGAAATTGTGTCCCAGCACCTCTACGTTTTTGAAGTCAGGGTCGCAACGGAACACCATTCCTTGCTTGTATTTTTTGCGGTCGATGGGCTGCCCGTCTTGGTCGAGTACGGGTTGACCTTTGCCATCTAGTAGCTGATTTCCTTCGTTTCCAAAGTTGAAATACAGTTTTCCGTCGGGGCCAAAGGTAAAGGCGTGCATTCCGTGGTCGTGTTGTTCGCCCTTAATTCCCTGAAAAATAATTTCTTTTTTGTCGGCTTTGTCGTCACCGTTTTCGTCGGTAAAGAGCCACACATAAGGGCTTTGAGATACCAGTACCTTATTGCCCATGACCAAAACTCCCAGTGGAGCAGCCACTTCTGGCCCTTGATAAAACACTTTACTAGCGTCGGCCTTGCCGTCTCCGTTGGTATCTTCCAAAATAAGGATGCGGTCACCTTCGGAGTGGGTGGGATTTCCCGTAATGGCAGGGCGGTAGTTGTAGGCTTCGAGCACCCACACGCGCCCTCGATGGTCGATGTCGATATTGGTGGGGTTCGTAATCATGGGTTCAGAAGCAAAGAGGTTGGCTTCTAGGCCCTCAGCTACTTCTAATGCCCCCACGGCATATTTGAGGTCGTGTTTTTGCTCTTGCGTAAGTTTCGCATACACGCTGTCGAGTGTGCCTTGCGAGCCACGGCTTGGATTGTCGTTTTGGTAACTAGCGACTAATCCACTGGTGAGAGCCAGTGCCCCCAGTCCCCAAAGGTATTTTTTCATGGTGGTCGTTCATTTATGTGATGGTACAACAACTTCAGTAAAAGAAAAAAGCTCTTTCTTTTTAACCTATCTGTGGGTAACTAACTGGTGTTAAGCATTGGTAATACTTACTTGCTATTAAGGTAGGGAAGGAGTGAGGGGTTTGGTTCTAGTGGAGAAATTAGGCAGATTGTCTTATATTTAACTTATAGGCAGATGTTTTAGGAGGAGTAAAATGATTGTTTTTATCCTCATAAAAAACATTGAAATAAAATTTTAGTATAAAATATTTAATTTTGCTTAATTGCCAATTTAATGTTATTATTGATAAAATTTTTTATGAAAAAATATAATATGAGAGCCTGTGTTTTTTTTATTTGTGGATTTTTTCTAGCAGGGTGTAAATCAAATTTGGAGGAGAAAGGTCATACTATTTCTATCCCGTTTACTATTGTAGATGGGTACGGTGGATTTATTCCTTCTTTTGGTTGGCTGAGTCCAAAGGATGAAAAATCGGGATGGGCAAAAACGTATGAAAGTCCCAAAGGTGTTCCTAAAGATTGGTATAATATTACACAGTCTCATATTTGGCTAGATACTTATCAGTTTGTTTATCAGCACCATAAAGAGGGAAATATTGATAAAGAGATGTATAAGTTCTTACAGGAATCATGGAAGTGGAATCCTGACACACTTCAATTATCATCGACTCCCATCAAATGTTTTGTCTATGTCGTAAGTGGTCGCGATAAAAACGGATACCAATGGGTAAAAGTTGATACAAATAATAATTTGGATTTTAGCGATGATAAGGATTTTGAACCTGAACAACTAACATTTGGCAAAAATGAATTTTCGACTAAAAATCTACAGAAAGTACAGTATGAGCGTTTTGTCGCTGGTGAAATTGTTGATGTAGAAATACCATTAGTAATTAGAGCTCTTCCTGATGGAAAGTTAGGATATTGCTTCCCGCAATATGGAAAGTGTGAACTTGGTAAATCTACTATTCTGTTTCCAAGGGGCAGTCCCACGTTTGAGGCATGCGGAATTGTAGAAGCAGATGAAAAGAGTAATAAAACGTTTGAAGATGCTGATTTTGTAAAAATCGATAAATACCTGACCCTAGGAGGGATATTAGGGAATAAATACAAAAACAAAGGTGTTGATTTTTATACTCAAACGCTTAAACTTGAGACTGCTTTTGGGGATACTATTCAATCTTTCCAAAAAGGTTATTTATTAGAGCCATTTAGTGGAAACGATTTTTTGACTGGAAAGGAAATTCGTACGAATAGCTACAAGGGAAAGTATTTGTATCTTGATTTTTGGGGTACTTGGTGCCGAGGATGTGTCGCTGATATGCCAGAATTAGTGAGTCTGTATCAGGGACTTGACAAAAATAAAGTCGAATTTATTGGTATTGCAACAGGGGAACAATCACTAGAAACACTAAGAGGGTTTTTGGGAAAACACAACGTTAAGTGGCCACAAGTGCTTAGTACAGAGCAAAATAATTTGGCAGAACGTTATAAAGTAGCATCTTTTCCGACCACTGCACTCATTGACCCCACTGGTAAAATCGTTCAAATGAATATTAGGCCACATCAGCTTAAAGAGATTTTAGCGAAAGAGCTAAAATAAACGATGTTGATAAACGAAGGGATGCCGAAACCCAAGAAATAGGAGAAAATTGAAGAAAGAGCTACCTTTAGGGCTTATTTAAAACGTACAAAACAGATGTCAGCAAATCCAAAAGTTTTCTTTGATATTACCGCCGATGGCGCTCCGTTGGGTAGAGTTATTTTTGAACTTAGGGCAGACGTGGTGCCTAAAACCGCCGAGAATTTCCGAGCATTAGCTACGGGTGAAAAGGGCTTTGGCTTCAAAGGAAGCGTTTTCCACCGCATTATTCCTCGTTTCATGCTCCAAGGGGGCGATATTACCAAAGGCAACGGAACGGGTGGAAAGTCTATCTACGGAGAAAAGTTTGCCGATGAAAATTTTCAGTTGAAGCACATAGGGCCAGGAATACTGAGCATGGCCAATGCAGGCCGCAATACCAACGGTTCTCAGTTTTTTATCACGACGGTAACTACCGCATGGCTCGACGGAAACCACGTGGTTTTTGGTGAAGTGATAGAGGGAATGGATGTGGTGCTACAAGCCGAAAGCTACGGCAGCCCGAATGGACGGACTTCTAAGAAGGTTGTGATAAGTGATTGTGGTGAAATTAGTACTGTGAGCTAGTGGGCGTCGGAGACGCTAGACCGAGCTCGCCCCAAATTGTAGTTTGGGGCGAGGCTCGTCGGTGGCTTTTCCATCTTCCAATATAACGGCTTTCCACGTACCTACCAGATTTTTTTCAATGGTGGGGTTGCAGTTATAAAATGCTATTTATTTGGGGTACACAGTGGTCTTTGAACACTACGCGGAGATACTTAACTTTAAGACTTACAGCAAGTATGGCATTTTTACAGGTGCAAGAAGCTTTATTAAGAGAATAGCCAAGGAATTTATTGACTAAAGAGAAATGAAACTCTAATTAACAATATCATATGAAATATGTCATAATTTTTCTTGTTTTATTTTTAGGATTTCGTTCAGCTGTAGCTCAGGAGTCAGAGGAAGCCGAACAGGCTATTGAATACATTAAAGCTCAGCGACTAATTGCCATGAGACGAGCTTTCGATCCATCTATTGATAGTCTAAAAGAAGCAGAAAAAATCCTAAGAGCTGCACTACACTATTATACTACATCACAAGTGCAGGAGTTAGCGAAAAGCAATAGCAGATTATTTGGCAGTAAAAATTCTATCCTTTATGATTTAGCGACTGTTAAAATTAAAATGAAACAGTTAGATTCAGCGGTGATTTTATTGATTGATCCATTGACTGGAATATCAAAAGGATTTTTTAAACAAATGATTGAACAAGAGTCTATTTTTTCAGAGATTCGCAACCATCCTACTATTGTCTCAATTTTCAACGCACAAAAGGCTGCCGAAAGACTATTTAACTCTGACGCGCTTAGTACACCTTATCAGCCAAATATCAGCGAAGATGAAAAAATAGCTGGCTTATCAAAATTATGGTCTGAAGCCAAATATAATTTCGCTTACTTCGATTACATTCCTGATTTAGATTGGGATAGACTCTATCTTGAATTTTTGCCAAAAATTCGGGCTACAAAATCTACTGTCGAATACCTTTATATTTTGAAATTATTTTGTGCTCAACTCCATGATGGCCATACGGATGTTTGGGCCAACGACCCAAAGTTGAAGGATTTGACGTCTTTACGTCCACCGTTTAGAACAGTATTGATTGAAGATAAGGTATTTGTTCAGGAAGTTCAGCATGATAGCTTGGAAAAAACAGGTATTCACCCAGGACTTGAAGTAATAAATATTGATGGATTACCTGTAAAAGAGTATGCTGAGCTTTATGTACGCCCTTATCAGAGTGGCTCGACCACACAAAATATAGATGTAGCAACCTACACCTACCGTCTTTTATATGGACCTAAAGATGCTCCTGTTGACGTAACGTTTAAGAATGCAAAAGGAGAGATTTTTAGTCGCAAGTTGCCCCGCACAGGTTATCGTAATCTCAAGACACGCCCACCATTTAGTTTTCAAATTATTCCTAATAATATTGCCTATATTCAATTGAATGGTTTTGAAGATAATAAAGTACTAAGCGGATTTAAGGCCGCTTTGGATTCTATTGCTACTACTAATGCACTCATTATTGATGTTCGGCAAAATGGAGGTGGGGATAGTGGTTATGGATGGAGTATTTTAGCTTGTTTAACTGACAAGCCAATGCTGACAGGTTTTTATTCTTCACGAATCTACAGCCCTTTGCGTCGCTCCCGTGGCGAAACAGTTGTTTTTGAGCCAGTTGACGGTGGAAATATGTGGCCTGTGAATGGGAAGTACCACTACACTAAACCCGTCGTAGTACTCACAAGCGGTCGCACATTCTCAGCAGCAGAAGATTTTGTATTGGTATTTGATACAATGAAACGAGGTATTATTATCGGTGAACCTACAGGTGGTAGTACAGGCCAGCCATTATTATTTGCATTGCCAGGAGGAGTGATGGCCCGTGTATGTACGAAACGAGATATGTATCCTGATGGTAAAGAATGGAATGGTAAAGGCATTCAACCAGATTTATTAGTCAGACCTACTGCTTTCGATTTTCAGACAGGACGAGATACAGTGTTGGAGGCTGCAAAGAAGTATTTAGAAGCAGATAACAAAAAATAATACTTGCAAAACTATAACCTATCCTCGTTGTACTCGCTAGACACAACGGGGGGGAGTTTGTGGCGAGAGTAGGTTACAATTGGAGACGGGGCAGTTTCGGCACTAAATACAAGAAATTGCTGTTGGTGAGAAGAATAGGGACAAAATCCCTCTTACATTCAACTCCTTTTTGCTACTAAATGGCCCCAAAAAACAAACTTCCCCAACCCACCCTCAAAGACCGTTTTGCGGCACTCAAGTATTTACCCCCGTTTTTTAAGGAAATTTGGAATACCCACCCGTGGATGACAGCAGGCAACGGGCTGTTGCGTTTGGTACGTTCGGCTATTCCTTTTGGTACGTTGTATTTGGGCAAATTGATTATTGATGAGGTAGTGCGGTTAATCAATTCCCACTCGACGGATACGTCTTGGTTGCTGTGGTTGATTGGCTTTGAACTTGGGCTGGCGGTGTTGTCGGATGGCCTCAACCGCGCCACGTCCTTGCTCGATGCGCTCTTGGGCGATTTGCACGCCAATCGTTCTTCCATTCAAATCATGGAACACGCCGCTACCCTCGATTTAGCTCAATTTGAAGACCCCGTTTTTTACGATAAACTCGAACGCGCCCGTCAGCAAACCGTCGGACGAACGGCTTTGTTGGCCCAAACGCTGGCGCAGTTTCAAGACATTATTACCATTGGTTTTCTGGGGGCAGGCTTGGTGGTGTTTAGCCCTTGGCTGATTTTGATACTGATAGTGAGCATCTTACCCGCGTTTTTGGGAGAGTTTTACTTCAACGCCGAAAGCTACGCCCTTTCTTACCAATGGACGCCCCAGCGCCGCGAACTCGACTACCTGCGTTATGTAGGAGCCAGCAACGTGAACGCCAAGGAGGTAAAGCTTTTTAACTTGTCGAAGTTCTTGACGGAGCGTTTTCGGGAAGTATCGAGTGGGTACTATGAGCAAAATAAAAAATTGGCGATGCGACGGGCGTTTTGGGGCGCGCTGCTGACGGCCGTGGGGACGGCGGGCTACTACGGCGCTTACGGGTACATTGGACTAGAAACCGTCAAAGGTAGCATTACGCTGGGGAGTTTGACGTTTTTGGCAGGGTCGTTTCGGCAGCTAAAATCGTCGCTCGAAGGGATTCTGAACCGTTTTACGAGCATTTCGCAGGGAGCATTGTATCTCAAAGACTTCTTTAACTTTTTTCACCTCCAACCTGAGGTGGCCTCGCCGCTGCACCCGCGCCCATTTCCTAGTGTTATTCAAGAAGGTTTTGTGTTTGAAAACGTCAGTTTTCGCTACCCAAATGCGTCCAAATGGGTGTTTGAGAACCTGAATTTTACCCTAAAAAAAGGCGAAAAACTGGCGATAGTGGGTGAAAATGGGGCAGGAAAAACAACCCTTGTAAAATTGTTGACCCGCTTGTATGATCCCACCGAAGGTCGTATTTTGCTAGATGGTGTGGATTTGCGCGAGTACGATTTGGGGGAATTACAACGCCATATTGGGGTGATTTTTCAAGATTATATTCGTTTGATGATGACCGCGCAGGCCAACATTGCCGTGGGCGACATCGAGTATATCCACGAACTCCAGCGCGTGCAAACCGCCGCTGAACGGAGTTTAGCGGCTAATTTGATTCAAAAATTTCCGAATGGATTGCAGCAGGTATTGGGACGGCATTTTAGCGGAGGTACGGAGCTGTCGGGTGGAGAGTGGCAAAAAATTGCCTTGGCCCGCGCCTACATGCGGGATTCTGAGTTGTTGATTTTGGACGAACCCACCGCTGCTTTGGACGCCCGCGCCGAATACGAGGTGTTTCAACGTTTCGCGGAATTGACCCAAGGGAAAATGGCCTTGTTGATTTCGCACCGTTTTTCCACCGTCCGCATGGCCGACCGTATCATTGTAATCGAAAACGGCGAGTTGCTGGAATCGGGTAGCCACGAAACGTTGATGGCCCAAAAAGGACGTTATGCTGAGTTGTTTCAACTGCAAGCTAGAGGTTATACTTAGAATGTCGAGTGAACATCCCGAAAGTTTCAAACTTTCGGGATGTTTTCATTTTGAGCTAAAACTAAACCCGCGTTTTACAGCATTGTGTTCACTTTATTGAAACGTAGGAGGTAGGACTTACTTACTTACTTACGGACTCGGGCGTTGACTTTAATTCTGCCTGGCGTTACCTTTTGGTATTTTTTGAACACAATCACAAACTTAATCGGAGTGGTGTAGCCCAAAAGGTCAGAAACTTGCTTGACCGAATACCGACCGCTCTCAAGAAGCTCGCGAGCTTGTTGCATTTTGTGCTCCATAAAGTACTGATGGTAGGGTGTTTGGTACAAACTTTTAAACACACTTTTAAACTTGCTTGGACTTACTTTAAACGAGCTTGAGACTTCGTCAATGGATGGTATTTTAAAAGAAAAATCAGAAATAATTTGCTCGTGTAATTGCTGAATTTTTTCTACAAACTCATCCTTAAATAGATATATCTCCTTGGATGTGTTGACAGGTGTATTCGTTGTGGATGTGCTGATTTGATTAGGGTAAATACCTACAGTAGAATGAATACAACTAAACGGAATTCGATGCTCAATAAGGAGCCTTAGAACTTGGCTTGAATCACTTTCGGAAATAACGATGCTAATGTGCTCATTAGCAGGAGACGGTAGAGGAATATTTGTAATGGTTCCAGAGTTCATAAGTACAATTGTTTAAAAAGAGGATTATCATTAGAATAGGAAATTAGAGACTAAATACTTTGCAAATAAGTATTGAGTTGTTCGTTTTCGTCGAGTTGTAATTTTTTCTTAATGCGTACCCGAGACAATGTAACACTTTTGGGGCTTACTCCCAGAATTTGAGCTACTTGCTTGGGCGATAAATTAATTTTTAAATAGGCACAATGTTTTAGGTCTAATTCGGTAATTGAGCTTGAACGTTGACGAAGTATTTCAAAAAAATGAGGTGAAACTGCTTCAAAATGAAGCTTAAACTTATCCCACTCATTTTCATCATTTGTGTTGTTATCAATGGTTTTTAAAAGGTGTTTTATCTTGTTTCGTAAGCTGGGTTCGGCGTTTTCGTTGAGCTGCTCAATTTCTTTTTTAATATTTTGTAACAAATCCGTTTGTTGGCTCAAATGCAGCGTGGTTGTGGCAAGTTTTCGCTGTTCAAAATCAATTTTTTGCTGTAATTTTTCTTGTTCTAATTGACTAAGCCGTTTAGTGAGTTGGTGATTCCGATAAATCAAAAAGCCAAAAGTTAGGGTAGTTAATAAAATACAAATACCAATCATGATGGCGTATCTTAGCCGAACATTGGCTGCCTGAACCTCTTCGTCTTTTTGCGCAAGTTCAAAGTTTGTTCGTTTGGCAACGGAGGTGTAAGTGCGCTCATTTGAGTAAACGGAGTCACGCATTCTGACAGATTTTTGACTATTTATGAAGGCATTTTTAAAGTCGCCAATTGTATAATAGTAATTGGTCAACAGATTGTGCGCCCAAATCTTGGTCGAAGAAAATCGTGCTTTTTTATAAAATGTCAAATAACTTTTTTCTGCCTTCTCGTAATTTTTTTGTTTCAAGTAAATCGTACCAAGGATACCATCAATTTCGCCCGCATTGAACGGATGTGGGTGCGCTTTGTACAGTTTTTTGGCGGTGAGAATGGCTTTCAAGGCATCGTCATAACGCTTTAATTCAAGGAGTGCAATGGCATATTCATAGTAATGATTTCCACATTTGTTAGGCTCGTTTTGTTGGCATTTAGCAATGGCTTGTTGGTGAAATGTAATTGCTTTGTTAAGATTTTCTTCGCGGGAAAATACTGAACCCAAAGCGCTTTTTGCGATACTTTCTTCGAGGAACAATTGGTTCTTTTTGGCTAGTTCATTTGCCTGAAAAAAATAATACTTTGCTGTTTTAGTGTCACTGATTTCATAATGATAATACCCCATGTCATGATAAAAACGAAAAATGGTTTTGACCGTAAATGCTGAGGCATTTGATTGGATGGTTTTTTCAATATTGAGTAAATAATCTAAGCACGTATCACATTCTTTGGTTGTTTCAACAATGAGCAAGTCTGCTTGGACTTGTCCCTCTAAATAGCCTATTTTTTTTGCAGCTGAGGCTGCTTTTTTTGCATATTCAGTGGCAAGGGGGTTGTTGTACCAAAAGCGATAGGTTTCGGCATAGCCCAGCAGGCAAATGACCTGTGCCAATGCTGAATTTGGATGTTGTTCCTGAAACTTTTTTACCAATGAAAAAGCTTTGCTTGAGTCTATGGCACTGTAGGTTTCAATTTCAGCCTTGGCTGCCAGCCACTCCTTGGGTATTTGGTCAAAGCCTGCGTTATCATCTTTTGTACAGTTATTTATCCCCAAAGAAAGCATTGCAAATAACAGCCATATTTTGCACTTTTGATATACCTTTTGAGCAATGATAGCCATTTGTAACCTATCATTATGGTTAAAAGACTGTTTTATTAGGCCATTTTTGACCCATTTGTTTTGGAATACACTACTTGTCTCAGTTGACGTCATCTATGTTTTGAATGAATCAGGATACACCATTGAACAAATTGTTTGCAAAGTAGTTTGGGCAGCGTCCATAAATTTCGCTAAAACATTTTTGTCGCATGTAGCTCAAACAGAGTTTCAACGCAGAAAAGCATATAACTGATGCCTGATAAAATGCTTAAATCAATGTGAAAGTATTGAAAATGATACTTACGCAAAACAAATAGGGATTAAAAAATATACGTATAGATAGTTTGGTAAAATAACATAGATATCAAAAATGTGATATTATAGTGATTTTAAAAGAAAAATGTACTTGTGTGCATGTAATTTGAAGGATGCTAGAATTTGCAATAATTAAATCTTGTTAAAAGACATACTTTTTTGGCCTGTGAGATGTTATATTTTGTTTTTGTTAGGATGCTTGTTAAGCACTTTTTCAGGGAAGAGCCAGACGCCCATACTTCATTACAGGGAAACGAAGACGATTTCGCTAGGAAGCTATCTTCAGTTTTATGAAGACAAAAGTCAACTGTTTGGTATAGAGCAACTTCAAAAACTGCCACCAAAAGCGTTTCAAAAAAATACTAAAACGGCTCCTAATTTTGGCGTCCGTAGCTCAAAAGTATGGTTGAAGGCATCGGTCGAAAACCATACGTCAGAAACTCTTTATCTGCTTTGTGACGAGGAGAATATTTTCAGAATGGAAGTATATGTTATTGACCAAAAAGGCGCAATTAGCTATTATAAAACAGGTTTTTTGGAAAAATATAACAGCCGATTTTTTCATAATAATCAGCTGACAGTACCGTTGGGGACTCATCCTCAAACAGTTTATATCGGAATAAGTGGCGATGCTACCTTGTTGGCCTCAATGTACGTGGCGTCTGAGAGAGCACTGGCGAGTTGGCAACACAGGAATGACACTTTTGAGGGTGTCTTTTTGGGGTGGATGTTACTCGTGTTTTTGTATAATTTATTTATTTTCATACAGTTACGTGAACGCCTTTATTTTACCTATTGCGTTTATGTCATCACTTGTACGTTTGTAGTTATTCGGCTCGAAGGCATCGGTTTTGATTTATTGTGGCCCGATTACCCGTCTTTTAACCGTTGGATTGATACACCGTCGGTGATTAATACATGGCTGGTGATTTTGTTTGCCATGCAGTTTCTTCAAACCAAAGCCATTGTGCCGCGCCTGCATCGCATCCTACAAGTATATTTAGGGTTGGTAACTTGCTTACCCTTGCTCGAAATCTTTAACATTCGGCCACTATCCAATAACCTGACGATGTTGTCTTTTTTGGTGAGCTGTACTTTGCTGATGACAACGGCTATCACCGTGTTTTGGAAAGGATTGCAGCAAGCTCGGTTTTATTTGTTGGGGTGGACGGTATTTCTTGGCTCGGTGGTTGTAATTACGTTGTGGAAAATGGGAATCATTACAAGTACTCATTTTTTGGTATATAATGCTTTTCCTATTGGGACAATGTTAGAAGCTGCGCTTTTCTCTTTTGCCCTTGCTGACCGCATCCGCATTTTTCGGCAGGAAGCAGACGACGCTCGTTCGTTGTCGCTGAAACGTTTGGAAGAAAACGAAAAACTGTTGACCGAATACCAGCGAGTTCAGGAGCAAAATCGTCAATTGCAAGAGAAAAACGCCCGTGTTATTCTCGAAGACGCTCCCCAACCGCTCAAGCGCCTATCGGTGCCGTCGATGAACGGTGTGCTGTTGTTGCCCTTATCGGATATTATTCACTTGCAAGCGATGGGAAGTTATTGCAATATTTTTTTAACGAATCAGAAAAAAGTGATGGCTTCTAAGCCGTTGGCGGATTTTGAGCCATTTTTGGTGGAAAATGAATTTATGCGGGTACACAAATCTCACCTTATAAACTTACGCCAAGTCGTGCGTTATGTAAAAGGCGACGGCGGAACCCTCGTTATGACCGATGAAAGTGAGGTGAGCGTATCACGCACGAAAAAGGCCGAGCTACTCGCAATTTTAGGGATTTGACGTACCTTTGTGCTTATTAAAGGCTAAATCCCTTTCAAATGCACCAATCATTTCAACTTACGCTGCCACCCAATGTGGCACTTGACGATACGGCTTTTCAACAGTACGTGCTTCGTCATTTGGGGATTCAACAAACTGAAACCCTCACGATTCGTAAACTAAAGCAGTCGATTGACGCCCGCTCGCGGCAAGTGAAAGTCAACGTGTCGGTGGAGGTGTATGCCGATGAAGCTGCTCCCCCTGCCATTTCCTATCAAAAAAACTATCCTGACGTTTCTAATCAACCCGCAGTGGTGATTGTGGGCTGCGGACCTGCGGGGATGTTTGCGGCCTTGCGCCTGATTGAACTGGGCTACAAACCGATTGTGTTGGAACGTGGCAAAGACGTGCGAGCGCGTCGGCGCGATTTGGCGGCCATCAACAAAGACCAGATTGTTGATCCTGATTCAAATTATTGTTTTGGAGAAGGTGGGGCAGGGACGTATTCAGACGGGAAATTATATACTCGTTCCAACAAAAGGGGCGATGTACGGCGAATACTGGAAATCTTGGTGGTGCACGGAGCTACCGAACAAATTTTATACGATGCCCATCCGCATATTGGTACCAACAAGCTCCCACCGCTGATTGCCGACATGCGCGAAAGCATTCTGCAAGCGGGTGGGGAGGTACATTTTAACACCCGAGTGACGGATTTTATACTTGATAATCAGTCCGAAGCGATTCGAGGTATCATTACGTCCGATGGCAAAGAGTACGTCGGATTGGGGGTGATTTTAGCCACGGGGCACTCAGCCCGCGATATTTTTGAGCTGTGCCAAAAGCGAGACATTTTTATTGAAAGTAAACCTTTTGCGGTGGGAGTGCGGATTGAACACGCCCAAAGCCTGATTGATTCGTCACAGTATCATTGCGCCGATAGAGGGACTTATTTGCCCGCAGCTTCGTACAGCTTAGTGACCCAGACCCGCGTCAAAGGCGTACAGCGGGGCGTATTTTCGTTTTGTATGTGTCCAGGCGGGTTTATCGTTCCAGCGGCAACGGCGCCAGGCGAGTTGGTAGTCAATGGCATGTCGCCGTCGCGGCGCGATTCCCGTTTTGCCAATTCGGGCATGGTGGTGAGTATCGAAGAAGCCGATTTAAAGCCGTATGCGAAGTTTGGACCGTTGGCGGGGTTGGAACTTCAGAAGAAAATTGAGCAAAAAGCCTGCGCCATCACGGGGGGCGGGCAAATAGCACCTGCGCAACGGGTGTTGGATTTTATAAAACAACGTACGTCCAGCAGTTTGTTGGAAACCTCCTACCAGCCTGGATTGCAGTCGCTAGACTTGCGTGAGTACTTACCCGCCCACATTGCCGAGCCGTTGCGGTTGGGCTTGCAAGATTTTGGAAAAAAAATCAAGGATTATGTCTCGAATGATGCGCAGTTGATTGGCGCGGAAAGCCGAACGTCCTCACCCGTACGTATCCCTCGCGACCGCGAAACGGCAGAACACCTTCAAACCAAGCGCCTCTTTCCGTGCGGGGAAGGCGCGGGCTACGCGGGCGGCATCATGTCAGCGGCATTGGATGGGACGTTTGTGGCGGAGTGTCTGGTGAAATTGTACGGGAAGTAGTTTTTTGTCATGCCGAAGGCATCTATCTCCGTGTGACACCTTCCCGAAAGTTCAAAACTTTCGGGAAGGTGTTTATAAATCGTGCGTTGGGATTCTCAAATCCCAACGAAGGGGTTGCTCACAACCCCGATTGTATTCATCTGTTGCCTCGCGGGGATTTGAGAATCCCCGTTCACCCCGCCCACGGCAGCGTCGGCATTAATTTTTTTTGCCCTTCAGACAACCCATCGGGTTATTTCTGCATTTCTATCATTGAAACCAAACGAAGTAAACCCGTGTATCGCTGGCAGAAAGTTGTTGAAATGTGCAAAGAAAACAACCGATTCGCGCAGAATAGGCTGTATGAGGGCTTTGCCGCGCGATTGTTTCGGCTTTGTATGCGTTATGTTCGGCACAGCCAAGATGCGGAAGAAGTATTGATGAATGGTTTTTTGAAGTTTTTTAGGGGCTTGCCCGATTTTGACTACCGCGATGACCACAGCCTAGAAGCGTGGCTCAAACGTATCATGGTCAACGAAGCATTGATGCATTTGCGCCAACAAAAAGCATTACCCAAATTTACGGATACCGACGAAGCGGACAGTACTTATATGGTGGAGCCCCCCGATGGGTCGATTGATGCCGAAGCGATTTACGCCGCGCTGATTGAGTTGCCTACAGGCTACCGTATGGTATTCAACCTGTACGTCGTGGAAGGGTTTAAGCACGAGGAAATTGCCCAGCAGTTGTCCATCGCCGTAGGTACTTCAAAATCCCAGTTGAGTAAAGCAAGGGCTATGTTGCAACAAATTTTAAAACAAAGAGGCTATGAGCAATACGGAACAATTTGATGCGTGGGTGCGAGAGGAGATGGATAGCCTCGATAGCTTGCCCGATAACTTTCGGTCTGAAGTAGTTTGGCAGCAATTACAAGCCGAACTGCATCCCATGGCTGAAAAGAAGTCGGGATTCGCGAGATTTTTCAGATCTAAGTCAGTGTACTACCGCGTAGCAGCGGCGGCGGTGCTCTTGTTGTTGGTGGGCAGTTTTGGCTGGAAAATGCAGTGGTTTGTTTTTCAACCTATTGATAAACAGTTGGTAGTGGAAAAGGTGGAATTGGTAAAGAAACCGCTTTTGGCAACAAAGAATGAGAAGAATCTCGAACTGAAAGAAAAGACACTAACGCAGCCGGTGGTACGTAAATACTTACCTCAAAAAACATCAAAAATCACCACCATCGTACAGGCTTCGAGCACTTCCGAAGCGGTGCAAAATACGGAACAAGTTCAGGAGGCCGTGTCAAGCCCCAACGAGGTGAGTCCTGCGGCTAAGGTTGAAATTTCGCAAGCTCCTGTAGAAATGGCGGAGGCACAGGTAATAAGCCAATCACCTAGAAACCAGACTTCAAAAAACAGAACTAAACCTGCTTTTAAAATTATCCATGCTAACGAATTGGCTGATTACCACAAAGTAGAAATGGCCGAAGCCCGCGAAAAAGAGGCGAAAGCCAAAGGGTTTGTGGTGATTAATTGGCAAACCAACAGCGGTAATCAGTCGGAAAGTAGCATCATGACGTACCTCAGAAAAAAAGATTAAAACCCTCTAAATACCATGAAAACCATCATCACAACGATGCTCGCAGCGGGCATCCTTGGCCACGCTTTTGCTCAAAATTTACCAGGAACAAAACCTTGGATGCTCGAAAAGCACAGTCGTTATCAATTTGAGTTGGAAAAAGGGAATAAGCTGGTGGTATATGCCCCCAACGTGCGCAGTTTACAACAATTTCAAAACATCGACTCTACCCTTGCGTTGTTTGTCAGGGATTTTAAGAAAATAAAAACGGGTCTGGAAGAAACGACCAATGCGCGCACGGTTATTTACAAACCCCTTAGCAACGGACAGTGCCAACTGGATTTGAAAGAACACACCTCCGCCCACCAGCGTTTCCAGCTTAGGCCGCAAAATGCCGAACCTTTGTTGCTAAAAACAGCCCAAGATACGCTGCTCATTGTTCAAAATGCAACCGCTCCCGTTCAAATTAAGGTTGGGAATGCCAAGGCTAAAAGTTTGATAACGAATGAGTTGGTCTATTTTTGTTTTGTGTTGAATAACCTTGAGGACGCCGAAGCACTGGCCGAAACATCAATGGCCAATGCGCACATACGAAAAGCGTTGGAGGATGTAAAAAAATACACGGGGCACGACCTCACCGACGAACGGTTTTCGTTTGAATATACGGACACGCCTTTGTCGGGAAGGAAGTTTAGGAAGATTCAAAATAAAAAAGAAGACTTTATCGCCGTTCATCCCTCGTTTGGAATCGGTTTGTTTAGAAATCAATGGGTGCCCAACTCGCAAGTTGATTTTACGTTTGTGCCCAACAGGTACAAAACGATTGGCTACACGGTGGGATGGCGCAGTTTGTTTTTTACTGAGCGCAACGACCAGACTCAGCGTTTTACTACTCATAGCAATGGTTTTGTGCAAGTAGGCGTTACTTTTTACGATTTTAGACGCCCCTCATCGAAACAAATAAATACCCAAAAAGTGTTGTTTGGGGCCTATCTGGGGCATTCAGTAACTAGAAATGGGCCTATTTTTGACAAAAACACTTGGAATTTTTCAATGACGGTCACGACCTACGGCATGTTTAAGATACAGCCCGAAATCTATTTTAACGGTTTCTTCAAAAGTGTCCAACCTGGTTTACGACTACAAATTGGGATTTAGGAGTTTTGTGAGGGTGCGATGGCGCGTGCAGGTCAGCCGTTCTTTAAACAAGTATTGGGTCGTGCGTTGGGATTCTCAAATCCCAACGAAGGGGTTGCTCACAACCCCGATTGTATTCACTTGTAGAATCGCGGGGATTTGAGAATCCCCGCTCATGGCTAGAAAGTATTCTTCCCGATGGGGGGCGTGCGGATTCTCGTTCTTTAAAAGTATGTTGAATCGTGCGTTGGTGTCCTGTCCTAGAATCGCGATACAAAAAAAGGTATCATAAAAATGAAAGGACAACACAAGGTTTTAAACTGTGCAATATGATTCGAGGTAAATTGTTCGAAATAAAAGTAAGGAGTTTCATTTGTGTTTTTTTTGTGGAAATTTTTCGGCATTAATAAACATATCATATTTTAAAATACCAGCATCGCGCGTTTCCTTTTCAATCTCCTTCAAGCGGTTTCTAATATAATCAGAATTGATTCTTTGCCGTTCAAGTGCTGCTCCAAAGTGATATAAATTATCATTATAATCATCTTCAAGGTAAATAAAATTACTAATTTGGTATTTATAAGCAGAACCTTCACTATGTACCTGAAGTGAGCGATAGTAATATTGCAAAGCTAATTGATATTGAGGAACAACTTCCAAAGTGTGAATAATGCGAAAACCTAATAAACGATTAAAGGTTTCATCAATATTAAGGCTCAAATCGTGTTCTGAATCAAGAATTTTACATAAACGATAGTGCTTCAACCAACATGCCATTTTTTCATGAAAAGAGGCTAAGTAAGCGTTATTTAGGAAGTGATTAGTGCCATATATTTTCAAAGAACTGATTATTTGATGGAGGCAGTAAATAGAATTAGCTACTACTTGAAAGTATTCCTGTAGCAATTTTATCATTTCATTAGTTAATTTATTAGGAATGCCAATTGTTTTACTTAATAATTTTTCATTACACTCTTGACCAAAAACATAATCTCGAATATTAATATGTTTATTAGGGAAAATTTCTAAAATTAAGTTAGAATATATTTTTTCCCAGGTATTTAAATTTGAATAAAAAATTCCATTAGAAAAATTGTATTTAAAATTTTCATAAAAAATATCGTCATATCTTTTGCTTATACTTTCTTTAAGATATTTATAATTCATTTTAACTTGTATATCTAGTTCAATGATACGAGTGAACTGGTGTGAAATATTATTAAAATGATTTACAATACTTTGTTCTTTACATTTTTCATTAAAGTCTTTGAGACTCTCATAAGCAGAATAATTGTCAGCTTTTACTTTCATACTTGCAATTAATAGTAGAGCTTCCTTTGTTTCTGGATTATTAGAGAGATTAAGGTATATATATTTAGAGTATCCCTTAGGAGTTAGTACTGATTCAATTCCAATGTAATCTTTAAACTTAAGAATTTGAGGCCTATCAGATGAGTTATTGTTCCAGCTGCTTATTTCTAATATTTTCTTTAAGAATGTTTTTTCTAGCCAATTAATTAATAAATTATTGCCTTGTTCAAATTTAGTAAATGAACTAATAACTAGCAAAATTTTTCTAAATTGAAAACTACTACTATTGCTTCTGCCTGATTTAAGATAAAATCTGCCTGATAAATAGTACATTAATAAAATCCCGTCTAAATTTATATCTCCATTTTGAGTATTAAAAATAAATAAGTGTTTAATTGATTCATAAAATGCTTTGTCTAAATTTCCAATAATTGAATCAGAGTTGTCTTTATATTTATCAAGGACTGCTTTAAGTATATCGATACTGTTGGTTTTGTTGTGATATAAATGCAGAGTTAATAATAAGTCCCCTAACCTTGTTAAACAATCGGCGATTCCTCTTAATAGGTTTTTGTCATGACTGTTATTGAAGTTGTATATCATTTCAAAACAGTTTTTTACGATTTCATTTAAACTCCCACTTTGTTTGTTATGTGGTAAAAATGAAGAAAGGCATTTTTTGTAATATACATAAGCAATAAATGAAAATCTAAAATCGCGAAATTTCACTTCACTAAAATCTCTGTTTGAGAATATTAGTTTTTTGTAATCATTACTCAAGCTCAATTCTTTAAATGATTCTTCGACGAATTTAAATTTTTCTAGCGGCTCTTCTAGAAATATTGTCTTTATAGTTTCGATATTTGATGAGCTATAATTTACAGGGAGTGACATATTTTTATAAAATGCAATTGTTGCTATTTGTGCATAATGATTAGCTTCAATAACATCTCTCCCTTTGTAAGGGGTTTTTCCAACACTATTCAAAAGTAAATTAAATATACGGCTAAAATTGGCTAATTTTTGAAATGTCAACCCTTCATCTAATTTCTCTTGCACATAAACTACGGCAGCAAGTGCATTAGAACCTAATAAAAGAAGCTCACGAAAAGAAGGAGAAACTAATAGTAGTTCATGTCCCCCATGTAATTCAAAAAAGGACTTAATTTGAAGCAAAGCATCGGTGTAGTGTGAAAGAGCTACATCATAAGATTTCATTTTTTCATAGGTAAGGCCTAGTTTTAATCTAAATCTTACGGAAAGCACTAATTGCTCATGTGTTAATTCCTTAGTTTCTTTCTTAGGTAAGCCTTGTAAAGCATCTGAATAAGATATAATTGCATCCTCAAATTCGTCATCATATAATTCCGCATCCCCAAGTAAATCATTAAGGAATGCTAATGACATTGAAAAATTGTCTTCACCATCTTTGAAATCCTTATGGGTATTTCTAAGCTCTTTAATACGTGCAGCTAAATGCCTTTTAATTGGGTAGTTTTCATCCAAAGTAAAGTTGAAAGCAGCAGATTCTTCTTCTGAAACTTTAGAAATATAAGCTATTTCGTTATGGGTTTTATCATAAAATTTATATTCAAACAACCCAGATTCTGTTTCTCTAATATGGTTTTGAGATAAGAAAAATATTAATTCTTCAATAAATAGTCGTAATTCAGGTGTTTTGCTAGAGGAAATTACTTCTGGTAATAATTCTAAATTTTTTACCGAAAATGCAAATGGGTGAAACTTTATTAAATTATCAATAAGATAAGGTGTAGAAACTAGCAAACTGTCTCCGTATTGTTTTAAAAATGTACCATACATTAATAAAAAAGGTCTAAACATATATGATGTGAATCCTAGTTTATACTGTTTTTTGTATGATAATTTTAAGTATAGATTTGTTTTGTTGTTTTCGGGAACTATTATATTAAAATTGTTATCATAGTTGTTAGAGTAAAATGTAACAATAGACTCTTCTAAAAGTCTAACCATTTTCTTTGGTGACCCATTACTGCGATATGTAATATAAATAATAAGGTTTTGAAGAGTAAAAATTATTTTCAATATTTTGGCTTCTCTAATTTCGATATCCTCATGTAAAAATATTTCATTTAAATATTCATAATAATTTCCTAAAAAATGGTTTTCGTAAAATATTTTTCCTTTTTTTTTCTTATATTCTTTGTCAATAAGTATGGTTTCTAAGTACTCTTCTACCATTTCACCAATACCAGATGCCCTTGAACGAGAAGGCTTATCTCGATAAAAACTGTCTATATATATAACTTGATGAAAAATGCTGCTAATGGAGGATTGTCTATCAGCAATATCGGCTAATGAAGCATCAAACATCTCCCTTCCTGCAATAAAAATAAAACGTGCATTAGCTTCTGTAATAAAATATTTCATTGAAGAAAGCAAACTTAAAACAACTTGTTTGCGTTCCCTTAAATCATTTGTATAGGTATTATAATGAAGGTTAGTCGAGGCGGCAATATTCTCTCGAAAATATCCTTTACTCATTTGTGGGTCTAACTTATCTAACTCATCAAATGCAAAAATAAATTTTTTTTTGAATTTTCTAAAACCGAACAAACTTACTATATATGTAAATAAAATTATGTGTAAAATGAAAAAGAGTGTCCCTAAAAATACTTCGTATTTGTAATTTAGATTAATAAAAGTAAAAAATAAAAAATTAAATAAATAATATAAAATATATTTTGTATTTAATTTTATGATTAAATATAGAATAAATACTACTATTCCTGCAAAAATAAATAAGGGTATGTTAATTTTATAAAACGACAAATTGTCATATTTTTTAAAAATATCAATCAACTCGTGTTCCGCTTCTTTCGGAGTTAAAGGTTGATATTTTTTTGATTTTTTATTTGTAAATCCTATTGGAAGTTGTTCACTTGTACTTTCAACACCTTTTTCATTTGAAATTTCCCCTTGACATCTGTCATACAACAAATCAACTTGTTTTTGTAATCTAATAAGGTTTCTAATTGGTGGATATAACTGTATTAGAAGTAAAATAATTTGAATACCTTGAAATATAAGAATTGCTACTATGAGTGAAAATATAACTCTACTTGTAATATCGCTAATTTCGATATTTTCAAAATTAAATATTTGTTTTACTGATTGTTTAAATGCTTTGAAAAATGAGAGAAAAAAAATAGAGCTTGCAAATAAAAAAATAAGACTTTTCTTGTTTAAATATTTTATAATTCTTAACCTGTCGTTGTACAATAAATCATCTTTTATGAATTTTGTTATTTGCCTTAAAATATCTAATTCTTTTAAATCATCTTGAGCAAAACTTATGAAATTTGAGATTACTTTAGAGTAGTTTTTTTGCCCGTTATCTTCTTTTTCTTTGTACTTATTTATTGCTTTTTTTACAAAGCTTGTTTTTCCCATACCTCTATATCCAGTGACTAAGTATGCACCTTTTTTGTCTCCATATTCGAGTACATTTAATAATTTTTGTATAATATTATTCCTGCCTAAAAAAATTTCGTCGTCTGTGTCTCCAATTGGATGATGTTTAAATGTGTAATTAGGTAAGGCTAAGTAGATATTACGAATAAAAGCTTTGTAAGCATATTGATCTGCTTCATTTTCTTTTGATGCGGACATATTTTTACAGTTTAGGGAGGAGAAAATTGAGGTCTTGTCTATTTTCTTGAAAAATAGTAAATTATCGGACAATAAACCTATAAATAATCATAAAAAACTTAAAATATTTATCAAGTGGTAAAAATTATACTGATTTGCGAATAATCGGTAACAAAATTTATTCTGTATTTAGGTAAGTGGAGTTTTTGAATGTTCTAACATCAAATCTGCTAATTAGAGAAAATGTGACTTTTACTTATGTTTAACAGTTCACCATAAGTTAATTCCCGATAACATGAGCGAACCGCTCGCGCTATCACACAATCGCTAGGGAGATTCGATAATTTCTGTTTATGAGCCACTCCTTTTCTAGCGACATCCTCATAAGTCAATAGAAATTAACGACATAGCGCGGGAGACGTCCAAACAAAATGGCGTTACGAGCAGTTAACGATGGGCTGCGGTAGGCAATTATTTTGAAAATTGTGCAAGAAAATCATTAGTTTTTTGTAAAAAAAAGATTAATAAAAGCATAATACCGCTAAATTGCGCTTTCGTAAAAGCAATAGTAATGTAAAGATGCCGTTTCACGATTTTATACATCGCCTCGAACAACAACTGCAGTTACCACTGCCGGGGCAAGACGCGCATCTCAAAATGGCATCGGCCAGTCGGTTGCGGTTGAAAGCACAACCCAACGAAAAAACGCGGCGCTCTGCGGTCTTAATTTTGTTTTATCCTTACCGCGATAAAATTTTTGCCCCCCTCATTCTCCGCCCCAAATACGACGGAGTTCACGCAGGTCAAATGGCTTTCCCTGGAGGACGTTATGAAAAAACGGACGAAAATTTGATACGTACCGCACTTCGCGAAGCCCAAGAAGAAATTGGTATCAAAGCCGCCGACGTGAAGGTGCTTGGCAAACTGACGGAATTGTTTATCCCTCCCAGCAACTTCTTTGTGCTGCCTGTGGTGGGCAAACTCCCCTACAAACCCGACTTTTACCCCGACCCGCGCGAAGTGGAGGCCGTCCTTGAAGTGAGCCTCGACGAGCTGCTGGATGAAGGGGTGATAGGTCGCACTCAGCTCGAAGTGCGCGGGGTCACCATCGAAACCCCTTTTTACGATATTCAGGGGCATAAAGTGTGGGGTGCTACCGCCATGATGATAAGCGAGTTGACGACGCTTCTTGGATAATATCCTTCTTTTAACAACTTTTAAGACCGACGTTTCGTCGGCTTTCTACCGAATTTGCTAATTTTGGCACGGCTTTCGTAGAAGAAAGCCAAAGTAGCAACCTAATTGGTGTCCCAATGTATTGATTGTAAACTCAAGACTTTTCACATTTCTACTAATTATTCATGTCTAAATTTAACCGAATAAACACCCTCTCTGGCTGGCTCGTATTTGCCGTAGCGCTAGTCACTTATGTACTCACCGTAGAGCGTACAGCAAGCTTTTGGGATTGCGGCGAGTTTATCGCCTGTTCGTACAAACTCCAAGTACCACACCCTCCAGGAGCTCCACTATTTTTGCTGATTGGTCGTCTGTTTTCGATGTTGGCCATGGGCGATGTCACCCAAGTAGCGTACTGGATTAACATGGTGTCGGTGGTATCAAGTGCTTTCACCATCCTATTTTTATTTTGGAGCATCACGTTGTTGGCCCGCAAAATTTTGGGTAAACAAGACGACGAGCTTTCAATGGGCGAAATCATCGCCGTGGTAGGCTCAGGACTTGTGGGCTCATTGGCCTATACGTACTCTGATTCTTTCTGGTTTTCGGCGGTCGAAGCTGAGGTGTATGGCCTTTCGTCGTTCTTTACGGCCATCGTTATTTGGGCGGTGTTGAAGTGGGAACGCATCGAAGACGAAGCCGCAGCCAACCGTTGGTTGATTTTTACCTTCTATTTGGTAGGATTGTCAATTGGCGTCCACTTGCTCAACTTGGTGACCTTGCCTGCGTTGGCGTTGGTGTATTATTTCAAAAAATACAAACCTACCTTGTGGGGTGGAATCGCGGCGTTTGTAGGAGGTTTGGTGGTGCTTGTCATCATCAACTCGGGCGTGATTGTGTGGTTGCCGTCGATTGCGGGTAAATTTGAAATTTTCTTTGTTAACACCCTAGGCACACCTTATTCGGTGGGTATCGTGGTGTTTTTGTTATTGTTTGTGGGTACCTTGATTTGGGGAATTCGCTACACGGCCAAAAAAGAAAACGAAATTTGGAACGTGGCGCTGTTGTCGTTTACGTTTGTTTTGATTGGCTACGCTTCTTATTTCTTGGTGTTGGTTCGTTCTAACTTCAATCCACCAATCAACGAAAACGATCCAAGCGACGTCATCAGTTACGTTTCGTACCTAAAACGCGAGCAGTACGGTAGTCGCCCGTTGTTGTTTGGCCCTGTGTTCACGGCGCGCCCAATCAATTCGGAACGCGGAGAACCGATTTACCGTAAATCAAACGGTCGTTATGTCATTGCCGATTACCGCCCAGAATACGTATATGAGAAAAACCAGCAAATGTTGTTCCCTCGCGTACACAGCAACCAAGGGAACCACCCGCAGTTGTACCGCGACAAGCTTAATTTGGCCGAAGGTCAAAAACCAAGCATGGGCGACAACCTGTCGTTTTTCTTCTCGCACCAGTTGGGACATATGTACTGGCGTTATTTCTTGTGGAACTTCGTAGGCCGTGAAAGCGACGAAGAAGGCGCAGGCGGACTTCGTCCGTGGGATACAAACGAAGGGTTGCCCGACGTCATGGCCAACAACCGCGCTCGTGATAATTTCTACATGATTCCGTTTATCTTGGGTCTTTTGGGTATTGTGATTCAAGCCTTCCGCCGTCGTACCGATTTCTTGGTAACGGGTTTGTTGTTCTTGATGATGGGGATTGCCCTCGTCGTTTACCTCAACTCGCCACCAGTAGAACCGCGCGAACGTGATTATATTTACGTAGGTTCGTTCTACATCTTTGCGTTCTGGATTGGACTCGGGGTGTTGTTTATTTACGATTTCTTGACCAAGTTTTTGCCATCAGCCACTACCCGCGCGGGGATTGCTACTGCTTTAGGATTGTCGGCGCCGTTGTTGATGGGGGCTAAAGGTTGGGACAACCACGACCGTAGCCATCGTTATCACTCAGTTGATTTTGCCAAAAACTTGTTAAATTCTTGTGCGCCAAACGCCATCTTGTTTACGGGAGGCGACAACGATACCTTCCCGCTTTGGTATGTACAAGAAGTAGAAGGCTTCCGTACCGACGTGCGCGTTTGTAACCTGAGCTTGTTGGGTACTGACTGGTACATTGGCCAAATGAAGCGCAAAACCTACGAGTCGCAGCCGCTACCTATTTCGTTGAATTACGAAAACTTTGCGGCGGGTAAAAACGACATCGTGCCTTTCTACGAAATGCCAGCCGTGAAAAATGGTATCAATTTGAAAGAATACATGTCGTTGGTAAAACAAAACAACGCGGCGATTCAGGTGCCATTGACAAGCGGCGAAATGACGAGCATCTTGCCATCGTCGGTGTTGGTGTTGGGTATTAATCCAGAACAAGTGCAAAAGATGAACATCCTTAAATCGGAGTTGGCGTCGTTTGTAAAAGATACCATGCAGTGGAACATCGGTAAACGCGATTTGTACAAGTCTGACCTTATTATGCTCGACATCATCGCAACCAACGACTGGAAGCGTCCGATTTATTTCTCGGGAACGTTGACCAACGAAAACTACCTCAACTTGAAAGAGTATATGCAGTTGGAAGGATACGCTTACCGCTTGTTGCCAGTGCGTGTGCCTGGGGCGTCAGACGGTTACGTAAACACCGACATCATGAGCGAAAACTTGATGAAGAAGACCTTCTGGCGTGAGCTTGACAATGCCAATACGTACTACGACGGTACGTTCAAAGGCTCGCCAGCGTTCTCGGCGCGTATTGCGTTCATGCGTTTGGTTGATCAGTTGATTCGTGAAGGTAAAAACGACAAAGCCAAAGCGGCGATGAACTTTATTTTGGCCAAAATGCCAGACAAGACCATTCCTTACGATCAAATTTCGGCCAACTACGTAGGGTTCTTGTTGAACTTGGGCGAAACCAAAAAAGGGCTTGAAATTGCCAACACAATGGCTACGCGGGCAGAGTCGGTGTTGAAATACAACATTCAGCATCATTCTAACCAAGACAGCAATATCCAATTGTATATTCTTCAAACGCTTGCCAATGCGTGTCGCGAAGGAAAACAGGATGCCGCTGCCAAGAAATACGAGGCGTTGTTGCAACAATACATGACAGCACTCGGTGGCTAGTCGGTGAATACTATAAAAAAAGGCTGCTCAACAAGGCAGCCTTTTTTTATGGAACTGTGCGCTTACTTTTTGCCAGCGGCGAGAAGAAGAAGCACCCAGCCGATGATCATCAGGGTACCTCCAATGGGTGCAATAGCGCCAAAAGCACGAATTCCCGTAAAACAAATGGTGTACAACGAGCCAGAAAAAATGACAACGCCCACTAAAAAGGCATAGCCCGACCAGTTGTAAAAGCGCTCGGCATTGACGGCGCAGTTTTGGAGCAAAATACCAATCAAAACGAGGCCAATGGCGTGGTAAAACTGGTATTTAACGGCCGTTTCGAAGGTGTCGGCTCGGCCGTTGGTTTCGAGCATGGTTTTGAGTGCATGGGCGCCAAAAGCCCCTAGCGCCACAGCAAGTGCTCCTAATAAAGCACCTGCTTGGATGAAAAATTTATCATTCATACGAATTGAAAAAACGTTTTTGAACCAAAAATAGATTACTTTCTTTATAAATCCGTTTTTAGGCTAACTTTGTAGATAGAAACTTACCATAGGATTTTGACTTCCAACGGCATGAGCTTATCAGATTTTGTTACACTTTGGAAACATCGCTACCGAAAATATACCTACATAGCACAAGAATACGTACTTGCATTTGCTACAATCGTACGTTTTTTGGGCTTAAAATTGTCTTTTTTGGGACGTAAAAAACTGGTGGCTATCATTCGTACGGAGCATTTTGGCGACATTGTGGCGGCCGAACCCCTTGCGCGTCAGGTACGAGAAGCACACCCAAACGATTATATAGTGTGGGTTGTAAAGCCTGCTTTTAAAGAGTTGGTCGCAACCCATCCTGCCATCAATGAAGCCTGGGCACAGCCTACGGTATTACGCCGTTTGTTGGTTTTTAATTCGGGTATTTTTGATAAAGTATATAACCTTGAATTTTGGCAAAGTAATTTGGATGCCATCAGCGGAAGGGTTCACAACAACGAAGTTGCGGCTGCAAAAGATATAACCGTATTTAATTATTTCGAGAAAGGTAATTTATTGACTATCTTTCAGTTGTGTGCTGAGTTGCCCGTCAAAGATGACGTGCCTCAATTGTACATTCCAGCGGCGGACGCGCAAAAAATTGCGAATTTAAACCTGCCTCAGAAACTAATTGTCATTCATTGCAGTTCCAATTATCCAGCCAAAGATTGGTCAGTTCCTAATTGGGGAAAGCTAATTGATTGGCTGACTGAAGACTTGGGCTATACAGTGGTAGAAATCGGGCTAAAAAGCAAAAATTCGGTGAGTAACGCTAAGTACATGGATGCCTGCGGGAAGTATTCGTTGTTACAAACGGCAGAAATCATTCGTAGGGCTCAGTATTTTATTGGGATAGACAGCGGGCCTGCGCATTTGGCAAATGCCGTAGGTACGTATGGTATATTGCTTTTTGGTAAATTAAATAACTTCGATACGTACATGCCATACTCAGGCGATTATCAAAATGGCAGGAATGCTCGTTTGTTGTGGCAAACGGGTAAAACGTGTGCCGCGCTTGAATATCAATGGGTACAGGAACAAATAGAAAGTATTTTGGCAAAAGAGACCAAGGAAGTAACGGTGTAATTGGGGATAAATGGCAATCAGTGAGTTAAGGCAGGTAGTATTTTTTGTTGGTAAAAAGTAGTTCATTATCCTAAATTTTGGAGTATCATTGTAGTTGATTTTGACACAAATGGAAAACGATAAGTCCCATAATTTTCTTCGAAAAGGCACGTCAGGATATGGCTCGCGAGCGGCAAATAATAACCGTTGGTTGGAGTCGGGAGCGGGTGCAGGAAAACTTCCACCTCAAGCACTTGAGCTGGAAGAAGCGGTGCTGGGGGCTTTGATGATTGAGAAAGACGCGCTCAATGCGGTTATTGATATTTTAAAGTCAGACAGTTTTTATAAAGAAGCGCACCAACGCATCTATAATGCGATTATTACGCTCTTTACAAACTCTGAACCTATTGATTTGTTGACGGTTACGACGCAGTTGCGTCAATTGGGAGAGCTAGAAGTGGTGGGAGGAGCACAGTACATCACGGCCCTGACCACGAAAGTAAACTCAGCGGCCAACATCGAATACCACGCTCGGGTCATTGCGCAAGCGTCGATGAAGCGAGAAATGATTTCGGTGGCATCAAAGATTTTGCAAGATGCGTTTGAGGATACGACCGACGTTTTTACGCTGCTAGACACCGTAGAGCAGTCGCTTTTTAAAATTTCTGAATCCAATATTCGCAAGAATTACGCCGACATGAGCGCGCTCATGACCGAGGCATTACGCGAGTTGGAGCGTCGTCGCGAACAAAAAGACGGTCTGACGGGCGTTCCGTCAGGCTTTACGCAACTCGACCGCCTCACGTCGGGTTGGCAGCCTACCGAACTCGTGATTTTGGCGGCGCGGCCAGCGATGGGTAAATGCTTGGGGAAAGGAACAAAAGTAGTCATGTTTGACGGTACACTTCGCAATGTGGAAGATGTACAAGTCGGTGATTTGCTAATGGGAGACGACTCGACGCCTCGAAAAGTGCTATCATTGGCGCGAGGTAAAGAAAATATGTACTGGGTGCATCAGAATAGAGGGATAAGTTATCGGGTGAATGAAAGTCATATTTTGTCGCTCAAACGTAGCCGAAATGATGGCGGTCACCAAAAAGGCGATGTACTTAATATCGAAGTTCGAGATTACCTTAAAAAGTCGAATAAGTTTAAGAGTAATTACAAAGGCTATAAAGTTCCGATTGAACTTTCGGAAAAAGAGGTTGAAATCGACCCTTATTTCTTTGGCATTTGGTTAGGAGACGGACATTCATACAGCTCTCGTATCACAAATACCGATCAAGAAGTTGTCGCTTATTTGGACACATACGCTGAGGAGTTGAACTTACAACTTGTTAAGTACCAGCAAAAGGGTAAAGCCCCCAATTATGGAATTACTTCAGGCCAAAGAGGGGTAAAAACCGAAGTGTGTTTGCAGCAGGAGCTACGGAAGTTGGATACGATTGGCAACAAGCACATTCCTGACAGTTATTTGTACAATTCTTCTAAAAATCGACTCAAGCTTTTGGCAGGGTTGATAGATAGTGACGGCCATTACCAGAGTGACTATGACTGTTACGAAATTACCCAAAAAAACAAGCGATTAGCCGAACAAATTAAATACTTAGCGGATTCGCTTGGATTCAGGGTTTCTTTGAACGCTAAAAAAGCGTCTATCGCCTCTATTGGTTACGAAACAGAAGTGTATCGTGTCAGAATTAGCGGCGATTTGACCAAGATACCTGTAAAAATTGAGCGGAAAAAAGCGCGCCAAAGACGCAGCAACATTGATTGGCGGGTAACAGGAGTTCAAGTGGAGTTCGATTGTTTTGATGATTATTACGGCTTTGAAATAGACGAGAACCACCTGTTCTTGTTGGAAGACATGACCGTCACGCATAATACGGCCTTCGTTGTTTCAAGTCTAAGAAATGCTGCCGTGGATTTTGGAATGCCCGTGGCAATTTTCTCTTTGGAGATGTCGGCGGTACAGCTGGTCAATCGTATGATTTCAGCTGAAGCCGAGATTGACAGTGAAAAACTAAAGAAAGGAAACCTAGCCCCGCACGAGTGGACCCAACTCCACCAACGCATCGACCGCTTGATGCGTGCCCCTATCTATATTGATGATACACCTGCCTTGTCGATTTTGGAGTTGCGGGCTAAATGCCGCCGTTTGAAACAACAACACGACATTCAAATGGTCGTCATTGACTACTTGCAGCTCATGCAAGGCGACAGCAGCAAAGGGGCAGGAAACCGTGAACAAGAGATTGCGTCGATTTCGCGGGCGTTGAAAAACTTAGCCAAAGAGCTGAACGTACCCGTGATTGCCTTGTCGCAGCTGAGTCGTGCCGTCGAAACCCGTGGTGGTGATAAGCGCCCGCAGCTGTCTGACTTACGCGAATCGGGCTCTATCGAGCAGGACGCGGATATGGTTGCGTTCTTGTATCGGCCTGAATATTACGGGTTTACGCAAGATGAAGCGGGTAATTCAGTACAAGGAGTTGGAGAAGTAATTGTCGCCAAAAACCGTAGTGGTTCATTGGATACCATTCAGCTGCGGTTTATTGGTAAATACACCAAATTTGCGGATTTGGATGGCTTTTATGGCGCTGTTTCCTCGCCTACACCATCGTTTAATCCAGAAGCCAGGGCGCAAGCGGCGAGTTCGTTTGACACCCCACCTGCTTCGACGGGCGGAACGTTCAAAAGCAAAGCCAATGATTTGGGCGATATGGGGATGAATTTCCCTCCGCCAAACCCGCTGGATGAACCTCCGTTTTAAGATAAAAAGGGTTGTGGATTTGTCCACAACCCTTTTTATTAACTGATAACTATTTCGTAGCGCATTCCTTTAGAACCAGGGCCGATGGGTACCATAAACAGCGGCAATTCGCCTGCGGTAGGATGAACGAGCACAAAAGAGCCCTGTAAATAATATTGCCGAGTAAGGTCGGTTTCTAATTCTAACGTAAAGGGTTGTCGAAATTTATCGGAAGCGCTTCCCCATGGAGTCACTTTGATGAGTTCGGCAGGATGGCTAATTTCCGACGCAAAACGAATGGTGAACGTTTGATTTATAAGCGGCTGAAAATCAGAAATTTTAAGGGTCTCTAACATAATCTTCAACAATTAAGAAATACCATTTTTAGGTTTCCACTCCATTAGGTAATAGTAAGTATTGAACTCACCAATTTTTACAAAACCCAACCGTTCGTAAAGCCGTAGGGCAGGATTATTACACTCCACATGGATGGTGGTTGATTTCCCCAACTCCGTTCCTTTTTGAATGACTGCTTGAAGCAACTGACTTCCAAGGCCATGCCCTCGGTAAGGAGGCAAAATTGCAATATCCATGATGCGAACTTCGGTAGGACTATAATTCCAGTGCACATAAAGCCGACCAATGGCGGTATGATTGGCTTCCAGAAGCTGCAAATCAGACCCTACATAAAACTCACGGTAGTATTTATGCTGCGCGTAGAATTGTTGTTCTACAAAGGCTCTTTTTTGTTCTTCTGACCACTCAGGCACTAGGGCCAATTCCTCGGCCCTAGTGCTGGCATAAATGTCTAATAAAGCAGGTAAATCAGCCTCAGTAATGGGCCTAGCCTGAACAACAAAATCATTCATCTACGTGCGCGGAGGGAAAACTCCCTGTAAAGCTATGTTAAAATAAAAAGTCAGATAAGGCATCATGTTGTTGTGCGGCTGGTCGCCTCCTGCGGGGGTCACAGCGTTTGCTGACATAGCTACTGTTGACCCACCAGGGTTGGTATTATAAAAGTTTGCCCGTGCGGGATATGCTCCAGTAGGACTTGATTGTAAACCACTATCATTTAAGGCATGGACAGTGTGATTATGCGAGGGAATTTCAGACTCTAGCAAAGATACAGTCTCAGAACCACCTGTTTCACCCAAATCATGGAGTGATAACCCTGGTCCTTGGCCTGGGTGCATGGGAGCGCGTCCCTGTAAATCTGGTAAGGCAAAGTTCGATTTGCCATTTCCTCCGTAGGTGGTTCCTAAGAGTGAAAAAAGGGCGGTATTTTGTGAAAGTGGTAATAATTGGCCATCACACCAAGCCCAGCCTTTGGGGGCAAAATTGAAAGGGAATATACGTATTTCGGCAACAAATGGATCTGCCATGGTCGTTGTTGAGTTTAGGGTAAAATCAAAATAAAACGAATACTACACACAGTAAAAAAATCCCAACTATGTTGGCGATGGAAAAATGCCAAATAGTGAAATAATAAAATCTACACAAAGGTAAGGTTGAAAGTTAGTGTGCGGTTGGGAGCCTCCTGTCGAACTCATTGTACTTGGGGCTAAATTACTAAATCCAACCGACGTGTCAGATGAATAGAAATTGGCAGAGGCATTGCGAGCAAAGGTGGCTCCCGCTGGGCTTCCCGTACCTCCTGAGTTCTCGGTACCTAGAAAAACATGGCTATGGGCTGGAATTTGAGATACGGTGAGTGTAATCTCCTCCACACCGCCCGTTTCGGCTAGTATAAAACCATTGCCTTGGTGTATGGGGATGCGTCCGCGCAAATCGGGAAGAGCAAACGTAGATTGACCATCCCCTCCATAGGTAGTGCCAATGAGCTGAAAAAGAGTCTCATATTCTGAAATCGGCAGCAATTGCCCTTCGCAAAACATCCATCCTGCTGGGGCAAAATTGCCCCCAAACATTCTTATTTCTCCAACATAAGGTTGAGCCATTTTTGTAAAGTGGTTAAAGGGTTTTCAAAAGTTTCAACAAACAGGCACTATGTTCGACTTAGGTTGGACTCGGGAAGATGCCTTGTAAAGCAACACAAAAACTAAGCGTCAAAAACGGTTGCATGTTTAAATGGGCTTGCGAGCTTCCTGTAGCAGTAATCATTTGGGCTCCCATAGCTACCAAATTACTACCGCCTGAATACAGTTCCGAGGGGGTAGTATCGGCAATACGAGCATTGGCAGGTGCAATCGTATTTTGGGTTGTACTGGTTGCGTTGGCTACGTGTGTGTGTGTAGGTAGTTCCGCAATACTTAATGTATGCGCCTGCTCACCACCACGTTCTCCTAGCGTATGACTGCTCCCCACGTGAATGGGTGTACGGCCGCGCAAATCGGGCAATGCGAAATTTACTCGCCCGTCGCCTCCGAATGTAGTGCCTAAAAGAGAAAATAGGGCTTGATTTTGGTTGATGGGTAGGAGTTGCCCATTGCAGAGCGCCCAGCCTTTGGGAGGAAAGACGAAACTCATGATCCGAATTTCGGACAAAAAAGGTTCTGCCATAACATTTGAGGGTTTAGTGAAAAAAATTGAAAAACTAAGATAAATGTCTTGATTCCCAGCGGGTATATACGTTTTCTTGGAGACGAATGTTTGTCACAACTTGCTTATTAGCATGAAGGTACGATTGGAGATGTACTTCACCATTGGCACTCAGGTAGCGCCCTGTTTTACTTTGCTTTAATGGAATGAGGGCGTCAAAAGTTGAAGTGCCCAATTGGGCGGAAGCTTCGGCGATGGCCTGTAGTTCAAACAAAGACCAACACGCGATTTTTGCCCAATTTCCCGCTGCTTGGCGCTGCCAAAACGGAATGATCAAGTCTAGTGTACCTAACGTTGGATGCGTTTTTTCAAATACTTGAAAACAATACTGCTGTACTTGATAAAAGTAAACCTGTTTGTTAGCCGCTGCAAATTCTCCCGACGTAACTGCGGATGGGGGCGTAGGTAATGTACCAGCCAAGGAAATTGAAACTGATTCAATGGAACAAACACTGACAACTTGTGATAACCATTGAGACCACGTATGGGGAGGAGAGGTAGGCAATTGAGCAAACCCCGATAAGAACGGAAGGCTGCCCAAAGAAGTGCCTAATAGCTTTATAAATGGCCGTCTTTGCATAACTGAGTAAAGAATAGAGTTTTTCTACGTTGAAGGAGAAATCTAAAAACTACTTACCAAATATGAATTATTGGTATAGTTTTTTCAGCTCCACGAACAAAGATATAAAAAATAGTATATTGAAATTATTTTTTTTGGTTTTTTTTCGACTACTTTTGAATAATTAATTCGTGTTTACTCAATTTTTGAAAAACTAATACGTCATGAAGAACTCTATCCCCATTACGGTGAGCCTATTGCTCAGTGTCCTTATTCCCTTTTTTTCTCGACCTGAAGAAAAATATCAGCTAAATACTGCTACAGTTTCTAAAGAACAAGCGACTAAAGGAAACACCAGTGCCAATCTTAATACAAGGCGAAAAGTTCCGATACTCAGTCCTTTAGCACCACCGCCCAATGAAACAAACGTCGCTGCCCAGGTAAAAACGTGGTGGTTGGCCCCCTCTGTTTCGGCGATTAAAACAGTAGCCCAAGTAGGAACCGATGCTGGCACTCCTGGCCCTACGCCAGGGGATGTGCTAGAATATACCATAACAATTGCCAACGCATCGACAGTAGATAATGCCACAGGTGTAAAATTTACCGATACGGTTGACCCCAATACGACTCTCGTACTAGGTTCAGTTAACTCATCACCCATTGCGGTCAATGACTCCTACTCTACGGTAGGAAACGTTTCTATAGATGTTCCAGTAGGTGCTGGGATGTTGGCCAATGAAGTTAATTTGGATGGAGATCCGCTCCAAGTAACAGGAATAGACGCGTCATTAACGCAAGGAAATGTTACATTTCAGTCAACTGGAAGTTTTACTTTCAACCCTGCTCCAGGGTTTGAAGGGCAAACCACTTTTCTCTACACTGTTACAGATGGTACTTTTAGCGTAACAGGCAAAGTAACGATTACGGTAACGGGAATGATTTGGTTTATTGACGATAACGCACCATTGGGTGGTGATGGGCGACTCAATACACCATTTAATACGTTGAGTACCTTCAATGGTATTTCATTGGACGGTACAGGCGATAACATCTTCCTATATTCTGGTACTTATACCAATTCAAACAGCACGCTCTTATTGGGACAACAAAACCTGATTGGTCAAGGTGCAGTAGGAACCAGCCTCGCAGCTTTGGCGGGGGTGACTTTTTCGGTACATCCACCCATGGGAGGGGTGAGCATTCCTAGCATTAATGGTACACGTCCCACCATCAATCAAGCTGCGAATAATATCAATATGCAATCGAACAACGAAGTGCGGGGGGTAAACATCAACAATACTGGCGGAACTGCCTTACTGGGAATTGGTTTCACCACTGCGCTAGTTCGGGATGTGAGCATCACCAATACGGGGGGCGTTGGGGTTAGCTTTAACAATGGAGTGCTCGATGTTATCCTTCAGAGTGTGTCGGCCTCTAATGCTTCCAACGGTATTTTCTTACAAAGCACAACGGGTAGTTTCCAGATTACAGGTACTGGAACCACAGATGCTTCAGGGGGAACTTTAACCAGTATTTCTGGACGTGGGATTGAAATACGTAACGCAACAAACGTTACTTTAAAAAATATGAGTCTCCCTTCTGCCAATATGACAAGTGACGGGGGATTTGATGGACAATGCGATGAAGATGATGTAAATGCTTGTTTTGCTGCTATTTACATGAATGAAGCAAGTACAGTTTCTTTAGATAATATTGACATTGGAGGAACTGAAGAACATGGTATAGTGGGTATCTCAGTGTCCAATCTTACCATTAATAATTGCACTGCGACAAATAATGGTAATTCGAATGAAGAAAATGCCTTGAAGTTCAGAAATTTATCAGGGACTTGTTCGATTACCAATTCATCGTTTCAGAACTCCGCTTTCCGAATCTGCCACATTATAAATACAACAGGCAATTTGACTTTAACTGTTAACAATTGCACGTTGAATAATACTGCTTCTTCGCCAGTTGGGCAGGACTGTTTTGAAATGCGTACTCAGGGCTCGGCTACTGCCACCGTTAACTTGACCAATACCCTTTTCCAAAGGGCCAGAAGTAAAGGAGTTCAAGTGTTTGCGGAAGGGAACTCTACCATGAACTTCAACATGACGGGCTGTAGTGTTGAGCGTTTTACTGGACTCATGGCGGGGGTTGAGGTTGGCTCAAATGGTACCTCAGCAGTCATGAACTATAACGTGAATAATAACTCAAAAATGGAGTCGGCAGGGGAAGTAGCATTTCTAGCTTCTACTTTTAATACTTCCGACCTTAATGGCCGGACTAACAACAACACAAATATTACTAATACAATAAATGAAGAGAGTACTTTTTCTAACATCAGGGTTTTGCATGAAGGTAATGGACAAGCCATAATTGAAGTAAAGAATAACCCCAACGTTTTCTCTAACAACCTTGATATACCTGTAAACTTTGTTGCTATCAATGGCTCTAATGCAGCAGCTCGATTAGACGCAACTTTATCTAACAATGCCATTATCAATACCATTACCGATGTTACAGCTCCGATTGCCACAGGTTTTGAGGGAATTGTGCTCCAAGTTGGTGCAAATGTAGGAGGAAGTGCCGTAAATACTTTATGTGGTAATATTGTCGCTAATGCCCTGAATTTGCCAGCTACTGTAGCACGTGCTTTTCGAGTTAGACACTTAGATGCAACCATTGTTAATTTACAAGGTGGTGGTACTGATGTAAGTACTAACTGGTCAGCTAATGGTAATACTACTAATTTTGGTGCTACCAACGCTTACGGACCCAATTCGGGCATAACTTTTACTGGTACTTGTACAACACCTGTCCACGCTGCCCCCGTCCGCATTGCAGCCGAGCCCCTGGCCATCGATCGCCCTCAAACTGAAACGGTCGAAGTAGCCCAAGTGGTTGAAGTGCCAAAACAAGAAATTGATAACCAAGCGACGGCTCCTACGGCAGAAGCGATTCAAGAGGCACTCGACGAAACTGCCCGCAAGTCTGTTGTGCTTTCGGGAGAAACGGTGACCGTAGGTGGTTCGAGTGGATTTTTATTGCCTGCGGAAAAAAACATCATCATTAAGTTTCGCGTAACGATTGATGATCCACTGCCCCTAGGTAAGTGTCAAATATCTAATCAAGGCACAGTCACAGGAAGTAACTTTGGTGATGTTTTGACCGACGATGTAGCAGGAGCACCCATAAGCGCTACCGTGACTCAGTTGATGAAACACTCCTTGGGAAATTTGGTGTATCAAGATGTCAACAAAAACGAAAGATTTGATTCGGGTACTGACTCGGGCATCAACGGTGTTTTGGTCAACTTGTACCGCGACAATGGTAATGGCACTTTAGACGCTGGGGATACCTTTGTTACTAGCACAACCACTGCAGGAGGAGGATTATATTTATTCAGTAATTTGTGTTCGGATGCTTACATTGTCCAAATCCCTTCTACAGAATTTAACACAGGCAAACCGCTCAATGGCTTAATTTCAAGCCCAGGAGGAACAGCCCCAGACCCAGACAACAATATCGACAACGATGATAATGGCCAAGATGCTATCAATAGCTCCATTGCTAGTCAAGCTATTACCTTAAATTATTCCTTATCATCTGTCGAAAATAACACAAGCGTTGACTTTGGCTTTAGAACTCCTACGTTAGTAACTATTGGTGACGTTACCCAATCTGAAGGCTCAGGAGGAACGACCACTTTCAGTTTTACAGTGAATCGTAGTGACAATTCAGCTACCTTTGACCTAACTGTAAATACAGCAACAGTTTCGGTTAATAACGGTGATTATACGGCTATTTCTAACGGAACAGTGAGCTTCACGGCAGGTGATAACCTCAACGCTACAGTTTCTGTAACAGTCAATGCCGACGACATCGTAGAACTTAATGAAACCTTCAATGTTGTGCTCTCAGGGGCACCTGATGGAGTCATCATCACTGACGCAACGGGCGTAGGAACGATTACCAATGACGACCAAGCTACGCTTAGTGTTAGTACTGCATCCACAACTGAAGGTAATTCAGGAACAAAAACCCTTTCTTTTAATGTAACAGCAGACAAAGCAGTCGACGTAGGTTATACCGCTGGCGTATTGATTACTCCTATAACTGCTACATCGGGGACAGATTTTACTTTTACCAATGCCACTTTAAGTTTCACTGGTAACGCAGGAGAAACTAAAACGGTTGACGTAACGGTGAATGGCGATTTACAGGTAGAGTTAGATGAAGCTTTTACAGTAGGACTAAATAATATAGTAGCTTCTGGGCGAAATATAGCACCTGGAACCGTAGGTACGGGGACCATCACCAACGACGATAATGCCACCATTACCATTAACGATGTAACGTTAACCGAAGGTAATGCTGGAAGTACAAATTTTGTGTTTACGGTTTCATTAAGTAATTCTGTAGATGCGAATGTGTCTTTAAATTACGCCACCGCAGATGGAACAGCTACTGCTGGCACTGACTATACAGCTGGCAGTGGATCACTGATATTTTTTCCAGGAGAAACAACAAAAACAATTACCGTCCCCGTAGCTGGAGACTTAACGGGGGAACCTAATGAAACTTTCTTTGTCAATTTAAGTAACTTAAGTAGTACACTAAGTTCAAGCATTTCAATCACAGACGCGCAAGGTGTAGGAACAATTACGGACGATGACCTGTCATTCAGCATCAATGATGTGACCGTAGCAGAGGGTAATTCAGGAACGACCAATTTTACTTTCACCGTACATCGTACAAGTACGGCCACTGCCGAAACCATCAATTATGCTACCGCCGACAATACTGCTACTACCTCCGACAATGACTATACGAGCACGAGTGGTACACTAACCTTTGCCGCAGGTGAAGCTGACAAAACACTAACTGTTTCCGTAAATGGAGACAACAAAGTAGAGCCTAACGAAAGCTTTTTTGTGAATCTTTCGACCCCAAGCAATGGTGCAATTTCGGACGGACAAGGGCTAGGAACAATTAACAACGATGACTTCGCTACTTTGACCCTTAGTACAGTAGCAGCACAAAATGAAGGCGCTTCGGGAACAGTTGCCTATGCCTACGACCTCACTTTAGACAAAGAGGTAGTAGGAGGGTTTACCGTTAATTATAATACCAACGATGGAACTGCAACGACAGCCGATGGCGATTACCAAGATAATGATGGCTCAATAACATTTACTGGAACGCCTGGAGAAAAACATACCATCACGGTACTCGTCAATGGAGATTTAAAAGTTGAATTGGACGAGGCGTTTACAGTCGTTATTGGTTCAATATCGGGGACGTTGTCATCTTCTGTTAGCCTGAGTGGTAGCCCGACTAGAACGGCTACTATTACCAACGACGATGCCGCAACGGTATCGTTAGTAGGCAATGTAAGCCAAAGTGAAGCTGTCACCCCACAGGTATTTACGGTCAGTTTGAGCAATCCAGTGGATGTGGACGTTACCTTGAATTTTGCCACGACGGATGTCACAACAACCCTAGCAGACTACACGGCTGTCAACCAAACGGTGACGTTTTTGGCAGGAACAACCACCCAAACGGTGAATGTCACTATTACAAATGAGAATATAGTAGAGCCTGCTGAAACCTTCAACGTCACGTTGAGTGGCTTGTCGGCATCAAGCCGAAATGTAATTTTTGGGACTACTACAGGCACAGGTACAATAACCAATGATGATAACGCTACAGTGACGTTGACTGGGGGAATTGCGACCCCAGAAGGCAATGCGGGAACGGCAAATTACACGTTTACCGCCAGTTTGAACAATGATGTGCAGGCAGGATTTAGTGTCAATTACGCCACCAGTGATGGAACAGCAACAGTCGCAGACGATGATTACACAAGTACAAGTGGTACTCTGGCCTTTGCGGGGATTATGGGGGAGACCAGAACATTTACTGTGTCAGTAAAAGGGGACTTAAAAATAGAAAACAACGAAGCGTTCACTGCTGCTCTAGGAGCAATCTCAGGAGCTCCTGCAGGAGTGACAGTAGATATTACCCCGCAAATTTTTACCATCAACAACGACGAACTAGATTGGGGCGACGCGCCGACAACAGCCCTAAGCGGTTTCGCGAGTTCCTACCCAACTACCCTTGCTGACAACGGTGCGCACCATACGCTCACGCCAGGAGGAGTATTTTTGGGGGCTACTGTGACGGCCGATTTGGATGGTCAACCTACCGCAACCGCTAATGGCGATGCTACGGGCGACGATGGAGTCACTTTACCAAGTGCATTTATTATCAATACAGCTTCAAGCGTAACGGTCGTTGCTTCGGCAGCTTCTAAGCTTGATGCGTGGATTGACTTTAACCGTGATGGCGATTGGGATGATGCCAACGAAAAAATAGCGAATGGAGCTACCCTAGCGGTTGGTACCAATACTATTCCTGTCAATGTACCCGCAGCCGCAAGTTTGGGTACATCTTTTGCTCGCTTCCGAGTTAGCAATGCAGGTGGCCTTTCTCCTACTGGTGCTGCAACCGAAGGTGAAGTCGAAGATTATCAAGTATCTATTCTGGATAATCAGTTCTCTATCAATGATGTTTCTATCACTGAAGGAAACAGCGGGACAACCAATTTGACTTACACCATCAGTCGAACTTCCAATGCAACTGTATCGTCAGTGGCGTATGCCATCACAGGCGGGACGGCAACTTCGGGAAGTGATTACCAAACATTTGCTTCGGGAACTATTAACTTCACCGCTGGAGGTCCATTAACTCAGACCATCTCGGTGGTAGTCAATGGTGATTTGGTCGTGGAAGACAATGAGACGGTGATTGTTACACTTTCAAACCCTACCAACGGAGCCATAAGCACCGCAACGGGAACGGGAACTATCAACAACGACGACGCAGCTACCTTGACATTAACGGGAGGTGTTGCCAAAAATGAAGGCAACAGCGGAAATACCACCTATACTTTCACGGCTACACTATCAGCTCCTGTGCAAGGTGGTTTCCAAGTAGCCTATGCTACTGGAAATGGCACCGCAACAGTGGGGACAGACTATACCGACAACGATGGTAGCTTGACGTTTACTGGAACTGCTGGTGAAACTAAAACGTGGACGGTAGATGTACTAGGTGATAATTTGGTAGAAGCTACCGAAACGTTTGAGGCTGCGTTGGGGGCAATTAGTGCAACAAGTGCTACCCAAGCAGCTGTAATAACGACTGTTGGAACTCCTCAAACGGCCACCATCACCAACGATGACCAAGCAACGGTATCATTGGCAGGCAATGTGAGCCAGAGCGAAGCCACCACACCGCAAGTATTTACGGTGAATTTAAGTAATCCCGTTGATGTAAATGTCACTGTGAATTTCAGTACTTCTGATGGTACTGCTACAACCGCCGACAACGACTACACAGCCGTAACCAACCAAACCGTAACGTTTACGGCAGGTAGCACTACTGCCCAAACCGTGAGTGTGGCTATTACACCTGATACCAAAGTGGAGGCCAATGAACTCTTCAACGTGACTTTGAATAGTTTATCCGCCCCGAGCCGTAACGTCATTCTTGGTACGGCCACAGGTACGGGGACTATAAATAACGACGATGCCTCAACGGTCACTTTGACGGGTGGAACGTCAAAACCTGAAACCAACACGGGAACAGTCGCCTATACCTTTACCGCTACCTTGACAAATGCCGTACAAGGTGGTTTCACCGTAGTCTATACAACAAGCGACGGCACAGCAACCGTGGCGGACAATGATTACGTTGACAACGATGGTTCTTTGACCTTTGCAGGTACGGAAAATGAAACCAAAACAATCACCGTGCAAGTCAATGGAGATTTGAAAATTGAAACCAATGAGGACTTTGTGGTCGCTTTGGGAGCAGTTTCTGGAGCACCTTCGGGAGTGACCGTAGGGGGAACATCACAAACAAGCACCATCGAAAACGACGAATTGGATTGGGGTGATGCGCCTGATAGCTACAAGACCTTGTCGGCAAGTAACGGCCCAAGTCACGCCAATTCTCCAGGAGGTATTCATTTAGGATTGGTGGTAGATGCAGATTTAGACGGACAACCAAATCCAACCGCGACGGGTGATGGTACTGACGATGATGGCGTGACACTGCCATCAGTATTGGTACTTAACACCACAGCCAGTGTAGTAGTCAATGCCTCGGCAGCGGGTAATCTTGATGCTTGGGTGGACTTTGATAACAACGGAACGTTTGAGGTAAGCGAAAAAATATTTATTAGCGCACCAGTGAGTGCAGGTGTTAATAACCTGACCTTCCCTGTGCCAGCAGGAGCAACGCCGAGCAATAGCTTTGCCCGTTTCCGTATCAGTTCCACTGGTGGGCTAAGTCCCGAAGGTTTGGCGACTGATGGAGAAGTAGAGGATTATGCCATTCAAATTGTAAATACTCAATTCTCGATCAACGACGTAACCATCACTGAAGGAAACAGCGGTACTACGAACCTGACTTTCACCATAACTCGTACGGTCAATGCCAATGCGTGTTCGGTGAAATATGGTATAACGGGAGGTACTGCTACGTCGGGTACAGACTATCAAACGTTTGCAGATGGAACGGCTTCATTTACGGCAGGGGGAGCGTTTTCGCAAACCATCACGGTGGTTTTGAACGGTGACAACACGGTTGAGCTAGATGAAACCATCTTAATGACGTTAAGTGATCCTATAAACGCGGCAATTTTGGATGGTTCGGGCACGGGCACCATTACCAACGACGATGCCAGTGTGCTGACTGTTTCAAGCCCATCGGTGTTTGAAGGAAGTACAGGAACAACGACCATGACGTTTAACTTGAACCTTTCTAATCCTTCCGATGCCGCAGTAGTCGTAAATTATGCAACAGTGGACGGCACGGCTACCATAGCCGATAATGATTACGTAAGTACGTCGGGCACCCTAACATTTGCGGCGGGTGAAACCACAAAAACAGTAACGGTAACCATAAACGGAGATTGTAAAGATGAGGCAAACGAAACCCTTTTGCTACGCTTGAGCAGTCTCACGGCCAACGGTCGCAACGTTAGTTTGAGCGGAGGCGGAGCAACCTTAGATGGTACAGGCACCATCGTGAATACACCACTGCCGACGGCGACAATAGCGGGGACAACGACAGTATGTCTCACGGGAGTAGCACCTACAGTGACTTTTACGGGAGCAAACGGTACATCGCCTTATACCTTCAATTACCAAATCAACGGTACGCCTCAAACGTCATTGGTTTCAACGGGGAATACTGCTACGACGACAGCTCCAACGAGCGTTCCTGGAATTTACACCTACACATTAGTGAGTGTGAGCGACGCCAATGGATGTAGTTCTAACGTAGGAACCTCCGTAACGGTGACGGTTCAAGGCAAACCCGAAATTAGTTTGTCAACCCAGCAACAGATTTTAAACGAAGGAAATACCCAAACTTTTTGCGACATAGATGCGAACCCTGTGAACAATTTGGCGTTTACAGTTTTGACTTCGTGCGTGGTAGGAAATCCAGTGTGGCGGGTACAAGTAGGCAGTGGCGCTTGGAGCGCTTGGTCATCTACAGCCCCAGTTTCCCAATCATCCAATAACCAACCCCACCACTATCAAGCGGCTTGCGATGCGAGTTGTCCAACGACATATACAGGAATTATTACATTGACAATCAATTACCGAGCATCGATTCCACAAAATGTGTCTTTGGTATCCGATGGTGTTACAGTGGCGGCGGGTGAGTCGAAGGTACTCTGTGATTTGCCTGGAACAAACATCACCTTCAATGCCACTTGTGCCGCTGGGGAAATAATTTTGTATTCGGTTGATGGGGATAGTTACAGTACGACAGTGCCTACGCAGTTGGTAGATGGTCTCGTTCACAATTACCGCGTTCGTTGCCGAAAAGCGGACGGAACACCATCGTGTGTTGAAACCGAATCGGCTCCTATGAGTTTGAGGATCGTAACAACCTTGGCAACGCCTGTTGTGAGTCTAAATCCAACCAGTAGTTGCGGTGGTGCTGTACCGATGACGAGTACATCGACCTGTGTAGGAACGACAACAATATGGTTCAACGCGGCAACCAACGTGGCTTTGCCTAGTTTACCAGCAATGAGTCCTACAACAACGACATCTTATTATGCGCGTTGTCAGACAGATGCAGGTTGTTTGAGTGAGAAGAGCAATGTCGTGACATTCACAGTAGCGCCAGTGAACACCGCACCAGCGGTGTCGGTTTCAAATACCATCGTTTGTACGGGTACTTCAGTGACGATTTCGGCGAATTGTCCAGCAGGTAGTAAGGCGTTCTGGAACACTGGAGTGAACGAAAATAGTTTCCAAGTGGCGTTTAGTAATGCAACGCAGCAAAGCTACTGGGCTAAGTGTATTTTTACAGACGGTTGCCAAAGTGCAGAAAGTGTTCGTATGACGGTCATTTGGAAAGCTTTTGAGTTAACCCTCATTAATATAGGTCAAACAAAATCAGGCATAAAAGCCGCCAACGATAAATCACTTTGGGCAAGTCAATTTATCACCCGTGATGGCGGCCCAGAGTTGGAATTTAGCACCCAAACCAACCCAACGTTGTACTACGTTGAGAATGTAAACAAGACCGCACCACGTTTTTGGACCATCCACGCAGACGTTTGTGATTTGGGAACCGAAGGCTCGTTGACGTTCGACATGTTGGCTACGCCCGAGGTAGGTGTACCACGTTCGTTCAATACCCACGAAAACAATGCGCCTTACTTCATGTATGCCAACCGCGAAGGTTGGACGGAATTGTACGCCCAAAATCACCCTGCCTACGGTTTCTATGAGGACAATGGTGCAGGAGGCAATACCTACGATACTGGTTTACCAAAAGGATTGTATAAGTTGGGGGTTCGTTATTGGGACCAAAAGGGCTGGGGAAGTATTTATCCATCAACCCGTAAACCCCAAGGAAATGTACTAACCTACCAAGAGTACTGGTTCAGAATACAATCGAGAGATGGGGTAGGCGTAGGGGGAGTAAGGACGGCTGTTTCTGACAACGGACAACAGATGGCCGATCACGCCTCTTTTGCAACGGTTATGCCAAACCCAGTTTCAAAAATCCTTCGTCTCAAAGTAGCCAATAGCAAAGGCAAAGAGGTAAAAGCGACGTTGATGGATGCTGCTGGGCGTACAGTACAAAACCGATTGTTTGTGGCAGAAACCAATGCACATCAAGAGGAGTTTGACGTAAATGACTTGCCAAACGGAATGTACCTTTTGAAAGTAGCAACTTCGGAAAAACAAGCCACCTTGAAAGTGGTGAAAGTAGAATAATCGCTTTAAAACAATTTTTGCAAAAGGCTGTTTCCATTTCGGAGGCAGCCTTTTGTCGTTTACGGATGTTCGTAGTACCTTTCGCTTTTGATACTTGACTCAATGCTCCGAAGTTTAATCTTTCTTGTATTTGTAGGTTTTCTGCAAACAGCGTTAGCGCAAACAAATTTTGAACAGTTTGATTACCTGACCATCACTGAGGGGTTGCCACACAATACCGTATTTTGTCTAACCCAAGACCAGCAAGGTTTTATTTGGGCGGGTACTAAAGATGGTTTGGTGCGGTTTGATGGATATGAGTGTCGGGTTTTTCGGCAGTCGGGGAGTGGTATGCCTTCATTTCAAGGAAAAAGTGTTCACGCCATTTTGGAAGATTCCAAGGGAAATCTCTGGGTAGGGACACAAACGGAAGGGCTTAATTTACGGGAAGCCAACACGGGTGAGTTTAGAAATTTGAGCAATGAATTGCCATTTAAACCTTTGGCGAAAAAATGGATTAAGCACCTGTTTGAAGACCGAAAAGGCCGTATTTGGATTGGAACGATTGGGGCGGGCGTATGGTGCTATGAACCCAAAGTAAAGAAAATGAGGCATTTTGATGCGTCAAATTCGCCGCTGGCCTTCAACGAAGTATCCAACATTAGCCAAGACAATCAAGGTCGAATTTGGCTGGCAACCAGTGGTAAAGGTGTTTATTATTTTGATGAAAAAAGCATTCATCAACTCCATTCAAGCGCGAAAAACGACACTGATTTTGAGAGTTTTGGAAAAGTGTTTTTTAACGATAAAAAAGGAAACTTATGGGTCGGAACGCAGGGGTCTGGTTTGTATAAAATCAACCTAACTACTTTAGAGGTTCGTCGATACACAATGAAGGATGGCCTTTCTTCCAACAACGTCATGGGGATTGCACAGGCTCCGAGCGGCGAACTGCTTTTGGCGACGGATGGAGGTGGTTTAAATATTTTTGATCTAAAAAACGCGACGTTTTCTTCGGTTCAGTACGGAAAAACGCAAGGAAAATTAAACTCAAATGCTTTGCTGAATATCCTCGTTGACCGCGATGCAAACGTATGGATTGGTACGTTTAATGGGGGAATCAACGTCTATAAAGCGCATAAAACGCGTTTTGAAACATTTACTCAAACGGGTAGCAAAAAGGGAGAACTGAGCCATCGCTCGGTCTTGAGTATTTGCGAGGCTAAAAATGGTCAAATATACATCGGTACCGACGGCGGCGGGCTCAATAGGTTTGACAACCGCCTGAAGACTTTTTCACCCATCCCCAACCAGCCCGTAGGCTACGGAAGCGTGGTCAAAACCATTTTTGAAGACTCCCGTCAACGTTTATGGTTGGGGTATTTTGAGAATGGTTTGAGCTACTTTGAACCCAAAACGCAACGTTTTAAACATTTTCGGTTTAACCCAGCTGACCGTACTACCATCGGAGGAAATAACGTATGGACAATGACGGAAGACCGTTCGGGGCAGTTGTGGGTGGGCGTTTTGGGAGGAGGTTTGGCTAGATTGGATGATGTAGCCCAAGGGAAATTTACCCGCTTCAACCATCATCCCAAAGACCCTCACAGCCTTTCGAGTGATGATGTTATGGTGATTTTTGCGGATAAAAATGACCAAATTTGGGTAGGTACGGATACCAAAGGTCTAAATATTTTTGATACAAAAACGGCGAAATGCCAACGATTTCAGTACGAAAGAGAGAATCCTAAGAGCCTATCTGCCAATGATATTCGGTGTGTTTTTCAGGATTCTAGAGGACGGCTTTGGATTGGTACCGAAAGCGGTGGACTGAACCTTTGGCTTGGCAATGGTCAATTTCGACATTTTACGGAGCAACAGGGCTTGATTTCCAATGCTGTCATGGGAATTATGGAAGACAAAGAGGGGTATTTGTGGGTAAGTACGTTTCGGGGTGTCAGTCGTTTTGAGGTTGACTCGAACCAGTGGCTTAACTTTGACTTTACCAAAAACTCTTACCTGACTTCTAACCAATTTAACCAAGCCACGGGTTTACGAAGCGACAATGGGATACTTTATTTTGGAGGTATCAACGGGTTGAGCTTGATTCGTCCCGAAGAAGTACGGTATTTGAAAAAAATACCTGAACTGGTGTTGACGGATTTTAAACTTTTTAACCAATCCGTTCCAACAGGAAAGCTGCCCGATGGGCGCACCGTTTTGAATAAGCCGTTGGAGCACGCCTCCGAAGTAGAATTGTCGTACGCCGATAACGTATTTTCGATTGGGTTCGCCGCCCTTGATTTTACCGACCCACTCAAAAACCAGTATGCTTTTCAAATGGTGGGTTTTGACCGTGAGTGGCGAATGGCGAACAGTGACCAACGACTCGTCACCTACACAAACTTAGAACCAGACTCCTACGTGTTTCAAGTGAAAGGAACCAATAATAATGGCGTTTGGAGCAATGAAAAAACGCTGACCATTGTCATTACTCCTCCTTTTTGGCAAACGTGGTGGTTTAAGCTAGTCATTGGGCTACTGGCGTTGGCCTTGGCTAGGTTGATTTTACAAATATATACCTCGCGCCGCGAAATGGCATTAAAACAAAAAGTGCTGGAATCTGACCGTGCCATTTTAACCCTGACCAACGAAAATTTAGCGGCAGAACAAGCCATTTTGCACTTGCAAAACGAAAAACTAGAAACCGAAATACAGTCAAAAAATACGGAACTAATGGCAACGGCCGTGCAAATGGCGCATAAAAATGAAATCCTTATCAGCATTGTAGAGCAACTGGAAGACATTCGGAACGTAGAAGAAACAGAAAAAATTAAACGACTCAAAAGCCTTAAAAAGACGATTGAAACCGAAATTGAAGGAGAACGAAGTTGGGAGCAGTTTACCTTGTATTTCGATGAAGTCAATCAAAATTTTACAACCGAACTTCTAAAAAAACACCCATCGCTTACTCAGAACGACCTTCGAATGTGCGCACTTACGCGCCTAAATATGACAAATAAAGAACTGGCGGCTATCCTGAATATATCGGTAACTGGGGTGGAAAAAAGCCGCTACCGACTTAAAAAACGGTTAGACCTAACGCCTAAAGACGACCTAGCAGTTTACTTGAGAGGGTTCTAACAACTCAAAAAACTGGATTTTGAACCCAATTTTTGGCCTGTCCAGTTAATGTCCAAGTAGTTTTTGGTAATAAAATGAGAAAAAATTGAATGTTTGCGAGCAATTAGCGACGTGTCTCGCATTTAACCTATGATTTCTGATTTTCTTACCTTAACTGTTACTTGTAAAATGAAAAACAATGTACGCCATGTTTTTTGTCTCAGTGCGATGCTCATTGGGATGCTAGTGTGTTTTTCGACGGGAAGGGCTTGGGGACAAGCGCCTCCTGGGTACCGATTGATTTGGAGCGACGAATTTAACGGAGCTACCATCGATCCTGCCAACTGGGGTTTCGACATTGGTGGGTCGGGTTGGGGAAATAACGAATTGCAGTACTACACCAATCGCCCCGAAAACGCTTTTTTGAACAACGGAAATCTTGTCATTGAAGCCAGAAAAGAAAGTTATGGCAACAACGAATACACCTCAGCTCGTTTGTTGACCAAAGGCAAACGCGACTTTCTGTTTGGCCGCATTGATATTCGGGCAAAACTACCCAAAGGGCAAGGCGTTTGGCCTGCACTTTGGTCGCTTGGAAAAAACATTGACCAAGTGAGCTGGCCTGCTTGCGGTGAAATGGACATCATGGAGCTGTTAGGGCATGAACCCAATAAAATGTACAGTACTGTTCATTGGGCACCACCTGGTGGAGGCTCGACCAACTTACCAGCAAACTATGTATTGCCGTCAGGAGACTTTACGGATGATTTTCACGTATTCTCAATGGTTTGGGAAAGAGACATCATCAAGTTTTACGTAGATGATAACCTCGTTACTACTGTCACAAGGGCAAACATCACGGGAAATTATCCTTTTAATGGCCCATTTTTTCTTATTTTTAACGTTGCAGTAGGAGGAAATTGGCCAGGAAATCCGAATGAAACAACTACATTCCCCCAACGGATGTACGTGGACTACGTTCGGGTATTCCAACAAGAAACCAGCTTGGCGGGGCCAACTGTAGCGGCTCCTACGCCAATTGAGCCTGCCTCTCGCGTGATTTCGTTGTTCAGCAATGCTTACACCAACGTTGCCGTAGATACGTGGTCAGCATCTTGGGACATGGCCGATGTAGAAGAAGTCGCTGTGGCTGGAAATGCAACCAAAAAATATTCCAACCTTACGTACGCTGGTGTAGAGTTCCATACGCCAGGGCCAGTGATTGATGCTAGTTCGATGGAGCGTTTTCATGCCGATATTTGGACGCCAGACGCCAGTACTTTTAAGCTTAAATTGGTCGATTTCGGGGCCAATGGTATCTATGGTGGTGGCGATGATACCGAACATGAATTGACTTTTTCGCCCACATTGGGCAACTGGTATTCGATTGATGTACCTCTCAGCGATTTTACTGGCTTGACTTCACGGACTCACTTGGCACAGTTAATCATTGTGGGAGATGGCGGAAATAAATCTGTATGGGTTGACAACGTATATTTTTATAAGTTACCCCCAACTCAGCCAACCGTAGCTGCCCCTACACCTACGCATCCTGCGGCCAATGTGAAATCGCTATTTAGCAATGCCTACACCAACCTCGCAGTCGATACTTGGTCGGCTTCGTGGGATCAGGCGGAGGTAGAAGATGTGATGATTGAGAGCAATACTACCAAAAAGTACTCGAACCTAAATTACGCAGGCGTTGAATTTCATACCCCAGGGCCTGTGGTGGATGCAAGTACAATGGAGCGTTTTCATTTGGATGTTTGGACAGCCAACGCCAGTACTTTTAAGGTAAAATTGGTGGATTTTGGCGTGGATGGTGCCTTTGGCGGTGGCGATGATACCGAACACGAGTTGTCGTTTTCGCCCACGTTGGGAGAATGGTTTGCTATCGATGTACCATTGACGGCTTTTACCAATATGACCTCACGGTCACACCTTGCTCAGTTAATTTTTGTGGGCGGGGGAGATAAAACTGTCTGGCTAGATAATATTTATTTTTACCGAACAAGTGAAGCACCGACTGAACCAATGGTCGCAGCACCAACACCGACGCAGCCGTCTTCGAACGTGATTTCATTGTTCAGCAATGCTTATACCAACGTCGCCGTAGATACATGGTCGGCACCGTGGGACATGGCGGATGTAGAGGATGTGATGGTGGCAGGCAATGCTACGAAGAAATACAGCAACCTGACCTTTGCAGGCGTAGAATTTCATACGCCAGGCCCCGTAGTGAATGCCACAACGATGGAGCGTTTCCACGCGGATGTATGGACGGCTAATGCCAGTGCGTTTAAGGTGAAGTTGGTGGATTTTGGCGCTAATGGTACGTTTGGAGGTGGCGATGATACCGAACACGAGTTATCCTTCACGCCAACCCTTAACACATGGTTTGCCATAGATGTGCCGTTGAGTAGTTTTACAGGAATGACTTCAAAAGCCCACGTTGCTCAGTTGATTTTAGTGGGTGAAGGTGGTGGTAAAACCGTATGGGTGGACAACGTCTATTTTTACAAAACAACGCCCATCGCAAGCGAGCCTACAGAAGCCGCTCCTACGCCTACGCAGCCATCGTCGAACGTGATTTCGCTCTTTAGTAATGCTTATACCAACACAAACGTGGATACGTGGTCAGCTTCGTGGGACATGGCAGATGTGTCGGATGTGATGGTGGCAGGAGATGCGACCAAGAAATACAGCAACTTGACCTTTGCAGGAGTGGAGTTTCATACGCCAGGCCCCGTAGTGAATGCCACAACGATGGAGCGCTTCCATGTCGATGTGTGGACGGCTACAGCAAGAACATTTAAAGTAAAACTGGTGGATTTTGGTGCCAATGGTGCTTTTGGCGGTGGCGATGATACCGAGCACGAATTGTCGTTTACGCCGACGCTTGGCACTTGGTTCTCGATTGATGTACCATTAAGTAACTTTACGGGCATGACTTCTCGTTCGCACGTAGCCCAATTATTGTTTGTCGCTGATGGTAAAACGGCGTGGATTGACAACGTCTATTTTTACAAATTACCCCCAGTAGAACCAATGGTGGCGGCCCCAATGCCTACCCAACCGTCGTCAAACGTGATTTCGTTGTTCAGCAATGCTTATACCAACGTCGCCGTAGATACATGGTCGGCACCGTGGGACATGGCGGATGTGTCGGACGTGATGGTGGCAGCAGATGCGACCAAGAAATACAGCAATCTGACGTTTGCAGGCGTGGAGTTTCATAGCCCAGGCCCTGTGGTGAATGCTACAACAATGGAGCGTTTTCACGCGGATGTATGGACGGCTAATGCCAGTACGTTCAAGGTGAAATTGGTGGATTTTGGCGCCAACGGTACATTTGGTGGTGGTGATGATACGGAGCACGAGTTGTCCTTTAATCCGACCTTAAACGCATGGTTCTCAATTGACGTACCTTTAAGCAATTTTACAGGTATGACTTCAAAAGCCCACGTAGCTCAGTTGATATTTGTGGGTGAAGGTGGTGGTAAAACCGTATGGATTGACAACGTGTATTTTTACCGTAACACAGCACCTGCCCCAACAGTGAGCCTTTCTCCTATGGGTAATTGTGGAACTCCTGTTGATTTTTCTAGTACTTCCAATTGCGGAAGTTCTGCGGTGGTGTGGTACAATGCCACTACCAACGAGGCTTTGCCTAATTTGCCCGCCAAAACTCCTACAGTCACTACTTCTTACTACGCTCGCTGTAAGTCGGTCGATGATAAATTAAGTGATAAGAGTGAGGTGGTTACCTTTACCGTTGTATCACAAGTTGCGACTCCAACAATTACGGTTTCACAAGAAACTGTTTGTACAGGAACGACTGTGACGGTTTCTGCCAACTGCTCTGCGGGTAGCAAAGCGTTTTGGAATACGGGTGTCAATGAAAACAGTTTCCAAGTAGCTTTCAACAACGTAACCCAACAGACGTTTAAAGCAAAATGTGTATCTGCAGGAGGCTGCGAAAGTGGTGAAAGTGCTGCTAAAACAGTAAGATGGAAAGCCTTTGATTTGACTTTTATCAATATTGGTCAAAGTAAATCAGCGGTCAAAGCATCGAATAACCGCAGCGAATGGCAAAGCCAATTTATCACTTCAGATGGCGGGCCGTCTTTGGAGGAAAGTACCCAGCAAAACCCAACCTTGTATTTTGCAGAAAATGTGAACAAAATGGCACCACGGTACTGGACTATTTATGCTGATGCTTGTGCCTTGGGAACAGAGGGCTCATTGACGTTTGATATGAGAGCGACTCCAGAGACGGGCGTGGTACGTTCGTACAACACCCATGAAAACAATGCTCCTTATTTTATGTATGGAAACCGTGATGGTTTTACGGAGTTGTACGCCCAAAACCACCCTGCGTATGGTTTTTACGAAGACAATGGTGCAGGAACGAATGTTTATGACGCGGGCTTACCCAAAGGATTGTACAAACTGAGCGTTCGTTATTGGGATCAAAAAGGCTGGGGAAGCATCTATCCTGCGACTCGGAAACCCCAAGGAAACGTGTTGGTTTACCAAGAATATTGGTTCCGTATCCAGTCGAAAGACGGTATTGGAGTGGGCGCAGCGAGAGTTGCAGATAGCAGTCAGCAGCCAGCGGATAGTAAGGAGTTGGCAGTCCTCCCCAACCCAGTGACTAACCTTCTCCGTCTTCAAGTTCAAGATAGCAAAGGCAAAGAAGTGAAAGCAACGCTGTTAGACGCTGCGGGTCGAAAGGTATTGGGACGGTTGTTTACGCCCGAAACCAACACCCACCAAGAAGAGTTTGAAGTTGGAAATCTTGCCAGTGGAATGTACTTTTTGCAAGTGATAACCCCTGAAAAACAAGCAACCCTGAAAGTAGTAAAAGTAGATTAATAACAGTTTGCACCAATAACAAAAGGGCTGTTTCGCAAGAAACAGCCCTTTTGTTGTTTAGAAATTCGTAATTGTAAGCTCCTAATTCCCATTTACTTATAAACCTTCTCGTAATATTCCGCCACCATGCGGTCAGAGTTAAAGAAATCACCTACTTCATTCATGCTTGTCAACACTGTTTTATACCAGTCTTTGGGGCGTTGGTAATAAAGCGGTAAAATCTCGTTTTCGAGCATGTCAAGCATGTTGGAAATATCCTCTGCATCACGGTTGTGATCAGAAGCTACGGGGACAATAAACGAGTTTTCGCCGTGGCGGGAAAATTCGCACACCCAGCCGTCATAGGTTGAAAAGTTGAGACTGGCGTTCATCGCCGCCGTCATCCCGCTCGTACCCGAAGCTTCGCGCGTCACCACGGGCGTATTGAGCCACACGTCTGAGCCTTCCTTGAGCTGTTTCGACAAGGCCAATTCATAGCCTGTCAGCACCGCCATGTTGGGGTAGAGGTGACTGAGGTAGTACAAATGATTAAACGTCTGAATAGCGCCCTCGTCCTTGGGATAAGGCTTTCCTGCCCAGATAAACTGAATCGGCAGGTCTTTATTCCGCATAATTCGGTCGAAGCGTTCTTGGTCGCGGGTGAGTAAATCGGGGCGTTTGTAACCCGCAAATCGTCTAGCCCAAACGATGGTAAGAACATTCGGGTCAAAGAGCTTTCCTGCTTGGTCGGCTACAGTTTTAAACAATTGCCCTTTTAGCGCTTTTTTACGCTTTTCGAGGGCTTTTAAATCGCCTTTTTCGCGGGCTTTTTCCAACTCAGCATCCGCCCAAGAGGCTTTGTGTTGGGAGTTGGTTACGTGGGTAATTTCACAAATATCTTTGGCCCACCCCCACATCTGCCGCGACACTTCCCCGTGAAGTTTTGACACGGCATTGGCTTGGTGACTCAATCGAAGCGCGGCCAATGAGTGATTAAATACATTGTCGGAAATGCCCGTAATCTTACGAACTTCGTCCAATTTAAGACCCGCAAAAAAGCTAAGATCGTTCAAAAAGTGGATGTCATGTTTTTCGTTACCTGCTTCTTCAGGCGTGTGCGTAGTGAAAACAAACTTCTTCTGAACGGCTTCTTTTTTGCCTAACTTTTGGTACATATAAAAAACCGACGACACGGCGTGGGCTTCGTTCAAGTGGTAAATGTCGGGGTTGTAGCCAAGTTCATCCAGAAATTTCGCCCCTCCAATGCCCAAGACCATGCACTGCATCACTTTGATGGCAGGGTCGGAGTCGTATAACCGATACGAAATTTGACGCGCCCAAGTGTCGTTTCCGTCGGTATCGGTGGTCAAGAAAAACATCGGAACCGTCCCAAAAGTAGTGGGGTCGAGAAAATAGGCCGCTATCCACACGGGCTTATTGGCAATCGTAATTTGGAAGCGGATGCCCGTATCTTTCAAGAAACTGTACATTTTTTCCCGAAACTGAGGCATCATGCTATTGTCAGCATTGCGAATTTGGTCGTAGTAGCCAAATTTCCACAACATCCCGACACCAATGAGGTTTTGATGTAAATCGTGCGCGCTTTTCATGTGAGAACCCGCCAAAAAGCCCAAACCGCCCGAGTACGTTTTGAGGGCTTGGTCAATGGCAAATTCCATTGAAAAATAGACTGCAGATTTTTTAAAACGAGCATCAATGGCGTACGGATGTGCATACGCCGCAGGAAGTTTTTTTGCCATAAAAGTAAATCATCATAGGTTTAAGGCTGCTAAGCTAAGAAAAAATACCTAAATGTGCAGCAAGTGGCTCATTCGTGTGCAGCGAGTTGTCCATTCGTGTGCAGCAGGTTTCTCATTTGTGCAGCAGGTTTCTCAAAACCTGCTGAATGCGTCGAAATATGTGTGGTGCTTTTGCGAAACCACCTTGCACGAAACAGATTTTATTTATTAACCAACGCAAGTAGCCATCAAAAACGCACAGCCTAAACCCGAAGACAGAGTGAAGGCAAACGGTCGGCAAGAAGCCTCAGCGAGGCTACTTTTTTTTAATGCGTTCAACTTATTGCGAATGTAAAGTTCATTTCCTACTTTTGCACCCACAAAATATCGAATAGGTATTTTTCGGGCCCATAGCTCAGTCGGTTAGAGCATCTGACTCATCAATTAAAAGTTCTTTGAATTAATGAACCGCGTTTGTGTTGTTTGTCAAACTCAGATTTATGGTCAAAAGCAAAAGTACTGTAGTAATACATGCAAGCAAAAAGACCATTATCATAGAGTAAAAAACAAACAAATACATATCACTCTCAAACTCTTCGATCAATTTCTCGAAAAGTGGAATTAGTCCGAATTTTTGGAGGGAAATGTAATAAATGCGGTTATAGCGCAAATCTGGCTGCATTACATTTTCATCATTTAGATTCTACAACAAAGCATTTTAAACTTGATGCCCGAATTCTCTCTAATAAAAACTGGGAGAGCATTGTAGAAGAAGCTGAGAAGTGTGTACTGTTATGTTCTAACTGTCATGCAGAAGAACATAATCCAGAACTTAGCGTTGAAAATGTTCAAAGAATTTTAAATGGTGCCGCTTTTGTGTAAGCAAAAGATGGAATAGGGGTTAATTCAGGGAAGCCTTAACGAGTTGCGTCGATGGTAATCCTGAGCCAAGCCAAGTGAAAGGTTTAAGAGTAACTTGGAAGGTGCAGAGACTAAGAAGTGAGGAAACCAACCAATAAGCTTCTACTAACGCCCCTCACCCTAATTCCGAAAGCCTTCGGAAAGGGTGGTGAGATAGTCCTACTACTTTGGGAAACCAGAGGAAAGTGAATCAGGTGGTCGCAGGTTCGAGCCCTGCTGGGCCCACAAGCAAACGCCTAACTTGTTTATTTTCAACGAGTTAGGCGTTTTTGTTTTAAGAGAATTGTACTAAACTGTACCTAATAGTCTTCGACTCGCTTTGTAATACGCTGTTAATTAGATATTTAGCTGCATCCATAAAAAAGGTGACGTGTAGTATTTGAAGCATATAATACAAAGAACGATTTTGATTTAATCCTACACAATTTGCCATAGGTACAAAACCCCGCAAAAACCAAATAATATTTGGCTCCTTTTGCTCTTTTGCAGTCTGAAGGTGAGAGAGCCGCGCCCGCTCCTGCTATCAAATGCCACAATACAGGGTACTTTTGAGCCATTCAACCAAATATTATTCTGACATGAGATTTTACGGACTGTGATTATGCCAGGGATAGTAAAGCTTGGCACGTCACAAAAAAGAACCCCCCAACACCTTCACGACCGGAGGTATTGGGGGGGTATCTTTAGCAAGCTGAATTAATTACGTCGAGAGGCTACCAAAATAAGGGCAAGAATAATACCCCCAATTAATAGTTTGGAGGAACTGGAAGTATCTGTGCCTGATTGGTTTTGTTGAATAGAAGCAATAGCGTTCTGTACTTGCTGTAACTTCAATTGTAAGGTTTGCAGCTCGGTTTGGGCTTTAATAGAGTTCCTACTACTTACCGCTGCCAATGCTCCCGATAGTACCGTTAAAACCGTTCCTACTGTATTAACAATCTGAACCTTTGCTTGTGCCTTTTTTGCGGCATCAACATCTTGATTATCACCGCTCGGATTTGTAGGTATGGCACTTGATACAATCGTAGTCAAAGACCCTGTAATAGTTGCAATACTCGTCAACAACTGTGAACGATTGAAGGTTATTTGGTAGCGGTCTGCTACTCGTTGGATTTCTTGACTAATTGAAATCGCCAATTCTCCTAACTTCTGTATAGCTTCCTGACGAACCGCCACCAGTATATTTTCGGGCTGCCCTTTGTAGTTGTCTAATGTAGCAAGCACATATTCAACCCGTACGATATTATCAGGGAAGTATTGCATAAGATTTTACCCTTTAACCGAAATACTATCAATAGTCGCCCATCCGCCGCTTTCTTTCTTCTTTTCCAATACGATTTTAAACGACCCTAACCCCTCTTTGGTCTTTTGGCGTTTAAGTTGGGCAAATGATTGACGTGCAGCGTTATAGCTAGAAAATTGCTCTGTGTACCCGTCGGTTTTTACTCTGAATGACTCTAAAAGGCTTTCTGTTTCCATGATAAAAGTGTTTTGTGTTTATTGATTTTACCGATACAAAACAACAAAACACCGCTTTGATAGGGCGGTGCTTTTGTAACGTTTCGGAAATATCTGATTTTATAGCCTTAATCTTTGGGGCTTGAAATGGCTTTTTGTACTTCTATCTCATTGATTTCCAAGTATTCGCAAAAATGCTTTATCAAAATATCCTTTCTGTTTTCGGGATAATTGAACAAAAAACGAATCGTTTGGCAAAACTCCCCTGTTTTTGTTTTCCCCCAACCCGTTATCTGCATTATTTCAGCGCGTTTTATAAATAGTCGGTTCATCATTCGGAAGTGCTTTTTATGATTCGTTGTTTTCGTGTATAGGCTTTTTGGCATCGTTGGGAGCAAAAGGCCGCCTCCTGTCGTTGGGCTTCAAATTCGTTCCTGCAAAACAGACAGGACTTGTTATAAAAAAGCCCTCTCATGTACGCGCCCCCTTCTACGCGCTTTATAGTCTTCACGCTGATAAATTCGAGGTTAATTATTCGTTTTTGCTTTGTCATTTTTGTACGTTTTAAAGTTGATTTATTGCCTAAGAAAAGAGGGTTTAATGTGTCATTAATCAAGGAAATACCCCCATAAAACGCCATTATCCCCGTCAAAACCCTTGAAAATACCTTGTTAATACCCCTCAATATCTACCGCTAGTAAGGTAGCCATTAAAGTCGTTATGGTTGGGGTAGTATTTGGCCGCCCCGTCAAAGACTTTAATCCCCGTATCGGCAACCATTTGTTTTGCACGTCGCCCAGCGTCGTCATTATCAAAATAGACATTGGCCTGTTTGTAGTTTTTAAGGCTGTCTAAGACGTGACGGAGGTTGGCGGTTGAGTTTAGTATTACAGTGGTGTTTCTAGGTTCTGTAAGCTCAAAACAGGCGCAACACGATAGGAAGTCGAAAAAGCCCTCAAATAGATTTATGGTGCTTGAGTTAGCGACGGGGAAGGCTGTTATCCATTTGGGGGATGTTGAGCCTTTCCAATAAGGGTTACGAACCTCAAAACCTCCTTTATCATTTTCAAATCCCACTCCAAACGTCCTTCTACGACCTAGTTTATAATTAACCTCTCTTAGGTACTTTTTGGCAAGCAATGGAGGAATACAGCGGTCTTCAACGTAATTTAATAAGGCTCTATTCTCCAACGGTCTAACGTCGGTGATAATTAACTTTGACCCCTTGCCCGTTGGTTCTGCTTTTTGGCCGCTAAAGGAGAGGGTAGGGGGTTGGCTGATAGGCTCAAACTTTTGGAGTATCTCAACGGCCTTTGGAAAGGTGCAGCCCGTGAGGTAGCAAACCAAGCGGATAATGTCGCCACGTTCATCGGTCGTATAATCGTGGAAAACGTTTTTATCAGGATGGACAAAAAACGACGGGGTGTTTTCGGTGTGCTTTGGTGAGAAGTAAACCAACTGAACGCCCGAATACTTGACAGGCTTAACGCCTAATGATAACAGGTAGCTTACAATACTCACCCGTTTAATTGATTCAATTTGCTCTTGTGGTAACATGATTGTAGTTGTTATGGTAAACCGAAGAAAATTCTGTTTTTGTGGTTTTGGCCGATTCCTACATTTTTCCGTACATACAAATACGCGTATCTCTTTATATAGGGGGTTTTGTATGTATGTATGGATAATTGTAGGGATAATCTATTTTTTGTATCCAAATAATATTCTGTAAACGATTGATTTTATTGGCTTAAACAGAATATTTGTTCTTTTGAGGTGTTATAGGTAGGGCTAATGCCTTACAATTCTTTTTCTTTAGCGGCTAAATACAATTCTCTGATTATTCATACATACATACATTTACTATTATATCTATGTATGTATGTATCTATAAATTGGCCGTGTCTGTATGTATGGATTGTAGGAATATTACTATTTCAAAAAATCGCTGTTTGGTAGGGTTCGGGGTTGTCAATGATAGTAAACGGTTCAATGATTTGAGCCTTGCCCGTTCCATTGATTCGGATTAAAAGCCCCTTTGCCATATCCTCAATAGCTCTATTTGCCGCTTGTTCCCGTGTATTTGATGACTTCCTGTTATTGGGGTCTTGTTCTTGCTCTATACGCTTCCTAAACTCTGCCCTTGGTAATTGTTTGTCGTCACCCATACACTTAGAATAGAGTTGTTTTAATTGGCTTCCTTTGGCGTTGTCTTTTTGCTCTTGAATGGCAATTTGGGCGGCTTGTGAGTCAACGGAAACCATACGGCCTAGTTCCTTGTCATATTTGAATACAACGGGGGTGAAGTCTTCGGCATCCCGTAAGTATTTGGGTTCAATAAAGTGTACACCTTTTTCGCGGTCTTTTTTGACTGAAATAGCCCCGCCGCACTTGCGTTCTGCTTCGCTCCCAATGTGTCCGCGTAGTTTACCGTTTTGTGCGTTTTCGTGGATTAAAAGAATAATAGCCGCGTTGTTTTCGCTGGCTTTTTGCATTAAATGACCTATCAAAATGTTTCCTTCTTCTTCGTTGTTACTACTTGCTACAAAATCGGTTATCCCGTCAATAATCCAAAGACAAGCATTTTTGTAATAGTCTAGTGCTTGTAATAGGGCTTCGTAGCGTTTTTTCTGAGGGTATCCCCGCCAATTCATTACTTTAAGAAGGTCTTTATTTTGGGTTTTTATCCCTGCCATTTTAAGTACACTTTTAAGCCTTTTTTTTGTGTGTGCTTGGTGTTGTTCTGTATCAATATAAATGATTGGTCTAGCACCTTGAAAAGTGGATTCTATACCCAAGGAATCAAAGGAAAGAGGTCTTTTTTCGGCCAAAGCGGTGGCAATAATAAAGCCCGTAATACTTGATTTTCCAGACTTTGGAACGCCTGAAATAAAAGAAATATCGCCAAGGCTGGCGAAGGTTGAACCGTTGACTTTAACAAATGGAATAGGCTCACTAATATCAGAATCATCAAAAATAAAAGAGTCGGAAAAAATCGAATCAAAACTTTTATTAAGTTGTTGATTACCAGAAATATTGTTATCTTTGTTCATTGTTATGGTATTTTTTAAACGCCTTTGAAATCCATTAAGAATAGCTTAATGCTAGTAAAAGCCCCTGCCATTAGTAGGGGCTTTTCTCTTTTTATAGTTTGCCATCATGTAAGACTTTGGCCAACTTTTCACAAACAAACTCACGTAGTTCTATTTCGATGGTTAAACGGTTTTCAATCCGCTGTAAAATGCCCATCAATTTATCCATACTATCTTGTGAAATTATGTCTTCTAATTCGTCCGTTACGAAATCGTACATGGGTTCAAAATACTTGTTTATAGTCGTTTCCATTGGATTTGATTTGTTAGGTTAGTGGTTGGAATTAATTTCCTTTTTTGCGGTTTTCAAGTTCTTGAAAATCACGTATTACCGCGTCTTCACTTCGCTTGTAATAGTTGTTTTCGGTGGTCTTTATCGACCTATGACCTAGCATTGCGGAAACCGACTGAATAGGCACACCGTTATTTATAAAATAGCTTGCACACGTCTTTCGGGCAACGTGTGTAGTCATGTGTGTTTTAATGCCTGTAACTACCATGATTTGTTTTAAGATTCGATTCATGTAGGCGTTTGAAAACACTGGTAAAGACACTTTTCGAGCTAGACAATAGGGGTGATTTTGGTACTTTTCAATGACTTCTAAGGCTTGCGGAACTAGGGGAATGAAGGAGCGATTTTGGTTTTTGTCTCTATTGGTGATGTACACCTTTTGGCCGTCTTTACGGGTCTTAATTGCCTTATGGCTGAAACCCTTAATATCGGCGTAGGATAAGCCCGTAAAGCAACAAAACAGGAACACGTCCTGTACAAATTCGTATTGCTCAACTTCTAGTTTTGACTTTATCAAAAGGTCTAATTCGTCTTCGTTCAATGCCACTACTGGTACGTCTTTCCGCTTTGTCCTAAAGGAGTCTAAGGGGTTCTTTTCAATCCATTGGTTATCAACGGCAAACGTCATAATGCGTTTAATTAACTCCCCGTGACGGTTGGCGTGGTTGTGTTCATGTCCTAGGTTTGACCTACAAAAGTTTACTAGGTTTTGGCCGTCTATTTTACGGACATCCGAAAGCTGTAATTTGTCGGTTTGATAGGTGGTAAGGAAGTAGATTTTAATGTTATCAATCATTCTAAAGCACTTTACGACCGTGCCTTTTCTGTACACCGTATTTAGTAGATTGTGGTAGTTGTTGGTGTAATAGGTATCAAAACACCCAAATAGAGTAGGTACGTTAAATACGCCTACTCTGTTGAAAACCAATGCTTTGAGGTCTGATAGATTAGGCTTTAACCCTGCCAATTCTAGTTTGTAGTATTCAGCATAGAACCTACTTTTAAGGTCTTGAATGACACTTGTAGCAGCGGGGTTTTTATAAACGGTGAAAGTGTCCGTATCTAGCTTGCTATTGATACTAACACCCGTACTAAACGTTTTTTCGTCGTTCCTGTCTCTAAGGGTAAAATGGACTTTATTACCGCGCCTTTTACAGGTGATGTTCAACGAATTTGCCCTAACGTTGTGACTGTTAGGGCTTTTTTGATTTTCTTTACTCATTGTTTTGCTGTTTTTGAGGTGAAACAATCAAGCCCTATTCGTTGGCATGGTGTAGGAGCCGTAGGCCAATGATATAGGGCTTTTTACTTTTAAAAAAGGTCTTTTGGGTTGATATTGAAGCAATTAGCAATCCTAGCCAATTCGTCCAAAGTTGGCTGTTTCTCGTTGCGTAGAAATTGCCCAAAACGTCGTTTGTGAATACCCAAACCACGGTAAAACATATTGGACGGCTTAAATGGAAAGCCCTCCTTTTCTCGCTGCCGTATTACGTCCTGTAAACGGTTCTGCACATTTGATACTGCGTTCATTTTCCTAAAACGTTTATTTTGACTCAAAAGTAAACATAGAAGGAATATAAGTCAATCTTTTATGTATAATATATTTCCAAATAAGTGGTTTTAACAATCTTTTAGGAAAATTATATTTGTAATATGAAATACTTAGAGAATATTAAAGCCACTCGGAAGGCTAAGGGACTGACTCAACAGGAGATGTCTGATAAGATTGGGATGGCAAAAAACAACTACGGTAAAGTCGAAAACGGGCAAATCGAACTAACTATAAATCGACTTTACCAAATTGCTGATATATTAGGGGTTAGCGTGGTTTCGCTACTTGGAGAAAGTACGGGCGATGCTAGTACGCTAGAAGAACTAAAGAGAGACTACAAAAAACTCGAAAGTGAAAATAGAGATTTAAAGGGAGAATTGGGGAGAGCCAAAGAAACGATAGACTTGATATTATTATTCAAAAAGGAAATATCTGATTTAGTTAAAATGGTGAATCCCGAAACCTTGAAGGATAGAGGCCGTGAAGCTATCATGGAAGAATTTAAACAGAAGGGGATTGGAAACGATGGAAGTTTACCATCTGATTTCAAATTAGATTAGTTGTACTTTGTCCCGTATTTTGGGTACAAAAAATGGTACAATTCGTAAAATGTAGGTACAGGTAACGTACTGTAAATGAATGAGATAGCGTTTTTTGTCAAGATTTTAGGGGGTACAATTTCTAGTACAGTGCCTAATTTTGGTCTTGTAAAGTGTTGAATATCAAAGTTTTATAACTTGTATCTATGGCCTGCTGGGCCCACAAGTAAACGCCTAACTAGCTTATTTTCAGCGAGTTAGGCGTTTTTGTTTTAGTACAAGTGTACAAAACTGTACTTAATATTTTTACACTTACTTTGTAACTCAGTGTTAATTAGATACTTAATTGCTTCCCTGACAGTTTTATTTGGTTTTCCTTTGTTCATCGAAAGGATGCTGTGTAATATTTGAAACATATAACATAAAGGGCGTTTACACCTGTACTACACACAATATACCATCCGCTCGAAACCGCACAAAAACCAAATAATATTTGGTAGCCTTTAACTTTTTGCTGCCTTTTGGTCAAAGAGCCGCGCCCGCTCCTGCTGTTGACCGACACTATACAGCCTATTATTAGGTAATGCAGCCAAATATTATTCTGACATTACATTTACGGACTGTGATTATACCAGGGACACTAAAGCCTGGCGCGTCACAAAAGGCTGTCTCTGTACTACTTCAACAAAAAGATTTAAGAAACCCAGTACTCAACTAAATTGCCAGCCCATATCTTGCTAATACCGCTTTCTTTTCTTCTTCTTTTTTTAAATAGTCAATTTGTTGGCGAAAAGCTAAATAGTCTATATCGTCCTCATTCGTAGGTAAAACAAAATAATCCACGTTTAGCCTTTTAAGAAGTTCACAAACAAAATTAAAATCACTTTCTGAAATCTGGATTTTTTTAGGAGTATTGTCTTTCTCCTGACTCTTATATCTTTTTTTTGCCATCACTTTAATGCTTTTCTTTGATTCTAGCAATGAGGATGCCAAAAATGTCAATTAGATGGGCAAAAGAAAAGGAGCTTCGATATGAAGCCCCTTTTACTGAATCAATCCCTAAAATCAATATCAAACGACATACCGGTTTATGTCATCCATTTTCACGGCCACAGGCACGGTTAAACCTAAAAAGCCTGTATATGGTACGGGTGGAAGGGTCACTTCTAAAATATAGAAAGGCGTTTTTACCCCTTCATTGGAAATGAGTGTAATTTCACCTAACCAAACGGTGGATATTGTTTGCCCCATTTTAAAAGTTAGAGAGGCTTTGTTAAAATCAGGCGTCCATTGGTCGTTTTTGAAAACTGCTACAAAAACGGGTACGCCGTCACGTTTTGCCACGAATTTGTATTTCTCGACTTTGATAGGGCTTGCTGCTGAGTTGTTTCGAGAAAGTAACACTAATAGCAATATTCCCCATAAAATCCATGAGCTTGAATTATTGTCATTCTTTTCCATTTCTTGTTTAGATTCTAGGTGAATATTATTTTTTTACTAACAAAACGACTAAAACCAATCCTATAAGTAAGTATATCGTATTGTTGTCCTGACTTGTATTACTCTGTTGAGTTGGAGGAAAATATCCGCCGGGTATTCCATTATTTGAAGACCCACCGTTATTTACTCCGTTAGGAAATAAACCTCCTAATATATTTCCGACTCCCGTCAAAATAGTATTCAACCAATCACTTCCCCCCTTATTGGTAGTATTTGTAGATGTTTTAGACGGGTTAAGAACCTCCCATTCTCCCGTCCAAGGGTTAAAAATCATATCTCCCATTATTCAAAAGCTTTAAAAAGGTGGTTTAATCTTTTACATGGATACTATCAAGGGTATCCCATCCGCTTTCATCTATTTTCCGCTGAAGGGTAATTTTAAAGCCCCCGTATCCCTCTTTCATTTTTTGTCTTTTGAGTTTATCAAAGACTTGTCTAGCGGAATTATAGTTAGAAAATTGTTCGGTGTATCCCGTCGTTTTAACCCGAAAGGACTCATTAAGTGTCATATCTGCCATTGTTCTAAATATTTGATTATAAGTTATATTAACGACACAAAAATGCCGCAAACTTCTAATAGCTTGCGGCATTTTTGGTTTGTTTTGGCTAAATATCAATCTGTTAGCCATTGTTCTAAATATTTGATTATAAGTTATATTAACGACACAAAAATGCCGCAAACTTCTAATAGCTTGCGGCATTTTTGGTTTGTTTTGGCTAAATATCAATCTGTTAGCCATTGTTTATTATTTTAACTGCTTCCTGTACCTCTGCTTCGTTTAGTCCCAAATAGTCACAAAAATCTTTAAGTAAAATATCTTTTCGATTGGGAGGGTAAGCGTAGAGAAACCGGATAAGGCGACATATATCACCCGTTTTGGTTCTGCCCCATCCTGTAATCAGCATCATTTCTGAGCTTTTGATAAATAATCGTTGCATGATTTTGCCATTTTTTTGCCATTTTTTTTGCTGGACAATGTTAAAACGATGCGAAAGTAAAGGTGAAAAATGTGCATTTTGACCGTTTTTTTGCACTTTATTTTGCCATTTTTTTGCCATTGTTCTTGCCCTACACGCGCACGTTACGCACGCGCGCTTACTTCTGCCGTTAACATATCATTGAAATCCTTGTGATTGGGATAGTATTTACTACCATCGAATATTTTGATTCCCGTATCAGCAACTATTTGTTTTGCACGCCGTCCCGTTTCATCATTGTCGAAATAAACATTTGCCTGTTTGTAGTCTTTAAGGCTATCCAAGACATGATGAAGGTTCACAGTTGAGTTTAGTACTACGGTCGTGTTTCTAGGTTCTACGAGGCCAAAAAAGGCACAAGAAGAAAGGAAATCAAAAAAGCCCTCAAATAGGTTTATTGTGGTTGAGTTAGCGATGGGGAAGGTTGTTACCCACTTTGGGGACGTTGAGCCTTTATAGTAAGGGTTACGAATCTCAAAGCCTCCTTTGTCGTTTTCAAAACCAACGGCAAACGTTCGCCTACGGCCTAGTTTGTAATTGATTTCCCGTAGGTACTTCTTTGCTAATTCAAACGAAATACAACGCTCATACACGTACTTTAAAAGGGCTTTGTTCTCCAACGGTTTAGCGTCGGTGATAATCAACTTTGAATCCTTTCTCGTTTGTTCTGACTTTTGGCCGCTAAAAGAAAAGTTAGCGGGTTCGTTGACAGGCTTAAACTTTTGGAGTATCTCGACCGCCTCCCTAAATGTGCAGCCTGTTAGGTAGCTCACCAAACGGATAATATCCCCGCGCTCATTGCTTGTGTAGTCGTAGAACACGTTTTTATCGGGGTGGACAAAAAATGACGGGGTTTTCTCTGTATGCTTTGGCGAAAAGTACACCAACTGAACCCCCGAATACTTGACAGGCTTAACACCTAGCGATAACAGGTAATTTACTATACTCACCTGTTTGATTGAGTCTATTTGTGATTGTGGTAGCATGGTAGTAGTTGTTATGGTGAACCGAAGAAAATTCTGTTTTGGTTATTTTGGCTGATTCATACATTTTTCCATACATACAAATACGCGTATCTCTTTATATTGGGGGTTTTGTATGTATGTATGAATAATGTATGGATAATTGAGCTTTTTGTGTCAAAATAATATTCTGTATTTGTGTTATATTGAGCAAGAAAACAGAATATTGTTGATTTTTGGGCGTTTGGGTATGGCTAAACACCTACCAGTTCTTTTCCTTTAGCGGCTAAATACAATTCTGTGATTATTCATACATACATACATTTACTATTATATTTATGTATGTATGTATCTATATATTGGCCGTGTCTGTATGTATGGATTGTAGGAATATTACTATTCGGTGGAAAACTCCAATTGATAGGGTTCGGGGTTTTCTATGATAGTAAAAGGCTCTATGGTTTGAGCCTTGCCCGTTCCATTGACTTTTATTAAAAAACCTTTAGCCATGTCATCAATAGCCCTATTTGCTGATTGTTCCCTTGCTCCTTTGCCCTTCGTATTGTTGGGGTCTTGCTCATGTTCGATGCGCCTTCTAAACTCCGCCCGTGATAGTTGTTTGTCCTCGCCCATACACTTGAAATACAACTGCATTAATTGACTTCCTTTTTTCTTGTCTTTTTGTTCCTGTATGGCAATTTGGGCGGCTTGAGAATCGACGGAAACCATGCGGCCTAAGCCGGTATCATATTTGAATACGACGGGGGTAAAATCTTCGGCATCCCGTAAGTATTTAGGTTCAATAAAATGCACCCCTTTATCACGGTCTTTTTTGACTGAAATAGCCCCACCACACTTTCTTTCTGCCTCACTTCCAATATGTCCGCGTAGTTTGCCGTTTTGCCCGTTTTCGTGGATTAAAAGAATAATAGCCGCGTTGTTTTCGCTGGCTTTTTGCATCAATAGACCTATTAAAATATTTCCTTCCTCTTCGTTGTTACTACTAGCTACAAAGTCGGTTATTCCGTCAATAATCCAAAGGCAAGCATTTTTATAATAATCAAGGGCTTGAATAAGTGCTTCGTAACGTTTTTTTTGTGGGTATCCCCTCCAATTCATTACCCGTAAAAGGTCTTTATTTTGCTTTTCGACACTTGCCATTTTTAATACACTTTTTAGCCTTTTTTTAGTGTGGGCTTGGTGTTGTTCGGTATCTATATAAACAATAGGGCGTTCGCCTTGGTAGTTAGCTTCAATGCCCAAAGAATCAAAATGTAAGGGTCTTTTTTCAGTTAAGGCCGTGGCTATTATGAAGCCCGTAATGCTTGATTTTCCCGACTTTGGAACGCCTGAAATAAACGAAATATCCCCAAGGCTCGCGAAGGTTGAGCCGTTGACTTTTACAAAGGGTATCGGGTCGCTTATCTCTGAGTCATCAAAAATAAAAGAATCCCCAAATAACAAATTAAAACCTTTGTTATTTACTTGAATACCAGATACTTTATTATCTTTGTTCATTATTGTAGAATTAGTATTTTTTGTCGCTCCTTGTAAGTCCATTAAGATGACATTGAAAGAGTAAAACCCCCTACCATTAGTAGGGGATTTTCTGTTTATAACTTACCATCGTGTATAACTTTAGCCAACTTTTCACAAACGAACTCACGTAGTTCTATTTCGATGGTTAAACGGTTTTCAATTCGTTGTAAAATAGCCATCAAGTTATCCATACTTTCTTGTGGTAAAGTAGCTTCTAATTCGTCCGTTACGAAGTCATAAACGGGCTCAAAGTATTTGTTTACAATCGTTTCCATTGGGTTTGACTTGTTAGGTTAATAGGTTAGATTTATGCTTCTTTTTTACGACTTACAAAGTCCTGAAAATCACGGACAACTGCATCTTCACTTCGGTCGTAATAGTGCCTTTCGGTGGTTTTTATCGACCTATGTCCTAGCATTGCAGAAATTGACTGAATAGGTACACCATTGTTTATAAAATAGCTTGCACACGTCTTTCGGGCTACGTGAGTAGTCAAGTGCGTTTTAATGCCTGTAATGACCATAATTTGCTTCAAAATTCGGTTCATGTAGGCGTTTGAAAGTACTGGAAGCGACAATTTACGGGCAAGGCAATAGGGGTGATTTTGGTATTTATCAATAATATCCAATGCTTGCGGTACTAAGGGAATGAAGGAGCGGGTTTTAGTTTTTGTACGGTTGGGGTTGTATATCTTTTGGCCGTCTTTGCGGGTTTTGATTGCCTTATAATCAAAGTCTTTTACGTCTATGTAGGATAAGCCCGTAAAGCAACAAAACAAGAACACGTCCTGTACAAACTCGTATTGCTCAACCTCCAACTTTGTTTTTATCAAAAGCTCTAATTCGGCTTCATCCAATGCCACAACTGGCACGTCTTTTCTTTTCGTCCTGAATGAATCTAATGGGTTTCTTTCAAGCCATTGATTATCAACGGCAAATGTCAGAATCCGTTTAATCAACTCCCCGTGGCGGTTGGCGTGGTTGTGTTTATGGCCTAAGTTTGACCTACAAAAATCTACCAGTTTTTGACCGTCTATTTTTCTGACGTCCGAAAGTTGTAATTTGTCGTTCTGATAGGTGGTAAGGAAGTAGATTTTAAGGTTGTCGACCATCCGAAAGCATTTTACGACCGTGCCTTTTTTGTACACCCTACCTAGTAAATTGTGGTAGTTGTCGGTGTAGTAACTGTCAAAACAACCAAATAGAGTAGGTACGTTGTAAACGCCTACTCTATTAAAAACCAATGCTTTAAGGTCTGTAAGATTGGGCTTTAACCCTGCCAATTCTAGTTTGTAATACTCTGAATAAAAGCTACTTCTAAGATTCTGTATTAGGCTTGTAGCGTCAGGGTTTTTGTAAATGGTAAAAGTGTCCGTATCTAGCTTGCTATTGATACGAACCCCCGTACTAAACGTAATTTCGTCGTTCCTGTCTTTTAGGGTAAAATAGACTTTGTGACCGCGTCTTTTGCAACTGACGTTCAACGAATTTGCCCTAATATGGTGACTGTTAGGGCTTTTTTGATTTTCTTTACTCATTGTTTTACTGAATTTGAGGTTGAACAATTAAGCCCTATATCTTTGGCGCACGGCTCCTACACCTTGCCAACGAATAGGGCTTTTTACTTCTAAAAAAGGTCTTTGGGGTTTACATTAAGGAACTTAGCAACCGAGTATAGTTCATTTAAAGTAGGCTGTTGTTCATTTCGCAAAATTTGACCAAAACGCTTTCGAGAAATACCCATACTCTTTAGGTCGTTCATTGACGGCCTCCATGTGGCCGTTCCTATTCGCTTATTATCAATTAGCTCCTTAATAAGGTTTCTTGGTGTATTGAGCATAGCTTTATAAGGTTTATTTTTGCAAATATATAATCTAAAAAGGTGTATTAAAAAATACTAAGCAAATAAAAACACCCTATTAGGGTGTTTTTATTTGCTTAGCCCTTGTGTAAATTGCAACATGGATATTCTAAAAAAAATAAAACTGATAAGACGCATCAAGGGGTTGACTCAGTTAGATATGTCGGAAAAAATCGGTATTTCCCTAAATAATTACAATCGCCTAGAAAACGGGGTTAATGACTTGAGTTACAAGAGGTTGTCACAAATATCTGACATCTTTGAAATGAAAGTGTCCGAAGTAATTGATTTTGAAGAAGAGACAGGTAAAGATTTGATTATCAAGGAGTTGAAAAAGGAGAATATAGAGCTAAAAAACTACAACACTGCTTTAAAGCGAGGGCTCAAAAAGTTATATGAAAAAAACGAAAAAGGGGTTGATTTTGAGAGTTTTTTGACATTGATGTCAACTATTATAGATGACTCAACTGTAATGTCTGTTTATAATGATTCAGCGATAAATATTGTCAAGAAAAATGCTGAGATTGAGGATGAAGATGACTCGTACATACTGAAATACCATGAGAATCAAACTAAAAAACATAAAAGTAAGCGATAAAAAATATATCAGGTACAAAAAAGGGTACAATTCGTAAAATGTATGTACAGCTAATGTATTGAAAATTAGGTAGTTAAAGGTTTTTGTGCTGTTTTTGGGGGTGACAAATTCCAGTACAGTGCCTAAATTTTGGCTTGTAAATATCTGATTGTCAATGTATTAGTGGGTTTGTAAATGGCCTGCTGGGCCCACTCTAAAGCGTCTAATTTGCTTATTTTTAGCGAATTAGACGCTTTTTTTATGCTATCTATTTGACCCAATATTTCGCCTTAATACGACATGCGTAGAACTTAACAGGAAAGGGAAAGTTCGTTAATGCAAAATCAGTAGAAGGCATCGAGGAATACAGCCAAAGTAACTGCTTGTGGGTAGTTGCATCCTTTATCGAATCCTGAGTTTCCTTAAAAGACTCAACAATAATTTTATTGCTCACCATTATTTTTCACACTTTTCTTGCTTTATATTTGACTCCCATAGACAAGTCAATCAAAAGCCAATGAATAATTTTGGTAGTAAACTTCGGAATCTCCGTGAAGAAAACAATCTTTTGCTACGCCAACTGGCAGCCCAGCTCGATATTGATACCGCATTATTGAGTAAAATTGAGCGTGGTGAACGAAAAGCCCAACGAGAACTCGTAAATGCAAGCTCAAAAATCTTTCAGAAAGATAGCAAAACCTTAATGGTAAATTGGCTGACCGACCAACTATTAGACCTTTTGGCCAATGATGATTTGGCTTTCGATGCCCTTAAATTAACCGAGCAACAACTTAAAAATTCCAGAAATCAATAAACAATGACCACAAAAGAAGTAATCGACCGAGTATTTAAAGACCCTGCCGTAAAGTATGAACTGACGGAATTTGAAGGTTTGGGCAAACCAATCCACGAAATGCTTACTATCTATGCCAAAGAAGGCACTGGCCGCCTAACTGGCAAAAAGATATATTTCATAAAACCGCTTGCACCATTTCATTCCGACAAAGATGAGATTCAGGTTTACTCAGAAGATGGTAAATCTAACCCCGAAGAAATCGTGCGGCAGTTGTGGGTGTATAAACTCATAAACTATTATAATTATAAAACAGAGCAAATCGCTTGCGAAATACCCGTTCAGTTTGGGGTAGAAACAAATACCAAATTTGCCGATATTGCCGTCTATCGTGATGCCACCCAACAGACCGTTAAACTACTCTTTGAAATAAAGAAACCCAAACGCAAAGAGGGCATTGAGCAGCTAAAATCGTATTTAGGAGCAAAAGGAAACCCAATCGGAGTTTGGTCGAATGGCACCGATAGATTGATTCTCTACAAACCACAAAATACCGATTTTGATACACTTTCTGAAATACCAAAGGTAAACCAAGAAGCCAAAGATGTTCTCGAAATCAAACGTACCTTAGCCCAGCTAAAAACCTCGTTTAATTTCAAAAAAATCATTCAAGACCTCGAAGAACTCGTCTTGGCCGATAGTGGTGTCGATGAATTTAACGAAATCTTCAAAATCATCTTCGCTAAAATATGGGACGAAAAAGAAGCCAACGATAACCGCCGCACTCGCCCAAACAAAGAAGTAGAATTTAAAAAATATGATGATGCCGAACTAACCTACGACACCATCAATGGCTTATTTAAAAAAGCCTGTGCCGAATGGCAAGGTGTATTTGAAGACAACGAAAGCATCAAACTCCGCAAAGACCACCTGCAAGTGTGTATCGGTCCAGTTGAGCCTGTGCGACTCATGGGGTCGAATCTTCGTATTATGGACGATGCCTTTGAGTATTTGCTCCCGACCGAAGCCAAAAAGAAAAAAGGACAGTTTTTTACACCTCGCCACGTCATTGAAATGTGCGTGCGAATGATGAACCCCAAAGATTACGAATACGTCATGGACCCAAGCTGTGGCTCGGCGGGTTTCTTGCTACACGCTATGGAGTGGGCAGTGCCTGCTACTACACCTCAAGAGCAAGAACTACGCAAACACCGCTACGCTGGCAAATACCTTTGGGGAATTGACTTTGAAGCCCGAGCTGCCAAAACCTCTCGTGCCTTGATGCTCATTGCGGGCGACGGCCACACCAATATTTTTGGGCCTGATGTGAGTAGTATTGACCCTCGTACGTGGTATTCTACCAAATCGGGGCAGTATCTAATGACCGAACTCAGCAAAACCCCTTTGCTCAAAGCCCGAATACCTGATGGTGAAACTTTCAAAGACGACGAAAAAGCGTGGGAGTATTTTGGTGAAATGAATTTTGATGTCATTTTGGCAAACCCTCCGTTTGCGGGCGAAATGAAAGACAAAAAGATGCTTTCGCAGTACGACCTCGCCAAGCCTGCCCTCAAACGTGCCAAAGACAAACAAGCCAAAGAAGAGCGTGATGTGCTGTTTATTGAGCGTATCGTAAAAATGCTTCGCCCAGGTGGCAGAGCCGCTATTGTATTGCCACAGGGTAAATTCAATAACTCTTCGTTGGCGTTTATTCGTGAATGGGTGCTTCGCAAGGCTCGTTTATTGGCGGTGGTAGGTTTGCACGGAAACTCGTTTAAGCCCCACACGGGTACCAAAACTTCGGTGCTTTTCTTGCAGAAATATACCCAAGAGCAGCTCGACGAAATCGTGGCGATTCAAAACGAGGTACAAGCCGCTTGCCCCGACTACGCTTCACAGATAACTGACCTTTTGGCCAAGTACGATGCCGAGGTGGAAATACCCGAAGAGCATATCTCAGAAGAAATATTTGAGCTACTGCTCGAAGAATTTCCCGAACCCGAAGCCGCCGAAGAAACCGACGATACTGCCGACAACACCGCCGACGAAGAAAGCACTGAACCCCAAAGCCTCGAAGAAAAACTCGAAGCCATTGATGAGCGTATTGCCCAACTTCGCCGTAGTTTATTGCAGGCAAAAACCAAGCTCGACGACCTCAACGACGATTTGGAAGCCCTCGAAACTAAACAAAAAGACGAACTTGCCATTGCGAAAGAAAACTGGAGCGGCAACCCCAAAGACTGGGCCGATGCTGCCAAAAAACTAAAAGAAGAACAAAAACAGGCAATAAAGGCACTAAAAGACCAGCAAAAAGAAACCGCCAAAACCCTGAAAGCCGAAATAAAAAGCTACGAAAACGCCATACCGCTTGCCGAAGAAGAAAAACTGCTGCTCACCAACAAAGGCAAGCTAAAATTGCTCGCCCAAAACGACGACAGCATTAATAAACTACGCAACCGCTATATTGATGCCGAAGTAGCCAAACGCCTCGACTACCCGATTTTTATGGCAGTAAGCGAGCACGGCGGCAAAAACAACAGCGGCGACTACGAATACCTGACCGACGAAGACGGCAATTTTGTGGAAGATGCCTACGGCAACCCCGAAATAAAACAAGATTTGGTAAACCACCAAATAAGCCGTGAAGACCTCCTGACAAAAGCCGAACAACTAAACGACGAAGACTGCCGCATTGCTGAGGCTTTTGTGAAATTTGCTAAAGAACAACAATTAGACTTTTGGAGGGATTAAGACTATGGTAAGATTTGATTTAAAGTATAGCGAAATCGAAGGACTAAAAAGATTAGACCCTGAGTATTATAATCCAGCTTATAACGATATTGTTAAAAGAGTACAAAGTATTAATTCTGTAAAGTTAAATACAGTTTTAAACATTGAACTTGGTCCAGCCTATTCTTCAAAAAAAATATTAAAATTTGGAGAAATACCAATCTCAAAAATTGGAGATGTTACCAATAAAAGAGATTTCTCTGTGTGGGATTCACTTGATAATAATGAATTTATAAAATTTGGAAGTAGGAGAATTAAACAAAATGAGATATTAATGACCTTGACAGGTGACCCACCTGATGTTGGCAAAGTCAATATGCCTTTTACTGAATTTGATGATGAGAGTACTATTTTAGCCTTTAATCAACGTGTGGCTAAATTAGACACAAAAGGTATTGACCCATTTTATCTCTTTACTATTTTATCTACTGAATATTTTAGAATTAGATTTGAACAATGCGCATTTGGGATTCGACAAAGAAATGTTTCAATTCCAGATTTAAAAACTGCATTTGTTTATATTGCCGAACCTCAAGAAATTGAAAATATTAGTAAATTAACCAAAGAGCATTTTAGACTCAAAAGAGAATCCCAAACCCTCTACCAACAAGCCACAGCTTTGTTAGAGCAAGAGTTGGGTTTGGATAAAATTTCTTTTGATAAACCTAAAAGTTATACGGCCAAATTTAGTGAAGTAGCTACAACACTTAGGCTTGATTCAAACCATTTTCAACCAAAGTTTGAGCAACTATTCAATCATCTCAAAAATAATTTTGAATGTAAAAAAATTGGATATTTAGTTTCTTGTAATCGAAGAGGTTTACAGCCAAAATATGTAGAAAATGGTGAAATAGATGTGATAAATAGCAAACATATAACATCAACCCACTTGAAGTATGATAACTTTGAAAAAACAACAGTTGATGATTTTAAATCAAGTATTGTTGCTCAAGTACAAGAAGGCGATGTCTTGATTTATACGACAGGTGCTTATGTTGGTTTGACAAATGTTTATTTATCTAACAAACCAGCATTAGCAAGTAATCATGTAAACATTTTAAGGCTCAAAGATTCTGAAATTGATTCAACATACATTGCTTTGGTTTTAAATACAACCATTGGAAAATTACAAACCGAAAAGCACATAAGAGGAAGTGCCCAAGCTGAGTTATACCCAAATGATATTTCAAAGTTTATTGTACCTCTCTTATCTAAAGAAAAAATGACAGAAATTGGTAATTTGGTACGTTCAAGTTTAAAAGCAAGTCAACAATCAAAACAACTTCTTGAAGAAGCTAAAAACCGAGTAGAGCAATTGATAGAAGCAGCCGCAAACCAATGAACACGGAGCTAAAACATACCGCCATTGGCTTGTTCGATGAGCTTTCGCAGCTCATTGAGCAAAGCCAGCGGCAAATAGTATCTCATGCCAATAGCACCGTCACTCTGTTGTTTTGGCAAGTGGGCAAGCGTGTCAACCAAGATATTCTCAAAAACAAACGTGCCGATTATGGCAAACAAATTGTGTCGACACTGTCTACACAATTAAAAATAAATTAAAATTATGGCAGTAACTCCGAGCGATAAAGAACTATTACAAAGCCTTTGCGAGCAATACCACGTATCGTTCGAGAAGGTAGAAAAACTGTTAGCAACCGTCAAAGAATACCAATTCAAAGACCGTCGCACGGGTGTGTACGAAGCCCTCAAAGAGATTATCAAATCAGACCTAAAAACCGCAAAACCATGAGGATTGAAACGCTAACAATTAAGAATTTCAAAGGTTTTGAAGAAATTTCAGTACCACTTAATCCTAATTTTAACCTCATCATCGGCGACAATGGTAGTGGTAAATCTGCCATACTCGAAGCTCTCACCATTGCAATGGGGTCTTTTTTCTTAGGTATCAACGGTACCGATTCCCGAAGCATCCGTGAGGCTGATGTGCGTCTGAGGGCATTCGACGATTCTCAAGAAAAACAATTTCCTGTCGAAATCACTGCCAGTGGTCAAGTAAACAATAAAACCATCAACTGGACTCGTGAACAAATAAAAGAGAATGGTAGTACACTCTCTACAAGAGCAAAAGAAATCAAAAAAATAGCCGAACAGCTCGACAAACAAGTACGAAACGGTGAGCCAATTACAATGCCAGTCTTTGCTTATTATTCTACTGGTCGCCTATGGAAAGACCTTGTTGAACGTAAAACTAATAAAGAACCCAAACAAGTAATTGCCAGTAGATTTAGGGCCTATAAAAGTTGTTTACAGGCAACATCCACCTTCAAGATTTTCATGAAATGGTATAAAGGGAAAGAAATTTCAGCCATTCAAAAACGAGAAGAAGACTATGCCTTGAAAGTTATCAAGAATTTAATTATTAGCAACTTGCCTAATTGTAAGAATTTATACTACGAATTTGATGAAGATAAAATTCAAGGTATAAAGATTGAGCAAGAAAATGGGAAAACACTCCCTTTCGAATACCTCAGCGACGGTACTCGCAATCTATTTGCCATGCTGGCTGATATTGCGTACAAATGCCTTGTGCTGAATCCACATCTGAAAGAAAACGCCCTTACAGAAAGCAATGGCATAGTTTTGATTGATGAACTTGATTTGCATCTGCACCCCGAATGGCAAAAACAAATCATTGTTTCATTAAAGCGAGCGTTTCCAAATATCCAGTTTATTGCCTCTACTCACTCGCCTTTCTTGATTCAAGAAGCAGAAGAAGGTCAATTATTAAAACTCAAAGATAATAATATTGAAGTTTCTGGCGGTGACCAACTAAGTATCGAAGATATTGCCCAATCGAAACAAGAAGTTGAAAATCCACAGTGGAGCGAAAAGAAAAAAGAGCTTTATGTAGCCGCAGAAGAATATTATAAAGCATTAGAAAATGGCGAAATTGATGAGTCGCTCGAATTGAAAGTAGCCGAACTAATGCAACCATTTAGCCAAAATCAGGCATACGATGCCTTTATGAATCAAATAAGACTAACAAAAGAATCCGACAATGAGGCCAGTAAATAGAGGAAATGCCCCCAAAGCGTATGCTACTTGGGGCGATGCCCGCAATGACTTGGGCAATAGACTTGATTGGTGCTGTTCATACTGTGAAATGAAAGTAACCAATATGCTTGAAGTTGAGCATGTTGTACCACGTAATCATGGCGGTGCTCCACTAAGTTGGGACAACTTCCTTATTTCTTGTAAATATTGTAATACCATTAAAAGTAATAAGAATACTACTCGAAACGGATACATTTGGCCAGATACCGACAATTCAGATTTAGCATTTAGATATTCAGAGCAGTTTGTAATCCAACCCGCAAATACACCAGTACAAGCTCAGGCACAAGCAACTATCGACCTCATGGGCTTAGACCGTAAGCCTGGTGGTCCAAACCGCCCAACCGAGGCAGATAGTCGATGGATATTTAGACTTCAAACTTGGTTAATTGCCAAACGTTCGCTTAAAAATTGGCAAACCAATCCATCACAAGCAATGGCTGACCAAATCGCACTCACAGCACATGGTCAGGGTTTTTATTCAATCTGGATGACGGTCTTTGCTGGTATTCCTCAAGTCATAGATGCCATTAGGAAAGAATATAAAAATACTTTTTACGAACTTGATGCAAATGGAAACCGAACCATAAGACAGGGCGGCATAATTTAATACAACACAATGAAATTCAATAAACTCACCATAGAAAACTATAAATCCTTTCAGTTTCCAACTGCCATACAATTTCCACAAAGCGGTGAAGGTAAAAGTATATTCCTGATGGGCGGTATGAACGGAGCGGGTAAAACCTCCGTCATGGAAGCCGTCAATATTTGTTTGTATGGTATCAAGACCGACATACTCTACAAATACATCAACCGTAAAGAACTCAACAAAGGCAATGCCTACGTAGCCTTTGAACTCGAAATGGAAACAGAGTCCCACGAAATCATTCTGATACATCGTTCGTGGAGTGCAGGAGCTACCGACAAACCGCAATACAAAGACCTCGAAGAAAAACTGGTTGTAGTAAAAGACGGCAAGCGAGTAAGCGTGCAAAACAAAGAAATGTGGCAAGATTATATCAATGCCACCATTCCGAAAGGCATTACGCAATTTTTCTTTTTCGATGGTGAGAAAATCCAAGAAATTGCTGCCGACGACCATTCAGAAGTACGACTGCAATCATCGCTCGAAGCCGCTTTGGGTATTCAATATATTTCACGCTTGGCGAGTGATGTATTGTATCTAAAACAAGAAGAACGCAAAGGTTTTGTAGAAATCTCCGACGAAGACATTGAGTTTAAAGAAAGCGAACTAAAAAAAGAACAACGTAAACTCCAAACCAAAATCCAAGAACGCAACGAATTTAATAGCGAACTCGAAAACTTCAAAACAGAAAAAGAAGAAGCACAAACTCGATTTAAAGCTATCTTTAATCTCGACCCCGAAGGCTCAGAAATAATAAAGCAACGTGAAAAGAAGCGTATTCAACTTTCCAATAAAAGCAACCAACTCGAAAACCAAATCAAAACCCTAACCGAGCAGTTTTTGCCGTGGGCAATGGCAGGAAGCCTATTCGATGAGGTAAAAAAACAAATTGAAGTAGAGCGTGAAAGCCAAAAACAAACCGCCATTTCAGAAAATGCCCGAGAGCTTGCCAAACAAATAGTAGAAAAATTAGAGCAGCCTGAGCCAATCACCGATACGCCACTTTCTACCGTTCAAAAACAACTTTTAGAAGAACGAGTATTGGTTTTATTACAGCAAAATAAAAGTCAAAGCGAGATTCAAAAAATACTGAATCTATCGGAGCGTGATGCTGCCAAAGTATTAAATAAGATAGAAGAAATCGAGCAGAGCGAAGTACTCCAACTCGAAGACCTCATCAAAGAAAAAGCCGAATTAGATTTTGAAATACGTTCGTTAGATGCCAGCCTATCAACAGCGGGAAATACCGAAACCGAGCGAGAATTATTTGCCGAACTGCAAGCCACCATCGAAAGCTGCCAAACTCAAATTGGTCGTATTTCAGTGCGTCTATCAAATATTAACGAGGAAATACTTCAACTCGAAAATAAAATCAAAGACATTGAACTCGAAATAACGAAACTCTACGAAAAACATAATTTCTCGAAAGAAAAGGTCGATTTTATTCAAGAATGTGATGCCATTGCCAACTTAATGAATATCTATATGGTAAAATTAAGGAAAAACAAAGTACATCTTTTGCAAGAAAAGACCTTCGAAATGTATAAAATGTTATCAAGTAAAGCAGGATTAATTAAGGACCTCGAAATTAACGATAAGACCTATGAAATCATCATTCGAGATAAAAGTGGTCACGAAATGAAAAAATCAGGTTTATCGGCAGGTGAAAAAGAAGTATTCGCACTATCTCTTTTATGGGGTTTAGCCCAAACTTCACAACTAAATTTGCCGATTATTATTGATACACCACTTTCTCGCTTAGATAGTGTGCATCGTGATAATATCGTGAAACATTATTTTCCCAATGCTGCCAATCAGGTAATTATTTTATCAACTGATACCGAGGTTGATAATAATTATTTCAAAAACCTTGAGCCTCACCTCACTGGTGCAGCCCGTTTAGAATTTAACTACAACAACGAAATTACCTCCGTAAAAGAAGGCTATTTCTGGAACTAAAAGTACTAATTCAATGGCAGATAGATTATATACTTCACAAAAAACTGATGAAATTATCAGTACTTTTCGAGCACTTTCAAAACTCGACAAAGCGATTATTGCACGAATGGCATTTGTTATATCGTTAGTAGAAAATGGCAAAAATGTTGCCCGAAGTAGCGACTTTTCAGGGGGAGAAATGAAAAGAACTTCATTCATAGCTAATGATGAAATATTCTTAAAAACCTTAATAAACCAAGTTTATCAATCAGACATTGCAGATGATAATGAGTTTTACAGTAATAAGTCTATCATCAAAGACCACGTAGATAATGGAGCTTTATTGTTATGGCAAATTTTCCAAAAAAATGGTGAGGATATTAACCAATGGTATTCCGAAATTGTGGCTTCTATAAAGCTATCGGGTAATAGAGATGTTAAAACCAAAGATTTAGATATTTTTATCGGCCGAAGTGTCTTACAAAATAATGACTTCATTATGTCATTAAACGATACAACCAAACACGCCAATTCACATTTGGCCATTATGGGAAAGCCTGGGGTCGGTAAAACACAATTCCTTTTGAAGATATTGGCTGATGTTAGAGTGCAGTCAAACCACCAAACCAACTTCATTTTTTTTGATTATAAAGGCGATGTAGTCGAGAACGAAACATTTATTGATGTTACAAGGGCAAGAACCTACAAACTACTCCAAAATAGCGAATCATTACCCATTAGTCCTTTTATATTACCCACTTATACCGAACAAGATATTCAGCTTTCGGCCCGTGAAAAAGCAGAAAGTTTTTCATCTATCAACTCAAAGTTTGGCGTTGTGCAGAAGGGAGCTATGACCCAAGTAATCATTGCAGGTTATGAATCAAGGGCCAATTCTGATAAACCATTTCCCGATTTTAGTGATTTACTGCAAATAGCATCAGCATTATATGAAGAGGAAGGTAAAAATGACGATACTTTAATTGAAGTTTTGAGAGATTTAGCCAATTTCAATTTATTTTGGTCTCATGGTTCGGCAGTACCTCCGATAGATAAAATCAGTAATCGAACCATGATTATTGATGTACATAAAATGCCAGTTTTAAAAGAATTGGTAGGTTATTTGGTTATAGAAAGGTTATATAAAGAAATGACAACACTTCCAGATAGCCAAATCAAGGATGGCCGAAGAACCATCCGAACGATTTTGGTAATAGACGAAGCCCACAATTATTTAAGCCAAAAAAATATATTCCTTGAAAAAATCATCCGTGAAGGTCGTTCAAAAGGCATTGTGGTATTTTTTGCATCTCAGTCACCTTCTGATTATCAACAGAAATTCTTTAATTTTCAAGAGTTATTAGAGTTTTCATACATTTTCCAATGCGATGGTGCATCAGCCAAAGAAATACAAGATATTTTAGGATGTAGTGCCAAAACAGCCAAAGATTTACAAACTGAAATTTCACGACTCGAACCTTTCCAAGTTATTAGTAGAGGTATGAGTAAAACCGATGAGTTTGCCAAATTCGTTGGCGAAGCGTTCTATAAAAATTATTAGAAGATGAATTATGGTAGTCTAAAAAACTGATACACTAGCTAAGTGTTGATGTTAATATATAGTTAATTGCTGTCTTTTTAATTCTAAAATAAAATAACTCTTGAGATTTAAAATGTATTTCACAAAAAATGCTTTTATAAAGCATAATGATGCTATATAAAATATTGCTCAATTTTATTCAGCCCCTTCTACCAATACGCAGGCCGCTTATTGGTGCCGCCTTGGGTGCGGCAGTCGCTGCACGGGATGCTGCCGATGGTGTAAAAAGGAATGGGTGAGCCTGGTACGGGGTGTTCGATGAGTATCAAAAAAGAATTGTTGACCGATTTACGAATCACTTCGGGCTCGGACAGGGTGTCGAGGGGCTCGCAGAGTTGGTCTTGCACCGTAAACCTGCCTAAGTATTCGGTGATGAATAGCCGTTTGAATTGGGGCGTTGAAGCACTGAAAAACCCAAATACAGGTTCTTCGGGGGAGGTGACGGAGGTAATATTGCCCGTTATTTGTGAGGGTTGGCCGTCAAACAAACTACCCGTGATTTCGTTGGTTTTGGAAAGTGCCGCCCAATAATCAAACTCTTCCCGCGATAGCCCGTATTGGCGCACCAAAATGCTGTATCTTCTGGCTAATTTTCCGCTGATAGACAGCACCGTCGTCAGCGGAACATCCTGAACAACGTCCTGACTAAGGCGGAGGGTGTTTGCCAACGTAATTTGGGCTGATTTTTGGCTGCCCCAGCAGGTGTTAATGTCTTCCGTCCGTGGTCTTACCTTGCCCGCTACTATCTCATAGCCCGAGTACAAGGGTGCTTGATATTCCCACGTTTCTTCAAAATTCCAACGATAAAAGCGCGTTTTGTTCAAAGGGTCGTGGGTATTTACGAATATTTGCACGTTGGTACGGTCTCGATTGACACGGTAAGTGACGCTATCAATGGCGGGCGTTTGGATGAGGGGGACGTAGGTAGAAAGGTACTCTTTGCCACCAATGGTTTGAATGTGTAGCCGAAACTTTTCACTTTCAGCCGCCGAAAATGCCTTTAATGTGTAAACGCCTGGCTGGGTTTCGACAAGGTTATAACTGTTGCCTCGGTCGCTTTCCACCTTCACTTGGGCGCGCTGTTCGAGCAACGTAGCCCCCGTTTGTTTTACTTTTTGGGTACGACTTAGTCGGATTTCACTGGTAATGGAGGGATTAAGCGTCCCCTCCACCACTAAGTAGTTTTGTGCCTGATTTACCTCAGGTGGCGAATAAGATTCGATACAGCCATCGCTCAGATAGCCAATAAATACGAATAAGAGCAGGGATGAAAGTCGAGATAGATAGGTCATGGCGCGTGGAATTAGTTAAAAAAGAACAATGCACCCAAAAACTACCTGAGAGGGTTGGTTTTTCGAAACGCCAACGGAGATTGGCCTATTTGTCGTTTGAAGGTTTGGTGAAAATTAGACAAGTTGTGAAACCCACATTCGAGCCCAACTTGGGCGATACTCAGCTCGGAGGTGGTCAGAAGTTGGCAAGCATGGTTGATTTTGAGGTGATTAAGGTATTCGATGTACGTTTTTTTTGTCCGTTTTTTGAAGTAGCGACAAAAAGCAGGCACCGTCAAATGGGCGACATCAGCGATGGTTTCGAGCGAAATTTCCTCTTGAAAATGGGTCAAAGTAAATTCTAAAATACGTTTCATGCGTTCGGTTTCTGAGTCGTCGATGGTAATGCGGTAGGTGGGGCTTGCCAGCGACCGAAAGGGAGTTTGCGTGGAAAGCTGCAATAAAATATCGAGTAAAGCTACCAGCCGAAAGCCTTCCGTGAGGGTAGGAAGTTGGAGGAGCTTTTGGTGAAGTGTGGGGGAGATGGAGCTAAAAACAAGGCCACTTTCTGATTTGAGAAGCAATGAACTAATGGGTTTAAAATCAGGAACTTTGTTGATGAAATCATTGACCCACTGCGGCGGAAATTGAACAACGACGGCTTGGGCGGTCAGCGTTGAGTTTTGTTGGTAAAATTCGACGGAGTTGCGCCAAAAGTGCGGAACGTGGGCGCCTAACAGTACCAAATCTCCTGCCTCAAAAGCCTCGATGCTGTCGGCAACGAAACGCTGCCCAGCGCCCTGAACGATGTAGGTAAGTTCAAATTCGGGGTGATAATGCCAAGGCGCGTCGAAATAGGGGCGCTCAAACGCCCTAACGAGAAAAGAGGACGTATGTTCAAAGGTCAGTTGCTCAAGCAGGGGTCGCATATAAAATGTAGAATATTGCTTTTATGTTTTAAAATAAGTAACAATAAGAGTTAAAATACTACACTAATTGGCTAAAAAACAGAATTTTTGAAATTTGCCGAATGTGGTACTTTGCATTATCAAACAACTCAATCGAAACTATATGCAAAAGTCAGCCTTGCTCGAAGAATTGTCAACTCCTTATGCCGTACCTGCCGAAGCAGTGACATTTTACCGCGAAAACGGTTACGTAAAGCTTAAAAATGTACTCAGCGCCGAGGCGATTGCGTATTATGGGGAAATCATTACGGATTTGGTGTTTAAGCTCAACAAACTCACCAAACCCATGGAAGAACGAACCACTTATGAAAAAGCTTTCCTACAAATTATGAACCTCTGGCGGGAAGATGAAACCGCGAAGGAGTTTGTTTTTTCAAAACGTTTGGCGCAAATCGCCGCCGATTTGATGGAAGTAGAGGGGGTGCGTTTGTACCACGACCAAGCCCTTTACAAAGAGCCAAGCGGGGGCATCACGCCCTGGCACGCCGATCAGTTTTACTGGCCTTTGGCTTCGCCCAAAACCGTTACGGTTTGGATACCCCTGCAAGCAACGCCTTTGGAAATGGGGCCTTTGGCATTTGCCGAAAAAAGCCAATTGGTAGAAATTGGGCGGGATGTGGAAATTAGCGATGAAAGCGAAGCCCTTATGCAACAATCGCTTACGCAATTTAACCTCAACGAAACGCCGTTTGACTTGGGGGAAGTAAGCTACCATGCGGGTTGGTTGTTTCACCGTGCGGGTGCCAACGTGTCGAATAGTCCGCGCAAAGTGATGACCATGATTTATATGGACAAAGACCAGCAAATAATGGCGCCAAAGAACAGTTATCAAAAAGCAGATTGGGAAACGTGGCTGGCGTCGGCGCCCGTTGGTAGTACCCCCGAAAGCGCCTTGAACCCGATTTTGTTTAGTCATTCATAAAGTAACGTCAGAGACGTTAGGCCGTATGTGTCCCGACTGGATGTCGGGACGAGCGCAAGACGAGCGCAAATATCGGGACGAGCTTTAATGCGTAACTTTCAGGCTGGTTTGAAGTCAAAAAGAAAAGACTTCAAACCATGTACTTGCTTCTACGCCTCTGGAACGACTTACTTGATTTATTTTACCCAAATACCTGCTGTGCCTGCACGACGCCATTGGTCGGAAACGAAGCATGTCTTTGTACTTCTTGTCGGTTGACGTTGCCTCGCTCACATTCACACACCATCTACACGCCCGAGCTTACCAACAAATTTGCGGGAAAAGTGGCGGTTTCTTTCGTCTATACTTTCTTGAAATTTGAAAAAGGAGGAAAAGTCCAGCGTTTGCTTCACCAGTTGAAGTACAAAAATCGACCCGAAGTGGGGCAGGTGGTAGGACGACTCTACGGCGACGAACTTCGGGCGGGAGACGTCCAAAAGCGGATTGATTTGTTGGTGCCCGTTCCCCTTCACCCGCGTAAAAAAGCGCAACGAGGCTACAACCAAAGCGATATGTTTGCCGAAGGACTGTCGGAAACCTTGGGTGTTCCGTGGTCGGCGGAGGTGCTGGCGAGGGCGCAGTTTACCTCCACCCAAACCCGAAAAACCCGCTTAGAACGCTTTGAAAACGTATCGGGTATTTTTGAGGTAGTTAGCCCTGCGGAAGTAGTAGGAAAACGAATTGCGATTGTGGACGATGTAGTCACCACGGGTTCTACGCTCGAATCGGCCGTAGCGACTTTGCTTGAGAGCGGTGCCAAAGAGGTTTCTGTGATTACGATGGCGGCGGCGTATTAAGCTTTTTTTGTCAGTTTGTATTTTAGGCTTTATTACTTAAGTTGCTTTAATCTGTCTATAGCATTTTGGTTTTCAGGATTTAACTCTAACGATTTTTTGTAGTTAAAAATGGCATTTTTAAAATCCTTATTATGTAAATAAGCCTCGGCCAAGCTATCATATAAATTTGCTGATTTCGGATAAATGTGTAACGCTAGTAAAAATACATTAACACCTTGTTTTATTTTTTTGGGATTAAATGACAATCGCAAACCTAATGTGTTCAGCATACCTTCTTGAAGTTCAAGCTCTGGGTATTTGGAAATAATTCTTTTATACAAAGGAATTAAATCTTGGTAGTCTTGTGTAAATGCTAAGTCATTAAAGTCTTTATAATCGAATTTTCTAGTATTTGCTTGTTTCATTTTTTTTGAAATCAAATCCTTAGCAAAGCCATTATTTTCAGGACTATTTTCGATAAATTTCCTAGCATACTTGTCATTTTTTAAAGTCGCATTTAAAAATTGCAAAGTATGTTCAGAAAGTAGTCTATAGGAAGCCATAATTTTAGCATCACTTTTATCTTGTCTTTTATCTCTGTTGGCAAATAAAATACCGAATGTACTAAAATAGGAATGACTTAGGTCGTGAAATCTATAACTGTAAGCATTACTATATTGCAAAGAGTCATATAATTGGAATTTATAATTTAATTCGGCAGAGATTTTGTCGCTAGTCAAAACTTCTTCTGGAATTTCCTTTTGAGCAAAATGAATATACGGAGTATTGAATTTATCTAAATCAAAATAAGGTGATTTTTTCAATACACCGTAATTATATCTTTCAGTTCCGTCTAAACTCACGATTGCACTTATATTCTTATGTTTCATAATAGTTATAGTATTTGATAGTCCACCAAAACTAAATCCCATAAGTGCTATTTTATTTAAGTCGATATTTTTGTATTTATAAATTTCCTTTAAAAGAAATTGTATATCTCTGGACTGTGTTTCTATATCTTTTGTGGTTCCTCCTTCCAGCCATCTTGTGTCTGTGCCTCTCGAAGGACTTGAAATCACAATAAAACCATTGCTTGCTAAATATTCGAATAAAGCAAAATTTTCAATTGATGATGATTGATAACTTGGCGCGTACACTATAACTGGAAATTTTCCATCCAAAAAAGTAGAATTTGAGAAAGCATCCACTTTTTCTGAAAGATGCGCCTTGTTTTCTGGCGTGTTCGATAGGTAGGGAAACCAATCTAATAAAAAATAATTTGGTAAGTTCTTCCACTCTTCTTCTTCTTTCAAGACTTCTAAGTAATCTAAGACAGTTAACTGCTGGGAATTATTTTTTTCAATTTTTGTGGGATACCAAATACTAATTGATATAGGTCTATTAATCACCTGATTGTTAAATTCATTATGGATACGGTAAGTTCTGGTACTATCGGTTTCTGTATAATGCCGAAAACCAATTTCGTATTTTCCTTTATTTAGATTTATTGCTTTTAATGAAGTCTGTCCTTTCACAGTCCATACTTGAAATAGTAATATAGTTGATAAAATTATTAGTCGCATTATTTTGGTAGTTTTAACAGATATTTTTTTTATATTAATGGTAATGTTACTATTGCCGCAGTAGTTTTTACCGCAGTTATACGTTAAAAAAAGCCGTCGGTAGCTACACAGCGCCCAATGTCCCATTACAAACCTCAATTTAACCTTAAAATTTAGCATAACAAAAAGAAGCAGGTTGAACGCATTAAAACATAGCTTCACTCTTTATGGCTCCAGAGGAGCTACATCTTAGTAGAAAATATGGGAGAGGTGTTTGTTTGCCTTTTTCTACTAAGATTTAGCCTCGCTGAGGCTTTTTTTATAATGCGTTTCACCTGAAAAGGAAGCGTAATGGGTTTAAAGAGAATACGTTTGTGTATGGCGCGAGTAGAAGCGTTGAGTCTTGTTACGGCTAAAAAGTTGTGTGGTGCCTACAACGAAACGGAGGAAATGACTTTGAAGCAAAAGGGGGTAGAGCCATCATTTCAAGTTTTGTTTAATTTCGAAGGCTTTTGGTGGGTATGTATTGGCCTTCAATAACCACGAAGGCTTAGTTATTAGCGGTAGTCATTATTGCAGTCTTCATTTAGTTCGTTGATATTATCTGCTACTTTTTCCATTTGTCCAGTCTCGTGAAACCAAATAAAAATTTCGTCACTCAATTTGTTTTCATTCTTTGTTGTAGGTAGTAATATTAAAAGATCTCCACAACCATTAGATGCAAATGCAACGCCATTATTCGGAAAGTTGTCCCATTCTTTTGCTTGTTTTGTTTCCAAACCAATATGGTTACAAGTTCTACTAATTCTCTTTTTGTCTGATTTATCAAGAAATGGGAATAGTTGCCAACTATCATCTTCTATCATTAATTCTCCACCATTTTCTATTGTCATTTTATTTTTGAAGATGTCTGGAAATATAAGTCCAAATTCTTGCTCTGTCTCAATGATATACTTAATGTCTATTGGAAATGGCATAAGTCAAATTATTTTAAGTTGTCATAATCAATAAAGTCCCAAGGAATTTCTTTTTTAAAAGTCTTGATACTTTCTTCAAGCAATTCCAATGAGATTTCTTGTTTGAATAATGTAACAGTCCTTGTACGTTTAGTATCGTCACGGAATATTTCAATTACTAATTTGTCGTCACGGTAGATTTCAACGCCAATTCCGTCTCTTTCGTTTACATCACTTGCAATTATTACTCGGTCTTTAGGAAGCATCATTTGTCAATTAATTGGTTTTCTATTGTCGTCAGTTATAATTACCGCTAACGTTTGGCAAGGTGCTGTTGAACAAAACCTTCGGTAGCTACACAGCGCCCCAAAGCGCCATTCTAAGCCCAATTTAACCTTAAAATTTAGCATAACAAAAAGAAGCAGGTTGAACGCATTAAAACATAGCTTCACTCTTTATGGCTCCAGAGGAGCTACCTCTTAGTAGCAAGAATACGTTCGTATATCGCGCGAGTAGGTCAAAACCTGCTCTCAGAATAGCTGCCCGCTCGACGATAACTTCATAATAAAAGAAAAAGGTTTGGTGAGCACTCACCGTCATGCTAGCCACCCGACTGAGTTTCGTTCAATCCCGAAGGCTTTCGGGGTTTTAGCGCTTGGTTTTCAGCCACTACCAAACCTTAGTTATTAGCGGCTGGTCTTCTTTCGTCATTATGGTTTAAACTTTTCAAATGTCTTTCCATTAAATTTATATGCACCATTTTCGTGTGTCCCAAGCCAAAGGTCGCCATTGTTGTCTTTGTAAATACTGAATAAAGAAATGTCTTTTGAGTTGTCTTGAACGGCATAGTGGGTAATTCTTGTTCCATCATATTTCCAAACCCCATTACGATAAGTGACAAACCACAAATTATTCTCGTTGTCTCGTACCGTTGAAAGATACTCATTCAGACCTCTTGTATTTTTTCCATCTAAACTGCCTATACTTTCGTGTCTTGTATAAAACTTATTGCTTTTTAAGGTTATACTGTCGTAAATACTATAACGGTTTTCGGTATTAAACCAAAAGTCACCATTTTTATCTTCCGTAATTGAACGCACTCCATTTGCCCCTTCGTTGCGAAATTCGGTCACATCTTCTTCTGTAATCCATTCAAATGATTTGCCATCGTAACGACATACTCCAACTGGATTTGTCCCAAACCAAATGTTGCCTTTCCTATCTTTATAAATGCTATAAACATCAAATGGATTGTTAAACTTAGGTGGCTTTGGAAGTGTCAATTCATAACAGGTATTTCCATCAAAGCGGTAAACTTTTTGTTTGTTTTGATGAGGATTTATAAGCCATAAATCATTCGCTTCAAGTTTCCATTCATTACTTGGCGTTGCTATGATATTGGTAAAAGATTTTCCGTCAAATTTTGTTATTGTAGAATTTGGGTTCATGCCTGCGAAATATATGTTGCCTGACTTATCTTCTTTTATATCATCAATTCTATCGCTGTGTAAACCGTGTTTTGTTGTATAATTTATCAAATTTTTGCTGTCATATTTATATACTCCTGTTTTCCAACTGCCAAACCAATACGTGTTTTTTTTGTCTTGGTAAATTACCATAATATTGCTTCCAAGTTCTTTTATAGTGTCACCCTTTGCATAGATTTTTTTAAAAAGGATAGGTTGGTTATTCGAATTAGAAGTCTGCCCGTTGCACGAAGCTAAAAAGGATAGAATACTAAAAAATAGAAGTGTTATTAATTTCATTTCTGTTTGTTTATTGTTTAGCGCTGTCTGTTATAGAATAACCGATAACGTTTTTTCGCTTGGCGCAGTGGCGTATTTCGAGGTGCTAAACTGTCAATACACCATTTCGAAGGCTTTCGGGATTGATGCGAGGTAGAGTTTTCAATGAAAAGCCCAATTTAACCTTAAAATTTAGCATAACAAAAAAAGCAGGTTGAACGAATTAAAATGTAACTTCCCTTTTATTGCTCCAGAGGAGCTAAATCTTAGTAGAAAAAAATGACGTAGTTTTTCCCCCGAGCCCCATCGGGGTGACATCTTTCACCGAGCATCGGTCGCCTCATCGGAACCTTGGGAGGTGTTTGTTTGCCTTTTTCTACTAAGATTTAGCCTCTCTGAGGCTTCTTTTTTTAATGCGTTTCGTCTGAAAAAGAAGTGTAATGTGCTTAGAGATAATACGTTCGTGTATGGCGCGAGTACAGACTTTGATTCTACGGACACCACTAATGCTTAGTTATTGATGGTAGTTATATTATTCCTCATAATTAAATTTTCCTTGCAAGTACAACAAATATTCTATGGGTTCCATTTTCAGTAAAGTCCTTGTAAGAGTTTTCAAGTCTCATTCCATTCTCATTAAGACTGTCAATAATGTCAAGTTCAGATAGTGCACTATAATAAAACTGTTCTCCCATCATTGTGTCAATATGTTCATTATCAATATTTCCATGAGTAAAAAGAAATAAACCGTTTGGTTTTAATAACTGTCCTACTTTTGAATAAATTTCTTTTTGCCTTAATTTAGAAATATGCCACAAAGAATCCCATGCCAGAATGCCGTCAAACTTTTGAGTTGTGTTGTAATCCATAAAATCACATAAGATAAAATTGGCTCTGATTGAGGAGTTACATTTTGCTATCTCAAGCATTTTTTCAGAAAAGTCTAGCCCAGTTACTGAAAAATTTAAATCACAAAGAAATTTTGTCAATGGCAAACCTGTTCCACATCCTATATCTAGAATAGCACCCTCCTTTTGAACTTTTTGAGCAAAGTTAATAACAAGACTACTTATGTCCATATTGTTTCTTATCTCTGCCCATTGTTTTGCTATTTTATTGTAAGATTCTTTGTTGTCCACTATTTTATTGTAGTTGAGTTTTAGAATAATTGCCACCAACGTGAGGTGGTTTTGCGAAGTTCTCCTTGTGTTGCACCTACGGCAAAGAGAATTCCGCGAAACCTCTGTTTAACAAAACCTTCGGTAACTACACATCACCCCAAAGGCCATTATAAGCCCAATTTAACCTTAAAATTTAGCATAACAAAAAGAAGCAGCTTGAACGCATTAAAATGTAACTTTCTTTTATTGCTCCAGAGGAGCTAAATCTTAGTAGAAAGAATGACGTAGGTTTTCTCCCCAAGCCCCATCGGGGTGACATCTTTCACCAAGCATCGGTCGCTCAGATGGGGCTTGGGCGGTGTGGGGGCGGTGTTTGTTTGCCTTTTTCTACTAAGATTTAGCTTCGCTGAGGCTTCTTTTTTGAACGCGTTTTACCTGGAAAGGAAGTGTAATGCGCTTAGAGAGAATACGTTTGTGTATGGCGCGAGCAGGTCAAAACCTGCCCTCAACGTAGCTGCAACTTCAACGATAACTCTATAATAGAAGAAAAGAGTTTGGTGAGTACTCACCGCTACCGAAGATTTCGTTCAACAGCGGTTTCATGGCTTGGCTTTCAGCCACCACGAAACCTTAGTTGTTATGCACAGTTTTTGCCACTAATCTTCTGGTAAATCTTCTGTTTTCGACAATGAAATAACTTTTGTTTTTCCATCGACATTATCATACAATACGCAAAAAAAACCTTCACCGTTTATGCTTATAAAATGTTTTTCTAAAAACAATCTTATTTCAGATAAATCTTTTTCAAGTTGAACTCTATGTTTTTGATTAAATTCAAAATGACCTTCTTTAACATAAGGGTTTAATTCATGTGCCCAATTGTGTAACCTTTGATACTTTTTTATTAATTCTTCTTGAGTGATTCTTTTTTCAGCAACACCTTCAACAGTCACTTTAGCGGTATATTTTTTTTCTTCCTCTTCAGTAGTATTTCTTATAATACTTGGGCTAGGAAATGTTTCTATTCCTTTTCTTAATAACGTTTTTAATATTTTTTCGGCATTGTATTGTCCTTCTGCATCTTTGGGTATAGTTTTAAAGCCATTTTTTGTCGCTATTAGACAAGCGAATGCAATTCCTTCAATAATTTTGCGCCCATAGAATGCTGCCATTTCAGTATTATTAAAATCGTCGAAACCGATCTGCGATAACTTGTCAATAGAATCAAATCTACTTCTGATTACTTCCATTAATTCCTGATATTTATCTACTTGTGTCTTTTCCATCGGTTTCTCGGTAAAAATTGTGCATAACGGACAGGGCTTTATGCAGGTTAGGAATTAGGATTCCGTCTGCCCATAACCGCTGCTGATTGAAAATATATTGTTGAAGTTATGTACAAAAGCTGATTGTTATTCGTCTGACTGAACCGAAGCAGGGATTTGCAAATAGCTGATGTTACAAGGTCAAGCCCAACTTGAATAAAACCCAATGCTGCCTGCGGGCTTGTCATTCTGCACAAATCAAGTCCATTTTAAGAATAGCTTTTAGCCTTAAATTTTCTCCTTTAACTGCTGATGATTGAAAATATATTGTTGAAGTTATGTACAAAAGCTGATAGTTATTCGTCTGACCGAACCGAAGCTGGGATTTGCAATTACAAGGTCAAGCCCAACTTGCATAAAACCCAATGCTGCCTGCGGGCTTGTCATTCTGCACAAATCAAGTCCATTTTAAGAATAGCTTTTAGCCTTAAATTTTCTCCTTTGTAATTGTTTTGGTTTGTCTTCAATTTTTCAATGTATTCTTCAAACTCTAAAACAAGTCTTTGATGAAATTCAGTTCTGTCAATAATAAGTCCTGTTGTTACGTTAGCAGCGTCGGCAAAGGCAAGAAGATTGGTCTGACAAATTTTAATTAAAGATTTTTGCTTTGTTTGAGCTTGATGTAAAAGTCCGCAACGGAATTGTTTATAAAAAGTTTCCGAAATATCGTCTGAGTTAAAGGTTGCGTTGAACTGATTACTTTGATTAAAAAAATCTCTAAACGCTTTCCAATGATTTCGTCTGTAATGTACTTCTGTATTGTCAACGCCTAAATAAAATTGCATTAGAGTTTCAATTAGCAAACAGTCAATTGACATCACAACAAAGCCGCTGAATTCGTCTCCTTTTATGCTGTCAATTTGATTAAAAAAACGACTGTCGAATCTGTCCTTTATTATCGGAATAGCTTTTACCCAATTCGTGTTGTGTTCGTTTGTCAAACCTAAGTCTGTCCAATTGTTATTGTAATATTTTTTTGATATTCTAAATGGCATAGTTTGGCAATTGTGAAGGTTGTTTAAGCTTGCTGGCAACGGATCATTATTGGCGTCCAGGCTGGGCAATCGGAGTTGTTTCCGCCCGTGAAAGTACAAAAGCTGATTAGGATTACCAAGTCTGAATTTTAGCGGTGTCCTGCCTGGCTTGCGCCAATAACCTGTTGTGTGCTGTACTATTCAGTAGCCTTGTCATTTAGAGTTGAATCAGCATTTTGCCGAATAGAAATCATTCGAACAACAAGATAACTCCAAGCTAAATCATATAACCAAAAGTCTACCAGAGTGTCGGATTCTTTAAAATATACCCCGACAAAATAACCTCCGAACATACCAAATTGTGTTGGAATGAGTATATAGTTTTCATGAAAGAAGTCTGCATTAAAATCTATTTCGTATTCTTCTGGTTCTCTTTCAAGATAAGACAGTTTTTTTCTGGCTCTTATTTCTTCGATAGTTACAGCAACAATTGCTTCACATGCTAGCACGGAATGAGTTTCACAATAGCCAATTGCATATGCGGTTCCCATTTTAAAGTCAATAAAATCTCCTTCTGGTTTATCTCTCCATAGAGCTATTGTTAAAAACCTATTCTTGATTTTGTAGAATGCAAAGGATGTATAAGGGTCAGGTAAACCCCAGTTTATAGGATTGCCTAATTTTGATTTGATTTCAGCAAAAGTTTCACCCAATCTTACTCCTAAAATTCCACCCTCAAAGCTCACTCCTGAAGGTTGTCTCTTAGCCAAAATACCGTCAACCTTATCCCAATGTCTATTGTAGTATAATTGTAAACCATGACTCCAATATGTTTCTAACAATCCTTCGTCATTTTGTGGTTCACCTAATATTTTATGGCTTTGTTTTTTAGTAGTTCTTAACGAAAGAATCTTACTGTAGTCATTTTTACTTTTTATTTTAGTTGCTGCTTTTAAATTGCTGTCAAGTTTCTTGAAGTCTGGTCTTTTTCCTTTTGAAGGCTTTTCTATAATTGGCTCATCGTAAATATTTTTTAAAAGTTCTATATACCTTGCTTCAAAATCAACATCGTCTCTCAGGTCAAGAAAAAGAAATGCTTGCAGAAAAAGTGGAATACTGATTTCTTTTGTTCCTGTCCTTAAAATCGGAATGAACTTTGAATTTGAAGAGATGTGTTTAGCAAACTCTGTTGAAATAATTTGATATTCATATCCAACACCCGAAGTTCTATTGTCTGCTTTTATTTTATATTCAGGAGTAGTAACCAGCAGAACTTTGTCAGCTGATTCAATCTTTTCCATAAAATAATTATTATTCGCTCCTAATTTTAAATCGTATCTGTCGAATATGACTTCAACTCCGTCTGAAATCAACCTGTCAGCCAAGAAGAGCGTCCATTTTTTATGCTCTTCACTGTCCCAAGAATAATGTATAAAAACAAGAGGAGATTTATCTTCCATTTTGAGTGGTCTCTAAGTATAGCACACAACTCTCAAATATACGAAAGTTTTGCAGTATTTCTTGTATTATATTGAGTTTAGACAGTATTTAATATGTGGTCCTTTTTTCATTGTTACCATCTCAACCCCATCTCAAACAAAAATAACCATCTCCAAAAACAATTCAAAATCTAACCATTAAATTAACAAACCCCGACAAAACGCTTAAAAGCGGGTCGGGGTTGGAGAAAATGGGATTTTGATAACTTTTGGGGGTGCGTTACTATTTTTTTGGTGGTTGGGTTAGGGTGGGTTGCAATTGGCCGAGGTGTTTGATGAAGACGGGATACAGATCGGCAATCGTCTGCCCGCGCTTACGGCGGCGGTACATTTTTGACAATTCTTCGTTAAACAAAACGCTGGCGTGAAAACCTCGGGTAGCATTTTGCTTGGCCCACGCGAGGCTCACTTTCTCGGCAACGGTAGGGAAGAAACGTTGCACGTACAAATCGTATATGCCCCACGTCATGTATTCGTTGAAGGTGGCTAGGCTGTCGGTTTCGTAGCCGCTGCCTTTGTCCCAGACCTGATTGGAAAAATTTGCTTTAATCAGGTTTTGGTACTTAGCAGAAAGCGGATTGACAAAGGCGTGGTCAAGCTCGGTAAACAACATGTGCGTTCCCGACGCAATCTCTTCTTCGCTCGCCGCTTGCACGGTCTTGCCCGACAAGATAAAGTCGGGAAGGGTGATGAAATCGGTGCCTAAGCCCTGCACCACGCGGTGGCAGTTCATCCGCCCAACGAGCGGCGAAAACACAATCGCGTACGACGTCAAATGGGATTGTTTGCCCAGCTCTTCTTCTAAAAACTGCCGCATTTCGGGGTAGCGTTGCGATGCCAAATACGACGACGCAATGCCCTCAAAATATGGGAGGTGGCGTTGGTAAAACGCCCGAAAACGGCTGGTTTTGGCAAAATCTTCGATGAGTGCGAGCTGTTCCTCAAACGGATTAAACCCTTTATTGGCCGAAAACGGCATCGTACGCACCAGCCGATTGTTGGCGTCGAAGGCAAAAGCGTACGAATCGGTGCGGAAACTGAGGTAATTTTCCCATTCTTTGCGCGAATAGTTGACTTTCGCCAATAAGGGATGCTGGCTGTAAGGGTCAAAATACTGCCGCACTTCGCGGTAGTAGTCCGAGCTTTGCCACACTTCCCAAGGGTCGGTTTTGCCGTAGTCGGTCAGGGCTAAAATGATGTTGGCCAACTCGTAGGTTTCCGACAAACGAATGGGCGAATTGGCCTGCGAAAAGAGAGGAAAGTAGCCCCAAAAGAGCATAGCAAAGGTGGCTGATAATTTTTTCATCAGAGTCAATGGTTACGAATGGACAGAATGTATTTGGAGAAAATCTATAAATGAAGCGCTTTTTTGATGGTATCTTTTTTGCCGCGCGAAATGGGTACCTGAGCGCCGTTGGTCAGCAGCAGCACGTCGCCCACGTCTTTTTTCCAGCTTTTGATAAACGTCTTATTGACCAAATGTGACTGGTGGCAGCGCAAAAACCCGTGGCTACTCAGCAGGTCGTCGTATTCGTAAATCGGTTTGCTCACGACCAAGGCCGAGCCGTCGGTTAGGAAGAACGTGGTGTAATTGTTGGACGACTCGCAGCGGATGATTTCACTGGTTTTGACGAACCGCGTCTCTTGCCAACTGGACAGGGCAATTTGCAGCTCTTCTTGCTGCGACTGCGCTTTTAGCCACCGCATCAAATGCCCAATCTGCTGGTTTTGAACCTTCAGCGCGCGCTGTTTGGTCGCGCGCTCGACGGCATTTTGTAACTCACTAATAGCGACGGGTTTGAGCAGATAATCCACCGCCGAAAACCGCATGGCTTGAATGGCGTATTGGTCGTAGGCCGTCACAAAAATGACCTCAAAGTCGCATTCGTTAAGGCTGCGAAGGAGCTCAAAGCCGTCTTGTTCGGGCATTTGGATGTCCAAAAAAAGCAGGTCGGGTTGGTGCTTACTCAGGGCTTTTTTACCTTCTTCGGCGTTCAAAGCCACGGCACACACCTCCACGCTGGGGCAATACGTCGCCAAAAGCGAGCGTAGGTTGCTAAGGTTGTGGGGTTCGTCGTCAATCAAAATTGCTTTCATACAAACCAGTGGTTAAAAGTGAGCGTCACGCGTGTGCCCGACGCGGGCGAGGAGTCAATGGCCAGCCTAATTGGCTGTTCGGGGTGCAGTTGGTTCAACAACGTAATGCGTTCCTGCGTCAGTTTTAACCCAAATCCAGGGTACGTTTCTTGGAGAACAAAGCCTTTACCGTTGTCGTGGAGGGTCAGCACGAGCGCTTCCTCCTGCTGCCGAAACCTCACCTCGATGTATCCACGTTGCTGTCCACTCGCGACGCCATGTTTGACGGCATTTTCCAACAGCGGCTGCCAAAGCAACGACGGCAGGTTGGTCGAATACACATCTAGCGCTTTCGGTACGTCGATGTGGTAGCGAAACCCAAACCGAAGTTGTTCAAGTTTGAGGTAGGTGTCCATGCTTTGGAGTTCTTGTTGGAGCGAAACCTCTTCTTTGCTGCTGTTGGTCAAGGTTTCACGCATCAAACGCGCAAAATCCGACAAGTACTCGTTGGCACCTTGCACGTCATGGCGGTTGATTAGCCCCTGAATCGAACTGAGTGCGTTGAAAATAAAATGAGGATTGAGCTGGGCATGAATGGCTTTCAGTTCGAGTTGAAGTTTTTGTTTGGTTGCCATTTCTTGCTGGGTTTTTCGCCGCTGCCGAACCAACAAGTACCCAAACACGCCCAAGCCCGCGAGCAAGACCCCAAGTCCAATGACAATCAGCGCAAACCAAAACGTTTGGTACCAATGGGGCTCTATCTCAAAGTGATACTCGGCCACGTGCTGAGGCTGAACAGTATAGCGAATTTGAATGGTGTAATGCCCAGGCGAAAAATCTTTGAGCCAAATGAAGCTGTTGTCATACTCGTTGTTTTGCCAAGGACGAATCAGTGTTCCGTCGCGTAGCAACTGGTATTGAATCTGGTTTTTGGTATAAATTTCGGCGTTTAGGGTAAAAATCAAATTACTATTGTTGGCGGGTAATTGCAGCTTGTCCAACGAATAAGTAGGGGAGCGGCGCGCGGGTGATTGCGCCCAAGGGTACTGGAGTTTTTGGAGGAAAATGTCTAAGTTTTCGGAGGTATAAACCCCTGCCACCGTGGGACGAATGGATTCCCACGCCAGCAGGCTAGTGGCTACGATGCCAGCCTTGCCTTTCTTCCGAACGTCAACGATAATCATACTCCCCAAGCGGGTAACGTACCCTCCCAAATAGGCCATTGGAGGCAGGGTTGAGCTTTTTACCACGGCTTCATCGGCAAATTGCGTAATGGTACTCCACGGTACTAGCACCCGTTGGCTAGGGTAGTCGGTGACGCGAAACTCGTAGTCGTGGGCATTTTTGGGGTGAACACCGTGGAGAAAAAAGTGCCCTTTGTCGTTGCTAAACGTGGTGCGGGCGACAATTCCCGAGGGGCGATTTTTCCGAAAAGCAACGTCTTTTTCCAGCGTCCTAAAATGCTCGCTGTGTTCCCGAATTGTCCAAAAAGAGTTGTTGGTTTTGGGAATGGTTAAAATCAAGGCGACTGTTTCGGGTTTGTCCAACGCGCCCGTCAGGTAGCTCTGCGAATAATCTCCCCAATTGATTTGGGCAAAAAGCGAGGAGGTGCTCAACAACAAGAGAATCAGTAAGCGCATTGTTTTCATGGCGGCGGTTTTGATAGGTCAAATATCTGCCGTTTTTTTTACAAACAAGTACGCGATGTGAATTCGGTGCCGTTGGCTGTGAATGTGGTAGAAAAGCGGGGGTTCAACTCACTTTTTGCCGTGTAATTTGATAAAACGGACCAACTCTTCCGCAATGGAGCGCTGCGCCTCGGTGGAAAGATGCACCCCGTCGGTTGTTTTTGTTTCAAACCCTACCAAAAGCGAAGAATAAGTATCCAAAAAGAGCAAGTGCCGTTCGGTGGCTAGTTGCTGTAAGAACTGATTCAAGCGCTGCACACATTCGTTCCCGCCGTCGTATTTGGCGATTGCCTTGGCCGCGTCAATGGGCGGTGGGGTCATCAAAATGATCTTCGTTTTCTGCGGAGCGTACAGTTTGCTGTTTTGCAGTTTGTCCAACAAGGTTTGGTAATTCTTTTTTACTGCTTCAAAATCTGCCGCAAAAATGGCTTTGCAATCGTTGGTACCCAGCGCAATGGTAATGTAGTCGAAGGGTTCTTGGTAGTTTTTGGTCAAAGCCATTTGTACCAACGAATCGAGGTTGCGCAAGGTATTAAGTTTGGGGTTGTCGAGGTTGTTAAACCCAACGGTATTGCCCGAAATCGAGTAATTGACGATGTTACTAAACGGCAAGCTACCCACCAACTGATTCACCCAGCTCGTAGGCGCTTGTTCGTTGGAGGCGCCAATCGCCAGTAACCGAACCGACGTTGGATCGGGTTTTTGTCCCCGTACAGGAATCAGAGGTAAGGCTACTTGGGTCAATTGTTCGTGCGTTCCGTCAAAAATTCGGAGGGTGACGTTGTTTGATTTTTTCTGCACGTACAGCTTTCGTCCTTCCAAAAACGGCCCCGAAACGTGGGGAAGCTGCCGCTGACTTAGGAGGGTAATGGTTTCTTGGTCTGTTACTTTGTCCTCGTTGCGTTGGGCGAGTTTATTGTAAAACCGAATGGACTGCGTAATGGGTACCGAGCCCGTGTACCCGTCGTTGACGCCCGTGTAGATAAACAATTCGCTGGGGCGATTTTTAATGGTATCAAACAGCGGCGAGCGGTTTCGCATTTCTGCTAGGTTGGGAACTCCGTCGGCGGAGGTACTTTTTACAATTTGCCCCGCGTAGGCAAGTTGGCGGCGGGACGTTTCGTGGTACCAACTTTCGAGGTCAGAAATAGGTACCCAAGCCGAAAAAGATTTGATAGGGAGTTTTAAGCGGTTGTAACACAGCAAGGTAGCATAGCCGCCGCCCGATACGCCCACGATATGCACTTCGCTGGGGTCGATGCGTTGGGTGTGGAGCAAATGCTGAATCATGTCCTCAATATCGCTGATAACCAGTGGACTACCCGTGGCTTCTTTGCGATTATTAGGCCCCCTAAAATCAGGATGCACGTAGTAATAACCTTTTTCCACTACCTTAAACACCAGCGGGTCAAACTGCGTATAATCACCGCTCCACGTATGTAAACTCACGATTAAAGGCCGCTTTTCGGAAGGGTTGGACGGTGCAAAAAAAAGTGCTTTTTGCTCGACCCCGTCCACGCTACTTTTTACCGAAATCTCGTGGATTCCTTCGGGCCATTTTTTCTTTTGCGTGTCATCCCAAGCCGTTTGAGCGGCTACGTTCAAGTAAAACGTCAATAAAAAAAACGAACTCAATGCTAGCTTCATCGTATGGAATAGGTTGAACGCATTAAAATATAGAGTGGCTATTCATTGCTCCAGAGGAGCAACATCTTAGTAGAAAAATGAATCAAATCCCCCTAAAAAAGCCCCGTCGGGGCGGCCTTTACCCCTCTTTTTCTACTAAGATGTAGCCTCGCTGAGACTACTTTAACCTGCTTATGGGAGGTGTTCAAATGATTAACGATTGGGCGCGGTGGTATTTCTTCGATTTTCACGAATCACTTTTCGTTGTTGTAAATCGTAGCGATGCCCACTGCTCAACAAAATGAAAGGGCCGTTGGAGGCGGTACTGACTTCGTTATCGTTGACCACGTGAGGAGCACCTTTCCCGATAATCGTCTGGTAGTCATAGACGGCCACGTACGATTTTCCAATGACTTCAAAGGTGTCTTTTTGAACCAAAACGGCGGTTGATTCGTCCAACCCAAGACCAATCAAATCGGGAGATTGGCGGATAAAATCGACCAAGTCAAACTGCCGATTGCGACGAAGTAAGTGCTGATCGATGGCCGAATTTTTCAGAAAACCGAGTCCTTGGGTATGGTCACCGACCAAAATGTGCGGGCCTTTGGTATCGCCGCGCCACAGAAACGACCCTTGAATACTCGCTCCTGCGGAGGTGCCCGCAATCACCCCGCCGCGCTCTAGTACTTCGTTGAAGGCTTGGTGGGTGAGGGTATTGAGGTACGAATCCGCAATGCGCCATTGGCGACCACCCACAAAAAACACGCCCGTCGCTTGACGGAGCGAAGCCACAAACGCTTCGCTGTTGGCTTCGGTGAGGCGTTTGGTGTGCAAGAGCGTCACTTGCGCCGCACCCGTTTGTTTTTTTACCAGTTCCACGTGCGACGGACTCAAGGCCGCCGAATCGCCCGCCGCCGCCGTCACCACCACAAGTTTGGCTTTTTCTTTTCCCCCTGCTAGTTCGATGAATTTAGCCCAAATTTCGGGGGGAATCGTCCCACCGCCAATGATGAGTAACGAACCTTTTTCGGGGCCGTGGCGGGTAACGGTTTTTTCGTTTATGGTAATGGGCGTCTGAGCGACTAACGTAAGCGTGAGGCAGCAGGCCAGTAGCGTAGATAAAAGGCGTTTCATTGGGAGATAGTTAGGTTGAAAATGTCTTTAAGGGCTTGTTTTGCAGCATGATACCCGCTCATGCCGTGCACTCCGCCCCCTGGAGGAGTAGAGGCAGAACAAAGATACAAGCCTTTTGTCGAAGTTCGGTAGGGCGACCAACGCAATGCTGGGCGCGTAAAAAGTTGGTCTAATGTCACCGCCCCGCCGTTGATGTCACCCCCAATGTAGTTGGGGTTATATTCTTCTAATTGAGCCGTATGAAACGTATTTTTTGCTAAAATTCGCTCTCGAAATCCTGGTGCAAACCGTTCAATTTGGTTCTCAATCGCCTCGGTCATGTCTTTGGTCGAACCGTTCGGGACGTGGCAATACCCCCAAAGTGTATGTTTTCCTTCGGGCGCGCGGGTTTTGTCAAACAAACTTTGCTGGGCCAGTAAGACAAAGGGGTTTTCGGGATGTTGTCCTTTCCACGTGGCTCGCTCAGAAGCGGTTATTTCTTGAATGGTATTTCCCAAATGAAGTGTTCCTGCCAATCGCGCATCCCTCGACGTGAACGGCACGGACCCATCCAGCGCCCAATCCACCTTGAAAACCCCCATGCCATATCGGTACTTTTCGAGTTGCCAACGGTAAAGCGATGAAAACGTATGACCAGCGATTTGCAGGAGTTGGCGCGGGGTAGTATCAAACAAAATCGCCTTCGACGAGGGCAACTGTGCCAAAGAGGACACCTGAAAATTTTTCTTTACTTTTCCACCCAAAGCCTCAAAATACGCCCCGAGCGCATTCGCAATTTGCTGGCTTCCTCCCTTGGGAATGGGCCAGCCGCCGAGGTGAGCGGCAGTCATCAAGACCAAACCAATGGCTGACGTCGTGGGTTTTTCAAGCGGTAAAATCGAATGCGCAGCCATTCCTGCCCAAAGCGCTTGGGCGGCAGGGGTGCGGAATTTGTTGGCTAACCAAGTGGCTGGTTGCAGGGCGGAAAGCCCAAATTGCGCCAATTCGATGGGGTTTTCGGGAAAGCGCAACGGTCCCAAAATAGCGGGTATGAGCCTGTCCCATTGTTGTTTGAAAGGCTGAATCAACTGTTTGTACACCGTTTCGTCACTTCCCAACAACGCCGCTGTTTCTTCCAAATGCCGAGTAAGTACGGCCGACGTGCCGTTGTCGAACGGATGGGCGGCAGCAATGGGAGCGTGCACAAATTCAAGCCCATGATGTTGGAGCGGCAACGACTTAAAAAAAGGCGAAGCCAATGCCATCGGATGAATGGCCGAACAGATGTCGTGGTGAAAGCCTGGCAAGGTAAGCTCAGCGGTGCGCATTCCGCCCCCAAGGGTAGCTTTTGCTTCTACCAATAACACCGAAAGCCCTGCCTGCTGGAGGGTAATGGCTGCCGCAAGCCCGTTGGGTCCCGAACCTACTACGATGGCGTCAAATTCTGTGTGAGGCATTTACTTCTCAGGTTTATGCAGTACGGAGCCATCGGGCTTAATTTGCCACGAGGCAATGGGGTTGAAATGATAGCCTCCGTCGGCCCCTCGGGCGGCAATGAGCTGCTGGTACGTAGGCTGAACATATCCCGTTTCGTCCGTCACGCGACTCATGATTTCGGTGGCGTCGCCTTTCCATTCCCATAAATATCGAAACTGAACGTGCGCTTTGTCCAAAATGGGTTCTTGCAGTCGGGCGAGCTGCCAAGTTTTTCCAGCGTTGGTACTTACTTCCACTTGGACTACTTTGCCGCGTCCGCTCCACGCCAATCCTCTGATTTCGACCCAGCCTCGCTCAATGTGCTGAGGGTAAGAAGGATAGGTGATGATGGAACGAGCGTCGATGTCAAAGCTAAATTGTCGAACTTTGCCGTTGACACTTTCGGTATATTTAGAGGTTTCTTCACGGGTCATGAATGGGGCGTCTGACAGTTCGAGGCGACGTAACCACTTTACACTGGTGTTGCCCTCCCAACCAGGTAGAAACAGCCGAACGGGGTATCCTTGCTCGGGGCGAAGGGCTTCGCCGTTTTGGGCGTAAGCAATGATGGCATCGTCCCATCCTTTTTTGACGGGAATGCTGCGGGTCATTACGGCAGCATCACCCCCCTCGGCCAGAAACCACGAGGCGTTGGGTTTTACCCCAACTTCCCGAAACAAAGTCGAAAGTTTTACTCCTGTCCACTCACTTTGGCTGGTGAGCCCGCAAATTTCTTGGGGAGTCAGGGTTTCTTTGCCCGTGCGGTAGTTGCCCGAACATTCCAAAAAAGCAATGCGGGATACCGATGGAAAACGTTTTAGGTCCGAAATTTTAAACACCAACGGTTTTTCTACCAGCCCATGAATCAGTAACTCGTGTTTATGGGGGTCAATGGCAGGTACGCCCGCGTGGTGCCGCTCAAAGTGCAAATCGGAAGGGGTAATCATTCCGTAAAAATCCTGCAAAGGAGAGCGAGAAGATATATCGGAAGGTTTTTTTACCACCTTCTCAAACGATGAACGCGTGCCTACTTCGCCCGCCAAGGTGCCTACTACTTTGGTGGGGTCGTCGGGTACATCGCTTACAGTAATGGCTTGTTGGATGTTTTTGCCTTGGGCGGTTTGAACGATGGCAACGGCGGCAGTAGCCGCTCCGCCCAATAATTTTCGTCGGCTAAATTTGGGGGAAATTTGCCCGATTTCAATGAGTTTATTTTTCATCGTTATTTGATTTCGGGGCCACCTTTGCGGTCGTCTGGAATGAATGATTTTTGGGCAGGCATGACTACTTTAGGCAGACTTTTGGCATCGATGACCGTCGTCTCGTCGATAATTTTGTTGGCATGAAGCAAATACGCCGTTAAGTGATAGACTTCTTCGTTGGTGAGCGAACCAGGGGCGTTGAAAGGCATGGCGCGGCGCACGTAGTCAAAAATGGTGGTGGCATACGGCCAATAATTGCCAATGGTTCGCTCGGGGCGTTTGCCAGCGGCGGGTACCGACGTAACCAACGAACCGTTTGGGCCTCCAACGCCACCTACGCCGTGGCAAGGGGTGCATTTTGCTTCAAAGATGGATTTGCCTTTGGTAGAAATTCCCGAACCCGTTGGTAGGCCCTTTCCGTCAGGGCGGACGTCGATGTCTAGTTTTTTGATTTCATCGGGAGTGGCAGCTCTACCTAAGCCAAACGAACGCGGAAAATGAGCGGTATCCGACGGCATATTTTGGGGGGAAAGTTGGGTGGGGGTATCAGCGCGAAAAACTCCCAAAGTTGGAATCAACAATGGGAGTAATACAACGGTCAAGAGTACCCTGCTTAGAGTGTGGGGCATTTTTTTAGTGTTTAGTGATCTCCGTGGTACTTTTCACCCGCTTTGATGGCTACCTGTAGCCGATTTTCTTTGGTGGGCAACGGGCAGGTAGCGTAGGGAGTAAAAGCACAAGGAGGATTATATGCTTTGTTAAAATCAATGTACGTATATCCTTCCGCGTCTGGAGCAGGCGCGTCCAAGAATCGTCCGCCACCGTAAGTATCGTGTTTGTTGGTCAAATCTCCAAACACAAAGTGAGGACGTTCTTTCGACCCTACTGACTCAAGGCTATATTCTTTGCCATCAATAGTGAACACAAATTTACCAGGGGAAGCCTGCTCGTACGACCGTCCAGTGATGTCCAAAATGGTAAGTTTTTTACCTTCCGTCGGAATAAATTTCGCTTTTACTTTCCAGTCTGTCGTAATGGGGAAGGTTTCGATGCCTTTGAATTCTTTGATGTACGTTCCTTCCAAATCGCGCAAACGAATGGCAAATTTATCGCCTCGTTGGATGATAAACCAGCGTAACGTTTTGTGTTTCAGTACTGTGGGTTTGCCTTGGTAAGGAAACAAGTCGGCGGATGAAACGGCTTGCTCGCCCAACTGTACGGCAGCTTTCGGGGCGGCCTCGAACGTGACTTTTCCATTTTTTAGAATCACTTTACCCAAAAACGCATCACTGTGGTCTGAGGGGAAAACGATGCTATTTTTTTCATTTCCGCCAATGGTATTTTCGCCCTCTTTTAGCCAAAAAAGACCCGCTAAATTGAGCCAACCTTCTTCGGCTTTTAGGCTTTCGATGCGTTTTTGGTGCCACGATTTAATCTCGGCTTCGTGGGGGTTATCACTACGGAAAGCCAACAGGCTTACTCCCAACAGGAGGGCGCCTACAAACGTCACGGGTGTTTTCATCTTTTTGTTTTTGTTTAAATGGTTATGATATCAATCCAACAAAAGCTTGTTTGTTACAATCTCCACGTTAGGGAGTGGAAATGTGTAATTGGCATCGGTAGGTTTTACTTCGGGGGCGCTCAAAGCACTGCTCGACTTGGCAGGGAGAGGCAGCAAGTTGCGTAGTAAATCATTTGAACGGAACCCTTCGCCCAACAGCTCGATGCGGCGTTCTTTTAAAATGGTGTTGACCAAGGCCGCTTGCGTACCAATCGCGCTCTGAGGGAATACATAGCTGGCATCCGATCGGTTACGCACGGCTTTCAAAAGCTCAACGGCTTTGGTCAAATCGCCCGTGCGAGCAGCGGCTTCGGCGTAGTTGAGCAATACTTCCGAATAACGAATAATCGGCATATAATCCAAGAAAGGAGAAGGCTTGCTGTATTTGGTAAGAAACTGAAGCCCCGACGCCGTCCGCGCAAACGTGCGACGAAGGTCGGCGGTGCGCCACTCGGTTTCTCCCCAAATTCCGTTGGGGTTGAGGTTGTATTCCGAATTGGCGTTAAAGACGTACGGGAACGACGACTGTCCACCGACGTTGTCTAATTCGGTCATCGGCACCGATAGAATAGATTCGGTCGAGGTATAGTTGGTAGTAAAAATCTCAACGATGTTTTGAAGCTTATGATTAACGCCCGAAGTGGCCGCGTAAGGAGCCGTTTCAGAAACAATTTTCTTGGCTTCTTCAATCACTTTGGCGTAGTTGCCACTGTTGAGATACACCCGCGTTTTGAGCGCGATGGCCGTGTTGCGGTGCGCGCGAGTGGTATTGAGGAGGGCCGTGGCGTGGTTCAAGGGCAAATCGGCTTCGGCTTCGTTCAAATCCTTGATAATCTGAGCATAGACTTCGGCAACGGTGCTACGTTTGAGGTCGTTATTGGCCGTTGACGTTTCGGCTTGCAAACGCAGCGGTAACCCTTTTGAAGCGCCTTTGTCTTCGTTGAACGGGCGAGCATAGAGCGTTACCAGTGAAAAATAACTCAGCGCACGAGCAAATTTAGCTTCGGCAACGTACTGTTTGGTTAGGGTAGCACTTACTTTCGTGGGGTTATCATTCAACCCTTTGATTAAAATATTGGCATTGTTAATGGCCGTATAAGCGGCCGACCAAAACCCAGCTACGAAGTTTGAACCCGCATTGAGGGTCTGATTCCACGCTTCGTATGCAGTAAAGGTGTTGCTGGTGCGGTTGATAAATTCCTCGCCGCGTGCCTCGGTGTAAGTGTAGTAGTTACCACCGTAAAAGTTGGCGTTTTTGATGGACTTGTAAATCCCGTTGACTAGTCCCAAGATACGGTCAGGGGTATCAAAGGCATTGGCTCCACTGATGGCCGTTTCGGGTTGGGGGTTGAGTAATTCTTGGTCGTTACACGAGGCCGTTGACAAGACCAACCCTACGCACAATGCGCCAATGATGCCTCTTTTTCCGATGTATTGCTGACTTTTTTTCATTTTTATTTCCAATTAAAGTTGTATAACTGCTTGATTGATAAAGTTTAAGGGCAAACGGTTAATAAACCCCTGCCTAGAAACTCACATTTAAGCCAAAAGTGAAAGTTCTTGCTTGACCCACCGAGTTCTTTTCAATCCCAGGGGTTACGTTTGAGTTTCCGTTGACCGATGACTCTGGGTCAGTACCTGTGTATTTGGTCAACAAAAACAAATTAGAGCCTTGGGCATAGACGCGAACTGTGCTAAGGCCGAGCTTCGTAAACACAGGATTGGCAGGAATACGGTACCCAAGTGACGCATTTTGCAAACGGAGGAAGTCGCCCTTTTCAGCATTGGTCGAAACGGGAAACGACGAACCGCTCGAAAGTTGGTCGTTATATACCAAACGTGGGATGTCGGTGACGTCGCCAGGTTTTTGCCAACGTTGTAAGATTTCGGTAGAGTTGTTGTAGGCGCGTTGGTCGAGGAGCGTAGCACGGGTACCGTTCATGATGTAATTACCTCCCGCAAACGACAAACTCACGGCTGCATCGAAGTTTTTGTACTTGAAAGTGTTGGTCAAGCCACCGTACCATTTGGGAAGGGCGTTGCCGATGAGGTAATAATCAGCTCCAGTGATGGCAGGCGCTTTGGTGCCGTCTAGGTACGTCCATTGGCTTTGGCCTGGCAATACCACTTGGCTGTACTGAACTTTTTCACCCTTTGCATTGATGAAAATACGTTGTCCATTTTCTGGACTAACCCCCGCCGTTTTGGCACCGTATAAACTTCCCACCGAGTAGCCTACGCGGGTGATGTTGGTTGTTTCGTACGATACGTGTGTGGTTCCAACGATGTCCGTATTACCTTGCGCCAACGCCGTTACTTTGTTCGCTAGGGAAGTGATATTGAACGACGTATTCCACGAAAAGTCGCCTTTACGAAGCACGGTAGCATTGATTCCTAATTCAAGGCCACGGTTGTACATCGACCCTACGTTCCCCAAAATCGAATTGCCAGGAATCCCTTTGGAAACGGCTTGCGGTGCGCTCAAAATCAACCCGTTTACGTCGTTGTTGAAATACGTGATTTCCACCTGCACACGGTCGTTCCACAAACCTAAGTCAGCACCGATGTTGGTTTGATTGCTGGTTTCCCAGCCTAAGTTGGAGTTACCCGCTTGCGAAATACTCCAAGTGGGTACACTTCCGTACAACGAGCCACTGTACAATTCCAACGAACTGTAGGCGTCGTTGAGGTTTCCGTTTCCAACGCGACCCCAACTAGCGCGCAACTTAACGTTACTCAACAAGTTAGATAGCGGTAAATTTTTGTAAAACGGCTCTTCTGATAACGCCCAACCGCCTGATACTCCGCCGAAGTTTCCGTATTTTTTGCCTGCTCCCAAGGCTGAGTTGCCATCACGACGGAAGTTGAACGTAACGAAGTATTTTTTGTTGAAGTCGTAGTTCAAACGGGAGAAAAAAGAAAGGAAAGCGCGCTCACTGATGTCATTGCCCGTGGCCGAAATAGCCCCCCAGTTTCCTTGGTAATTTTCAAAGAAAGGGTCAGACGTTTGGGTGCGCGAAGCCCCCCACGCTGTGTAGTCAAACTTCTGAATATCATATCCTACCAACGCTGAAGCCGAGTGTTTTCCTCCAAAGCCAAGGTTGTACGAAAGGGTGTTGGTCCAGTTCCAAGTGTCTCTAATGCCCGTGGTATTTGTGGCATTTCCGCGCGTGGAGAAACCGTTGCCTTGAATGGCGCTATCGAAACTGACATTGTCAGTACGTAAACGGTCGATGGCATAAGAGCTAGTAAAATCTAAGTTCTTGGCCAAGCTGGCCACTGCCGAAAGTGAGGCAATTATGCGGTCATTTTCGGAAGTGTAACGGTTCTCCCGAAGCAGTGCCACGGGGTTTCCCCAGTTGCTTACCACTTGGTTGTTGCCCATACCAATTGTATTGAGCGCCGAGGGATTGATGTTGTAAGAACCATCGGCGTTAAAGGCAGGAATGTTAGGCGATAGTGCCGTCGCCAAGCGTGCTGCTCCAACCAAGAAGAAATTGGAGTTAGGCAACGAGCCTGCGTAAGGTGATTTATTGTAGCTGGTGTTGTAAGAAACGCTTCCTTTTAGTTTTAGCCAAGAGGTGATTTCTTGGTCGATGTTGAAACGAATCGCTTTGCGTTTAAACTCGTTGGCGACAAGAAAACCATTTTGGTTGGTGTAGTTGGCCGAAAAGTAGTACGATGTCGTCGGTGTGCTGCCTGAGATGTTGATGTTGTGGCTCTGCGACGTACCTGTGCGGTAAATGTAATCGTACCAACGGGTGTCAATCGGGTTTTTGTTTTCGTCGTAGTTGGGAAAAAATAGAGCTGACGCCACTTTATCGTTGTTGGCGTTTCCGCCCAAAATTTTAGCGTTTAACACCGCTTCGTTTTTGATTGCAATGTATTGCTCGGCATTTAGCAGCTCGGGTAAACGTACCACGTTAGACACACCCGCCCAAGTTTCGTACGTAATGCGAGGTTTTCCTGCTTTTCCGCGTTTAGTCGTAATGAGCAATACCCCCGCCGCTGCCCGTGAACCATAAATGGAAGTAGAAGCGGCATCTTTTAGTACGTCAATCGACTCAATATCAGCGGGATTTATGTCGCCAAGCGGGTTGTTGGGAACGGCCGTACTGGTCGAAACATTTCCTGTATTAATGGGAATGCCGTCCACCACGATGAGCGGATAAGAGCTCAATGAAATGGAATTGACCCCCCGAATCCGAATCACAGGCGGATTGTTCAAAACACCGTTGGGTTGGCCAATGCTTACGCCTGGTGCACGGCCTTGGAGGGCTTGGTCAAAGCTTTGCACGGGTTGTTCCTTGATGGCTTCGCCCGAAACCCGAACCGCCGAACCCGTAAACTCGGCTTTGGTTTGTGTTCCGTACCCCACGACCCTTACTTCGCTGAGTTGTTTGGTGTCTGAGTTTAGTTCGATAGAAAAAGTAGATTGATTGGCAACGGCTTTTTCAATGGACGAATACCCAATAAAAGAAAAAATGAGGGTAGAATTGTCGGCAACGGATAGTTTAAACGCGCCCTGTTGGTCAGAAATCGTTCCTGTTTGTGTCCCTTTCACAATGACCGAAACGCCAGGTAGCGCCTCGCCCGTTTCTTTGTCTTTGATAGTTCCTGTGACCGTTTTTTGGGCCAAAGCGGTAATGGCCGAACTCACTATCAAGAGTAAAATGAAGTGTAGTTTTCTGATTTTCATAAAAATAATGGTTAGTACATTGTTAGATAAGTTTTTTAAGTTTTACCCGCGGATTGACGCAGATTTAGTGCCGCAGATATTCGCCGATGAGACTAGCTTCATTGAGTTCTTTATCAGCGAAAATCTGCGTTTGTATTATTCAGCGGGTTTCTGCGGGTAAGAAATGGAATTGTTTACTAGACAATGTAGTTAGTTAAAAATGAGTTTTTAATTGTACTTCCCAGCCTCTAGCGTACTGCGTGACAAAGCATATTTTTTCTCGTAGCGGTCGAGTACGACTCGGATAGAATCTTTGTGTTCGTCAATTCCCGTCAAAATCACGCGATTGCCCCCGTTCTGAACTTCGTAGTTTAAAATCATGCGGTTGCGCTTGGCAGGACGAGACTCGGCTTCGATGCCTTTGACGCGGCGAGTAGAATACGCAATGGGTTTAATCTTAGGCGTTTCGGGGCCAATAATGGCCAATGCTTCCTTGGGAATCCAGTTGTCTTCTTTCTTTTGTCCACTCTTCTTTTTGGCGGGAGCGTTGGTGCGACCATCGCCGCCAAAGTCGGTGCGATTTCCCAAAAACTCACGCCCTTCTTGGCGATTGCCACGGTTTTTGTCTTGCAAATACAACACGTGATGAACGGTATCGGCTTCGTAGTAGAATACCCGTTGTCCGCCTGCAACCCCTGTCAATTCAAACGTACGGTTGATGTCACGCATGGGAGCGCCACCACCATTGGACAAATCTAAATCGACGGGTTTGTTGACTTTGAAGGTAAGCGTAGTCCATTTTTCAAACGTGGCTTGTTGCCAACGCAGGGTATCCAACGGAGAAAACGGAATGACCTGCCCCTTGTGACGAAACTCCGTTACGTGGTAGTTGCCTCGCAAGGTAGGGATGCCTTTGAGGGCTGGTTGTTTGTAAGGGTCGTACAAGAAATTGATGACTGACAAATACGTAAAAACGGGTAAAAACAAAATAAGGGTGCCTGTTTTGAGAGAGATACGCGTAATACGCTGCCAAGCCTCAGAAAAAGTGGGGTAGTAGGTGGTAGGAATAGTCGGCTTCTCCAAAATGAGAAGGTTGTAAAGTTTAGGGATATAGTCAATGAGTAAAAAGGCAGAGAACAACACAAAGTAAGAGCTGTAAACGTGTACGCCACCATCGTAAGAAAAATTGACATAGACGATGTCGGCTAAGGCGCCAAATAACAACACCGCGCCCCAAAAAGTAGTGGCTCTAAAAAATAACAACGCTCCCGCTGCTACTTCAACTACCCCCGTAAAGACTTCGTACCAAGGCACAATCCCAATCGAAAGCCAATAGATTTTTTGAAGGGTTAAATCCCCAAAATTGGTATTCAATACCCCCCACGATGGGTAGGGAAGCTGCGTAGGAGTGAGTTTGGTGAAGCCAAATCCAATGATGCCAATGCCTGCGCGGTAGCGCACAATCACCCGAAGCCAGTAATAAAGCAAGCGGTATTCTTTTGGGTCTTTTTTGATTAAAATGGCAATGCCTGTCCATGCCAAACCTACTACAACGGCAAACAAAAAGGTGATGACCCACACAGCATAGCCGTTGAGCGTACTCCCAAAAATACGGTTGCCAAAAAAGTTCAACCCTGAGCCAAATCGAGCGACGTCGTACAGGTCGCGGTAGTGCAGGTGCAACCAATCGAACGCGACTATTTCTTTGTACCAATCAAGACTGTTGGGCAGTGACATCGCCACAAAAAACACAAACGCAATGCGAAACGCGACTTTCTTCCAAAGCGGCCATTCCCTTCCCGTTGGCTGATTAGGCTCGTTGTGTTGCGGAAACGGTTCCGTAATCGAGGGAATAGTGAGAGCGGGCGCACCACCCAAATCGACTCTTTCTGAAGTGATCTTGAATAACTTTGACATAGTTGTAAAGCGTTTGAGATTAGAGTTTTAAACCGCGCCGACGTCCTGTTTTTTGCGCTTCGAACGTGAGGTACTTTTTATTGATTTTTTGTAAGACCGCATATACCGAATCCCGCTGGTTGGTTACTCCTGAAAGTACAAGGGTTGAGTCGTTGGGTTGAGAATAATGCAGGTCAAATACTTCGTTGAGGTAGTGCTTATTGCGGTTCTTGAGGTGCAACACTTTTTGGTTTTCGTCCACTTCGTAACTGTAGTAGTGGCGCCCCTGCGAACCCGCAAATTCATAATTGCGGTCGTCGTCGTTGGAATGAATTTCTTCCGTATTGGTTAAGTCCAACTGAACCGAGCGATTTGATTTGATACTGAGGGTATTCCATTTCTCGAACACCACATCCTGCCAACGCGTAGAATCGGTTTTGGAATAAGGAAGTGGCACATTATTTAGCTTAAACTCACTGACGTTGTAAAGCCCCTCCGAATTGGGTAAGCCTTTTTTGGCGGGAAATTGGTACGGGCCTTTGCGATACGCTGCGTACGTTTCTGCTCCATAGACCACCACGAACAAGAGCACATAAGCTGCTTTTAGTACCCAGCGTACTCGTTGCCAATTGGCTTGAAAAACAGGTTGATACTTAGTGGGAAGGGTAGGTTTTTCGAGCGATACCAAAGTGAACAAACGTAGCGCGTCGTACGAAAACAAAAAGAGCGCAAGCGTAATAAGGTAAAAGCTATAGATGTATTCGCCACCTTCGTAGGCGATGTTGGAAACAAAAACGTTACCCGTAAAAGGCAGAATAACGAGGGTGCCAATGGTAGCGGTTTTGCGGTGCAGGAGCAAAAGTCCGCCCACAATTTCGACCAATCCCAAAAATGATTGGTAGTTTGGTACTACTCCCAAACCCAACGAAAATAGTTTCCAAGCCGTAAAATCGCCGTAATTGGTGTTGAGATTACTGAGCGAGGGAAGGGGAGACTGCAACGGAAAAAACTTGATAAAACCATACGCAATCACACCGAGTGCCAAGCGATAGCGAACCAACACCCGAACGCCATAGTACAGTTTGTCGTAATCGGTGGTTGGCTTGTCGATTCGCGACCAAATAACGGCTCCGACTCCCGCCAAAACGGCAACAATCAGCCAGTTTATAAAGCTTTCTTGTCCTATAAAATTGGGGGAGTATTTGGACAAATAAAAGATATTTCGGTAGCTAAACGCCCAATCTTCGGTCACAAATAAGTGCTTGAAAAATCGTACGTCAATGGGGAGGACTTGAATAAAGAAATAGAGCCCAAAGAACCGAAAAAGGGCTTTCTCCCAGTTTTTCCATTCGATAGAATCGTCGAGAAGTAATTCTTTTGCCATGGTGTTAGTTGTTTAATAGCCAGGGTTTTGTTCTAATGCTTTGTCAGAGAGTAATTGCTGAACTGGAATGGGAAGTACGTAGCGATTGGCATCCGAAAGGCTAAACACAGCGGGAGCTCTTCCCGTGCGTACAATGTCAAACCAGCGGTGTGGTTCTAGCGCAAATTCTACGCGTCGTTCGTTTTCAATCGCCAATAGCAAATCGCTTTGCGTAGCAGCCGTGCTAGCGGCAATTCCTGCACGGTCTCGGATTAGATTCAAGTCAGCCAAACCAAGGGCAAGTTTGTTTTGTTGGGCGCGAGCTTCGGCACGAATCAAAATAACTTCAGCAATGCGAAGCACGTAACTCGGGTCGGAGGCAGGGTTGCGGTAGTACAAATTCCCGTACCAGCGGTTTTGATTGTCTTTGGCAACCAAGGTACTGCGAGTTCCGCCGACGGCGGGGTTGTTGAGCAGGGCCACGAGGGCGTCGTTGGGAGCCCATTGGCGCGTACCACCGTTGGTTTGTGGTTGCCATTGGCCTCGGTGACTATTTACTTCGGTCGTACCATTGTAGAAAATTTCAAAAATGGATTCCGTCGTACCGCGAGCATCATTGGCAAAAAATGCACTAAATGGTTTTACCAACTTGTAGTTCGTAGCATCACTAATGACTTTATCGGCGTATTCTTCGGCCTTTACCCACTCTTTTTGGTATAAATGATAACGCGCTCGTAACGCCCACACGGTTTTGCGGGTAGCCCGATAACGGTCGGTGGTGGCAGGTAAAAGTGATTCAGCCGTTTCTAAGTCCTTGAGTACTTGGGCGTAGGTTTCGGCCACACTACTGCGCTTGATACCGCTGTTGTCGGTAGGATTAATGGTTGGTTTTGTAATAAGAGGTACGCCGCCCCAAGTGCGTGCCAAGTCAAAATAGGCCAAAGCTCGGACAAAATAAGCTTCTCCAATGTACTGATTACGAAGGGCGTCGGTTAGCTGTGCGTCTTTGACCGTTGCTACTTTTTCGATGACATTGTTGGCGCGATTGATGGTGCGGTAAATCGAAACCCAAGCCGAACTAATGGTTGAATTGTCGGCATTTACTTTTTTGTTGATGAACTCTTGTACTTGCGACTGCGAACCTGTCCAAACGATATTGTCACCCGACAAATACCCAATGGATTGGAAAGATGTACCATAATAACCCCCGTCGGCCAAGGCGCTATAAACACCTCTTACCGCAGTTTCGGCAGAGGAACGATCGACAATGGTAGCGGCGTCCGAAATAAATTCTTTGGGCTGTACGTCAAGGAATTTTTCACAAGAACTACTTACCAAAGCCAAGCTTACCCAAAGTATATGATGTTTGATTTTCATTGTTTTGCTCAAATTTTAGAATGTAATATTGATTCCTACCTGTACCCCAAGTGGTTGAGGAGGCGTACCTAAGTCGATACCTTGTTGGTTTTGGTCACTGCTTGCGCTCGACTCAGGGTCTAGGCCCGTGTATTTGGTCAACAGCCATAGGTTGGTGCCCGAAACATACACGCGAAGTTGGTCAGCACCGATTTTACGGCTAACCGTTTTGGGAATCGAGTACCCGACGTTGAGCGAACGAAGTCGTAAAAACGAACCATCTTCTAACCAACGGCTGCCACCGTCGCGGTAGTTGTTGACGTTGATGCCATCGGGGCGAGGTACATCGGTGATGTCGCCAGGTTTTTGCCAACGTTGGTTATTTTTGGCAAAAATGATTCGTGCGGCATCGCGCGCACCGCCCCCTTCGCCAAAGAAGCGGTTGTGATTATAAATCTTGTTGCCGTATTGGAAAGAGAAGAATAAACTGACATCAAAGCCTTTGTAGGTCAAGTTGTTTGTTAAACCTCCAAAGAATTTTGGCCAAATACTGCCTACAATTTGGCGGTCAGCGACGGTAATTTGACCATCTTTATTGACGTCATCATAAATGACATTACCAGTTTGTGGGTCAACACCCAATTCTTTATATACCCAAAACGAATACAGCGGTGTACCTTCTTGTTGGAGAATTAAATCGCGGCTACCGTAACGAAGTGGGTTGGCAAGTTTCTCAATTTTATTGATGTTGCGGGCAACGTTGAAGCTTGTGCTCCATTGAAAATCTCCCTTGCGAACGTTGACGGTACTGATGCCTAGTTCAAAGCCTTTGTTGCTGATTTCGGCGGCGTTCGACCAATATGTGCTAAAGCCAGACGTTGCGGGCAAGGCCAATTGTAGCAAACCATTGGTGGTGTATTTGTTGTAAACGTTAAATTCTACGTTGAGGCTTTGGTCTAAGAACGACGCATCTACCCCGACGTTCAACTGGCGTGTACGTTCCCACTGCAAGTCGGCGTTCCCCAATTGTTGAGGCGCAATCCCTGCCGAACTTTGATAGCCCGAACCACCCGTCCAAAGGCCCTGCGAGGCAAAGTTTCCGATACCGTTTTGGTTTCCAATCACTCCGATGCTGGCCCGTAATTTAAGGTCACTCAATACCCGAACGTCTTGCAAGAATGCCTCTTGTTTGACACGCCAAGCTACTCCCGCCGATGGGAAGAAGCCCCATTTGCGGTTGTTTCCAAAACGCGATGAACCATCGGCGCGGGCACTAAAATCAATGAGGTATTTTCCGCCAAAATTGTAATCTACTTTGGCAAAGAAAGAAGCTAAGTTGCTTTTGCTCCAGCTTTGAGAAGCGGCCGTGGTCGCTGCCGACGAAATTTGCGTAAATTGATTGTTGGCAAAACCGCGCCCTTCGGCATACGTACGAGTTAGTAAATCACTTTGAAGCGTATTTCCGACTAAGACCCCAAACGAATGTTTTGCCCCGATTTTCTGGCGGAAAGTAAGCGTTTGCTCGTTCAACCAAGTGGTAAATTGGCTAATCGAAGAGGTCGCCAAACCGTTCGGACTTCCTGAAATCAACAAGTTGTTCCAGTATTCAGACTCGTTGTAGTTGTTGTAATCAATACCCCAACTACTGCGGAATTTTAGATTCGGTAAAAGTTGAACATCCGCGTACAAGTTCCCGATATAACGCAAACTCGTAGAGTTAACGTTGTAATTATCAAGCAATAACGTAAGGTTGTCGAAGCCTGCGCGCCCCACCAAAACTCCTTGCTCGTTGACGGGTGAAAGGTACGTAGGCGTGTGCAGGGCCGCTTGCAAAAGCCCACCCGCAGGGCCATCACCCGCGCGGGCTTGGTTGCGATAAGTGCGCGTAAACGTGTTGCTGACGCCCACTTGTACGTTGTCGTTGACCTTTTGGTCGAGGTTTACTTTAAAACTAGCCCGTTGAAACGTAATGGGTTTGATAATAGCCTCTTGCGAATTGAGGCCACCACCGATGTAATATTTCGTACTTTTGGTACCGCCCGAAAGCGACAAATCGTAGTTGGAAAGGGAGGCCGTACGGAAAAGCTCACTTAGGCGGTCGTACGTTTGCTGTTCTTCGGGAAGTCCTCTGCCACCTTCCGACACGGGACGAAAAGGACGATTGGCAAAGGTGCGGTTGAGTGAAGGGGTATCTTTACCCGTATTGATCCACCACTCGTTGACGAGCTGGGCGTGTTCTGGCCCCGTGGTTAGTTCCCAAAGTTTGGTAGCTTTGGCTTGACCGTACGAGGCGTTCAACGAAATCTTAGGCTTTTGTTCAAAACTTCCGCGTTTGGTGGTAATCAAAATCACCCCATTGGCGCCGCGAGAGCCGTACAAAGCCGTAGCTTCGGCATCTTTTAATACCTCGATACTTTCAATATCGTTGGGGTTGAGGTCGGCAATGGGTGAGGTCGCCTTTCCACCTGTTCCGATGGTTTGCAGCGAATTGTTGTTGATAAATACGCCATCCACGACGTAAAGCGGGTCATTGTCGGCGTTGATGGAGGTCGCCCCGCGTACTCGAATGTTAACCGCCTCTCCAGGAACGCCTGTGTTGCTGGAAATCTGTACCCCCGATACTTTTCCTTGCAATTGGGCGTCAAAACTTCCCGCTTGAATTGATTTTGACTCGGCAGGGTCAATTTTTGCGATAGAACCGATGAGGTCTTTTCGTTCCAGTGTACCGTAGCCAACAACCACTACTTCAGAGAGTTGTTTGGTATCAGGCGCAAGTTCGAGAACTACCTTGTCTGAATTTACAATTATTTCGTTGGTCAAATAACCGATGTAACTGACGACGACCGTGAAGGGTAATTTTTGTCCCGTTCTAAGGGTAAATTTGCCATCCGCATCGCTGCTACTTCCGTTGGTGGTTCCCTTGATGACGACCGATGCACCTACCAATGCCTCCCGTGTCTTTTGGTCGATGAGCTTACCCGAAACCGTCGCGTTGATGGTCGGGGTATTTTGGGCCGAAGCCAGCCATGAGGTAAATAAGAGTAAGCCCCACAGAGATAAAATTTTTTTCATTACTTTGCAGTGGTTAAATAAAACAAAAGGTTGTACCACTTCCTGCGTAGGAAATGGTATCATTTTAGCCAATGAGCCTTTGTTGCTTTAGCTTGTGCCAGGGTAGTTGCCGCTACTCTGGCACGTTTTGTTTATTGGGTGATTTAAAATTGGTTACTTTAAAATTTATTTTGGATTAAAGACTATCGAATAGATATAGAATTTTTTCAATTTTTTCGTTATTCCTTTTTCTATTTATATTATCTCATTTGAATGATTTCCTTCAAGCTGTATTTGCTCGTAAATCACTAACCATTGGTGACTCGTTAGTGTATCTTTTTAAGATAAATTGAAGAAACGAGTTTGGGTTTGACCAGAAGCTTATTGCAATTGGTATAGAAGCTGCTGGTTGGTTGATTGTGGGCACAAAGGTGAAAAGTGTGTTTCATATAAACAAGCTTTAAATATAATTTTTTTTATAATTATTGTCCTAAAATCTATCTATTTATAGTAAATAAATTAGTCTATATGTAAAATATATTGACATGGAATCTTCTAAATGTATTATTTATTCTCGTTTTGAGCGTATTGTAGGGGTAAAATGGTATTATAGGAAGGATAGTAGTGGCTAAATGGCTTGGTTAGACTAAAAAACAAAAGTGTAAACTCCTAATAATCAATAGACTAATCAAAATTTCATTTTTGAATTTTTTTTGAAAAATAGTTGGAAAATTGTTTTTTTATTTCTCACCTTTGCAACCACAATCACGGAGCGAAGTGATATACCATTTGGCTATTTATTCAACCATGCTAACTTTTGCTCTTCACTTGGAAGGGAAGCTTTTTTAGAAAAAGTATCGCTCATCAAAATTCATCGAAAAAGTTTTAATAATTAATCATTTGAATAGGCTCTTTCATTTATATAAAATATCTATAATGTATATAGGAATAATTATTTATTAAACTTAAACTAGGAAACACCATGAAAAAAGTACCAGTTGTTGTCGCCTCATTTATGTTGTTTGGAGGCGTTTCGCAAGCGCGTCCGTCGAAAAAGGAAAGCGCTTATGCTGTCGATACCCGAAACAGTAAATTGGTTTGGGTGGGCAAAAAAGTGACGGGAGAACACACGGGTTTGGTTCCCATCACCAATGGAAGCCTCGTGTGGGCAGATAACAAGCTTAAAGGAGGGAGTTTTGACATAGACGTCAAGAACTTAACCGTAACTGACATTACCGATGCTTCTTACAACGAAAAGTTGGTGGGGCATCTTAAAAATGATGACTTTTTTGCCGTGGCAAAATACCCCAAAGCAAGTTTTGTGATTTCTTCGGTGACACCCAAAGGTGCTAACAACTACGAAATCGTGGGGAAACTTACCATCAAGGGCATTACGCAAGAAGTTAGGTTTCCAGCCGTGGTAAAAGCTGAGAAATCGCTCCTTACTGCCCAGGCCAAGATTAATGTGGATCGTACAAAATTCGATATTCGCTATCGGTCGAGCAACTTCTTTGAAAACTTGGGCGACAAAGCCATTGAAAATGATTTTACGCTTGACGTGAATTTAGTGGCAAATGCTTCGTCGGTAACAAAACTTAATGAGGCTGTCTCAAAAGTAGCAGGTTACAAAATATTCTTTGGGTTCAACCTCACCCCCTAAATCCCCCTCTCCTTTCTGGAGAGGGGGACTTTGAAAGCCCTTCTCCTGGCAGGAGAAGGGTTGGGATGAGGTTGAACACAGGCCGAAGATAATTTGGTGATACTAGGCTTTTGAGACAACCTCAATAATTCAAAAAATTAGTCTGTATGTATATTTAAGGTGGGTTAGTTATTTCAAATAACCGTCGGGGATTTTACCCCGACGGAGTATTTTCTGAACCATTATGACTAAAGAACTTCATCTAATCATCATCAACTAATCAAACCAATTTCCTTACCTAACCTACGTCGAGAAAGAGTCGGAAGTAAAACCCCGACTCTAACATTCCAATCATCAGACACCATGAAAATATACTTTGATAATGCGGGAACGACTCCTATCGACCGCAATGTGTTAGGAGCTTTAATGCCTTATTTGACCACTTTTTATGGCAACCCATCCTCCAGTCATGGATTTGGACGGCAAGCACGCGAAGCCATTGAAACAAGCAGAGCGCAAATTGGGAAGGTACTCAATACGCCTTCTGAGGCTATTTATTTTACATCGGGTGCGACGGAGGCTTTGAATTGGGTGATTACCGCAGCGGTGAATGCTTACGAACTTCGGCACGTCATCACAAGTCCTACTGAGCACAAAGCCGTGCTGCAACCCCTTCGTTGGCTTCAGAAAGAGCACAAAATCCAGCTACATTACGTGGAGCTAGATGACAAAGGGCAGATAGATACAGCCCATTTGCAACAATTATTGAAAGAATTTCCGCATTCGTTGGTGGCGTTGATGCACGGCAATAATGAAATCGGAAACCTCCATGATTTGGAGTGGATTGGCCATCTGTGTCAAGCCGCTGGAGCGCTTTTTTTATCAGATACCACCCAGACAATTGGTAAGTATTCGTTTGATTTACAGCGTCTTCCTGTTGATTTTTTAGTTGGGTCGGGGCACAAGTTTCACGCCCAAAAAGGGGTGGGTTTTGTGTATGTTTCACCCAAGCGTAAGATAAAACCTTTGTTACACGGCGGAGGGCAGGAGCGCTCGCTTCGCTCGGGAACAGAAAATGTAGCGGCCATCGTCGGAATCGGGAAAGCCCTTGAAGTAGCCTACCATGACTTGGATGCCCACGAAAAGAGCATTCGTTTTGTCAAAAATCGCCTGATTAAACAACTCGAAAATTTGGGCATTGGCTGTACGTTTAACGGTGAGAGTGCCTCTTCGGAAAATAGCCTTTATACGTTACTCAATGTCGCGTTTCCCGCTTTAAAGTCAGGAGAGTCTTTGCTAAGTTACTTGGATTTGTACGGCATTGCTGCCTCGGGAGGGAGTGCGTGTTCTAATCTACAAGCCACTGATTCTCACGTGTTGACGGCGCTTCAGGCCGCGCCCGAAGCCCAACATATTCGTTTTTCGTTTAGTAAATACAACACGCCTGGCGAAGTGGATTATGTCACCCAAAGCTTGAACGAGATTTACGAAAACGACCGCCGAACTTTCCATCCAAAACGCTTACGAAACGATTTGAATGAACGATTTTTTGAACCCTTAAACGTATTATATCGTCATGTCACTAAAATTTGAAACCTTACAATTACACGCAGGCCAGACCGCCGACCCTACCACCAACGCGCGGGCTGTACCTATTTATCAAACCACTTCGTACGTTTTTAATAATGCTGAACACGGAGCCAATTTGTTTGCGCTCAAAGAGTTTGGTAATATTTATACCCGTATCATGAACCCTACCCACGATGTGTTTGAAAAGCGTATCGCGGCTTTGGAAGGGGGAGTGACTGCCCTTGCTACGGGTTCGGGACATGCAGCGCAGTTTTTGGCCATCAATAACATTACGACGGTTGGAGATAATTTTGTGACAACGTCATTTTTGTACGGTGGAACGTATAACCAATTCAAAAACTCGTTCAAAAATATTGGGGTCGAAGCGCGTTTTGTCAACGGAGATAGCGTGGACGCTTTTGAACGTTTGATTGACGAAAAAACGAAATTTTTATACCTAGAAACGATAGGAAACCCAGGTTTTAACGTTCCTGATTTTGAGGCTTTTGCCAAACTTGCCGACAAATATGACCTGCCGATTATTGTTGACAATACATTTGGAGCAGGTGGAGCGATTGCCCAACCTATCAAGTACGGATCTCACGTAGTCGTATCGTCGGCCACGAAATGGATTGGCGGCCACGGAACAACCATGGGTGGGGTCATTGTGGATGCAGGAACGTACAATTGGGGAAATGGAAAATATCCACAGTTTACTGATCCTTCGCCTAGTTACCACGGTTTAGTACTGAATGACGTATTCGGGGTAGGTGGTCCTTTTGGGAACATTCAATTTATCATTCGGGCGCGGGTGGAAGGTTTGCGGGATTGGGGGCCTGCTCAGTCGCCGTTTAACTCGTTTTTATTGCTCCAAGGGCTCGAAACGCTGACATTGCGCGTAGAACGTATTGGCGAAAATGCCCTTGCTTTGGCGCAATGGCTTCAAAACCAACCGCAAGTGGAGAGCGTGAACTACCTTGGTCTGGAAGAAAATCCTTACCATGAACTGGCGAAAAAGTACTTTACGCGAGGATTTGGCGGGGTACTTTCGTTTAAATTAAAAGGTGGTCGCGAGCAGGCCGAAAAGTTTGTCAACAGTTTGAAGTTGATTAGTCACTTAGCAAACGTAGGTGACGCCAAAACGCTGATTATTCATCCCGCTTCTACGACCCATTCGCAGTTGTCGGCCGAAGAGCAGCGCACGGCGGGGGTTGACCCTAATTTGTTGCGTATTTCGGTGGGAATCGAACATATCGACGACATCAAGGAGGATATAAGTCAAGCACTTAGCCTAGGATAATTTTTTATTGAGTCTTTTTCATAGCCCTATATAGGGAGAGTGAAAGGGAATTTGGGAAATGAGTCAATTTGGGGTAATCGCTTGAATTATCCCAAATTTTATTTTCCAAAGGACATTCCTCAAACTGAATCAACGGAACGGTCTGACTATCGTCTGACCGTTCAAGTGTATAAACTGACTAAAATAAAATTGTATAGAATTGGTGGGTTGAATAAAGCAAAAATCCCTGAAGCACTGCTTCAGGGATTTTTTATTGCAGGCAAGAAAGTGGGCTACTCTAATCCTATTTTGCACCAAAGAGGGCGGTAATCATTGTGAGCTTTTTCATACAATTCTGCTGGTTTAAAGTTGATAAGTGATTGATTATTAATTGTTAAAATGTTAGCTATCAAACCCCATTTCAGTGAGTGCAGCGCGGGCTTTGCTGTCAACGGAGCTTTTGTATTCGTGTTTTTTGTAGGAAATCGCCTTCTCAAAATAGACTTTGGCTTGCTGGCGTTGGCCTTTTTCTTGGTAGTAATAACCAATCTGCAACGACGCACTCGGAGCGAAATACCAACTTTCCTTGGCCGACAATTGGATGGCTTTTTCAAACGATGCCAAGGCTTTGTCACTTTGATGCGTACGTTGAAAAACTTTTCCCGCTCGGAAAAAATACTCGGCGCGCTCTTTGGGCGTTTCTAGGTCTTTTTCAGTAAGTTGGGTCAGCAATTCTGCCGCTTTTTCGTAATAGCCACCGTCGGAAGCGTGTTTAATTTTGAGCAGGGTTTTGTTCGGAAGTTGGTGCGTTTTTGAATAACTTTCGTAGAACTTCTCGGCGGCTTTGTCTGACTCAGCGTAAGCCACCCCCACCGACGGAATCCGAGCCAATGATTGTTGGGCTTTCGTCGAATCGTTTGTGAGCCAATGGCACAACGCCAGTTTGTAATAGGCTTCTTTGAGGTAAGATTTTCCTTTAAATTGGCGAATATAAAGCGTATATAGCCGACTCGCTTCGGCGTAGTCGCCTTTGAGCAAGTGGGCGTCGGCGCGGTAGAGTGTAAAAATAGAAAGTGCGGGATAGGAGGGGTCAGATGGTGCTTTTTTGAGCAGTTTCAACGCTTGCTCATTGCGAGTACTTTTGAGCGAAATAGCCGTTGCCAACCAGTAAAAACTCAGATTATCCGCTTGATTTTCAATTGTATTGAGCAGTTCGGTGTTTTCGCGTTCGTCAAACTTTAGAACAAATTCTTGAATAAAAAAGGAAGTTAGGGTCGCTTCATTTCCCCATTCTTTGTCTTTGGTAGCGCGGTGCAATTCAGAAACACCCTGAGCAATGTTACCTTTTAACCCCAGTAGTTTGAGTACCCAACGGTGATTGTCGGGAACGGAGCCAATGACAATATGTAGGCAGCCCAGCGATTTGTACGTTGGTAGAAATTGAGGAAACAGTTTTTGATTTTCTTCCAACAACTTTGCCGCTTGAATCACATTCCAAGCCGCTTTTACCTCATTGCCAAAACGAATGCGAACTACTGCCGACAATAGCTTGATTTCAGCCCGTAAAAACCGATTGTAAGGCGACTGCCCGTCGAGGTCTTCGATGGCGTCGAGGCGTTCATCTTCGTGGGTTAAAAACGTATTGTAAGTGTCTTCGGTGTCGGTGTTGAGCAACTGAATTGTTTCGGCATAATGCTCCACGTAAACCCGAAACGGATTGGACGATTTTTCGGACGCGGCCAATTTTTTTGCACTTTCCAGCCGAAGTTTAAACACTTCTTGGTGAGCTTTCTGGAGGTTGGGCGTAAAGTCAAAATCTGCGGCAAATGCCGAAGAAATGGTTGATAAACAGGCTACTAGAAGTGCGAAATAGGTTTTTATACTAAACATAACTCAGTACATTGTAAACTAAGTTTGTGTAAATTTTTTGTTATCCTCGTTTAAGGATTTATATTGACGATTGAGTTTAGTT
>Ga0102832_1000184_pt1 | contig 153708 bp, 113 predicted proteins | sample EBPBio282013_DNA_FD_88942 | JGI IMG/M metagenome (GOLD analysis project Ga0102832, IMG submission 88942) | Wastewater treatment Type I Accumulibacter community from EBPR Bioreactor in Madison, WI, USA - Reactor 2_5/28/2013_ DNA (Illumina Assembly) | ecosystem: Engineered > Bioreactor > EBPR >... | reverse complement strand
AAAGTCAATCAAATCGATGACCTACTCCCTCAAAACTGGAAACAATTAAACTAGGTGTACTTTACCGGGGGGATACCATTTAAGGGTATTATTGGATATCAATTGGATTCCAAAACAACCTTTACTTTAAATTAATTATGAAATTCTATTATTACTTAATCAAGCGGCTTTTTCCGGTTGTCATTTATTCACAAACTCCCAGTTTCCAGCATAAAACTAATGTTCCCTATGAAAATACGCCAAATCCATACCTACCAGGAGCCTGGTGAAGTAGCTGGACAGAATCACCAATGTTTGCTGAAAATTTAGTCATGAACCAATCTTTGGGAATGTACAACCTTGTTATCTTTCCTTAATTCCAAAACATACAAACCTTTTGGTAGCGTATCTAAGTTAACTTCAGCTGGTAATTGTTGCTTAAATTCAATTACTTTTTGACCCAAAATATTCACAAAACTTAAGTCATAATCGCCTACGTTAGGTGTTTCTACAAGTACTTTATCTGTAAACGGATTTGGGTAAATCCTGTAATCTTTAGTAGATACCTGTTTATTAACAGGAATAATATTACCCACAGAATCTAAACGTAATAACAATGGATACCACATTTGGGTTGAGGCATTATATGCAGGTAAGCATACAAAAAACACTTGAGATTGCATTTGAATACAATTGTCATAATAAACATTGCTAGACGATAATAAATCTGGAAATACTTCCAAATTTTGCTCATTCAAAAAATCATTAAATAATTTTTCTTCATAAAAAGAATTGAGCATTCTAATAGTCTGAAGTTCTCTATTTGCTAAAACAAAATTGACTCTAGAATTTTCCTCCACTTGGAATAAAAACACATCTTCTCCTATTGAATTAACAACTGAAAGAGGACATTTTACAGGCTTTAATAAGGTTTTACTTTTATTATTTAAATCAACTAACTTAATAAAGTTTTCTCTGTTATGAGTTGTAAAATCCTCCTTCTGTGCAAAAAACAAGAACTCCCCATATTTATTTATTATAGGCATATTAAATTGCGTCACATGAATACTATCATTAATGTTTTCTCTGTACTGAACAGGAATAATTTCTATACTATCAATAAAATAGGTGTTTACTATTTCCGTTGTTTGATAATTAAATTTTGAAAGACCAATAATGCTAATTCGCCAATTCTTAATATTGTTACTCCAAGAAATTAAATTGATTTCCTTTTTAATAGTATCCAATCTCGAAAACCAACTACTCTTACTCCAAGGATATGAATAATTCATTTTAAGTGAAAGATTTTTGCCTGTTGTTGATAAAGTAGAAACATAACTCACACAAAATGTATCACTCAAACTAAAATTTTCAAAAACCCCAGCTACAAAAATTTTATCATCAACCCAATCTATTGTATACGCTCGGTCGCTGGATATTCTACTACTTAATACAGGGGTCCTCCACAATAAATTACCTAAAGAATCAAGTTTGACTAAATAACTTGTAATGGGTAATGGAGCAAATTCTGACTGAATCAATAAATAAATATTTTTGTCTCTATCAACTCTTGTTGTAACTAATTTGCAAAATTCTCCTGGAATACTAATAATACTTTCCCATTCAGCTATTCCTTTATCATTTATACAATTTACTACTTCACAATAACCAATTGAATCTATATTTGAATCATAAATAAACAGGACCTTCTCTAAATTTAATCGTGTTAAATTAACAACAGGCATAATGGAATAAATACTCCTTCCAATTTGGGAAACTGCACTCTTTTGCCCATAATGAACAAAGGGAAAAGCCACTAAAAACAAAAGAGTGCAAAGTATCCTCATTTAATGTTTGATAATTAATTTAGTTTTTGAAAGTAATTTATTTGAAGAGGAATCAACAAGAAAACAAATATAAAAACCATCTAGCAAACTAGTAAGAACAAGTTGCTCATTACTTACACTCTTTTCAAAAACCTTTTCTCCTATTGAGTTAAAAAGAATAACATTTATTGACTTATCCTTTGGTAAACCATTGACTTTTAAAAATCCATTACTCGGATTAGGTGAAATAAATATTTCGTTTTTTGATAAACCAGGAACATTTAACTTTTCTGCTTCATTACATTGAATAAAAATTGAGTTAAAATCAGATGGGGAACTGGCCCAGTCAAAAAACATTCTATGGGGTGGTAAAATATAATCAGAATCAGAACACGAAACGGTAACAAAATCATTAATTTCAATATTTAATAACCTTTCACCAAAAAAACCATATTCAAAATTATCAGGGTCAATATAAGCTGAATCAGCAATGATAGTATTATTCTCAGATAACAAGTTAATTTGTTTGGTTAAAATTGACATCGGTGAACAATTTGTCTGAATGCTTCCTTTAATATCGTTAAGTACAGGTATGTCAATAAATTTATCGATATTATAAAATCCTTTAACTAGAGACCTACTGTAAAAAACTTGAGGACCAACTAAAAATGGATCACTTAATGCAAGCTGTGTAACAAAATTGCTATCTTCAGCATTTAAATGTACAAAACTAGAATCATTAATGTTAATTAGAATTTGAAATATTCTTTTAAAATCTTGTTCAACTGAATTCCTTGGATTGAAATTATTTAACAAATTAATTGCATCCAAATAATTTAAAGAATCAATACAATTCTGTATATCAAGTAACTTTTTAAAATTGTTATCAACTAAATCACTCTTATTGAAGCTAAATAAATTCTTGTGTCTATCGTACTCCAAACTCCAAATATAAGAGGAAGGATAAGTTTGGTCAATTGAACCAGAATTCAAAATAGAATCCGTACTAGCTATAGCAACTGGAAATCCATTCGTGCAACCATTTGGTGCATCACAAACAATTAAGGATGAACTACCGCCACCCTCTACAAGAAATCTAGGTTTAGGACCTGATTCCCAGACCCATCTATTTGTATTTTGAAATACATTTGAAGTCCTATTGATATCTGTATTTCTTGAATTTACAAAGTTATTGTATCTTGTTTCAATATTACAAATTCCATGATTCCCCCCTGAATTCCTAAGTAAATGGCCATTTCTTAAGTTAAATCCATTCCTATTATTTAAAAGATTATTACAGAAATAATCAGACCCAAACATATTTTGCAGTGCTAATATTCCATTTCCAGCAGAAATTGTATTTTTAAAGATTCTAGAGTTCTGTGAATTAATAATAGAAATACCAGAGTTTTGATTTGAGCTATTATTATTACCAGAAATGGTGTTTTCTATAATTTGAATCTTAAAACAATTTTCAACATAAAGACCATTATAGTTAGGGTTTAAGCTTGAAGAAAAATTAATATCATTTCTAAATACACTCCCGATTCTATTATTTTTAAATTTAGAGTTATCAAAATTCAAATTCCTAAGTACAATACCTTGTCCAATTAATTGGGATGAAGGTTTTCCAATTTGATTATTTTGAATTTCAAACCACTGATATGGAGGTTCATTAGTTAGAGTATTTTCTTGAATCAGAATACCATTTGCAAATGGATGATTTCTAATAGAATTCAAATTAATATAAACCTGTAACCTATCTTCTTTAATAGAATTATAAATTACATTATCAGATAGAAATATTGATTCCCAATTACAAAAATCAAAAGTATTTTCTACTATTTCAATTTTAGATTTTGTTTTACAACCCTTTACCTCAATCGCTCTCTCAAAAGAATTTACAAAAATGTTTTTATCCTTAACAATAAAAGCAGAGTTTCCATTATGATTTATACATCTTTGGCATTTGTAGAATGTGTTTGTTGCAATTTCATTTGTTAATGCCCTATTTCCCGCTAAAATTGTATTTTGACTCAAGATTGCAGTTGCTGGTAGATTTTGTGTAATCACTGTCCAAGGATTGCTCATTACCACTACTTTCCCATATCCCCTTATCTCATTAAATGAGCATGATTTAATTCGATACTCGCTATTATTTGATGTGATTCCATATTGCCCATTAATAAATAAATTATTTGGACCAATAAATATTTCACCGGATGTACAATTTCTCAGAGAAATTCCAGTAATACCGCGTTTTACATTTCCACTCCAATCATAAGTTATTCCTTTTGTTTGATCGCGCAATGCCAGACTATGATCAAATACACAATTTGAAATACTAGTTTCAGGACCTGTTGCACTAATTGGTATTTTTGAGATTGGACAATTATTTAGAATAATATCATTCTCATTCTGTTCAAAATTACAGTTTTGCAAAACAGTCCTTGTTGATAATCCGCTTACAGTTATTGCATTTAATGCATCTTTTATTGTACTCTTTGAGTTTGTAGCACTGCCATTTACCTGAATTGTACCACCATTTTCAACAATTATTCCTGGCCACATCAGCTGACAATTCACAGCTTCAAGTAAACATCCATTAACTATTAATTTAGCTCCATTACGTACAACTATTTTTCCATTTGAATAAAACTGAAAATTCAAATCTGTAATACTTAATGTGGCACCTGAATTTATTTCGATTGTTCCATTAACAACTATTGTCTGTTTATTATTGAATGGATTGATAATGTTACTCCAATTTGAAACAGAATTAATACTATAATTCGAGGTAATATCGTAAGTAATTGTACTGAAACTATTTATCAATGAACTATAATTCTCCCCATCTATTTGATCCGGTAATAAGGCATCTGCAAATCTTTCTTGAGTTGTGCTCACAAAAATATCTCGACCTTGTGGTGGAATATTTATATTTTGACTTAATCGCACTAATGAATTGGGGTTAATAACTCCAAAATAGGAATTATTAATACTATTTGGCGTTCCAACTAATTCGCGGCAATGGCCTGCATATAGCATTCCATCTTTTCCCATTTCTAATTGTGAAGAACCTAAATCAACAGTATTAGGAATAAGAGTGTAAACATCTGTGCTTAAATCCATTACAAAAACTCCTCCCCAAAAACCAGATGGAGGTGGGTTTCTATTTGAAATTCCGTGGGCAAAAAATAGTTTTGTACCAGAAGAATTAAATTCTATTCCTTTAACTGCTTCATAAGGTAAATATTGAAATGGCATTGGTAGTGAATAGGTTTTGTATATCCCACTATAATCACCCAAAGAATTTAAACTAATTATATATAAATAGGTAGTTGTCACACTTGTATGACATGCTCCCCATGCAAGTTTAGTTCCATCATTTGACAATTCCAATTCCATTGAATTGTATAAAAACGATGTATTATTTGAAAGTAATAATTGCGGTGATGATACTCCTGCCTTGGAAATAGTAATCTTATAGAGGAATCCATAAACATTATTAAAGCCCCCCAAATAATATAGAAATCGTTTCCCATCTTTCCCCATTTTTCCAACGGCAATCGAACCATGTACAGGCGGGGCATATTGGGGAACTGGTGTAACTCTAGTATTATTTGCAGCAACTGCTAAACTCCCATTTGTTTTATTCTTTTCAACTAAAGAATAATAAAGCCCGCAACCATAACCTCCTGTACTATTATTGCCATGAAAAAAAACATAATATTTATCAATTGGGTTACATTGGTCATTATTAGGATCTGGTACAATACTAATTTCAGATGTCAAATATAAATCAGTAAAAATAGTTGCAATTACTGTTCCATTTGGAGAAATAATTTTTCCGTTACTTACAAAAAAAACTAAACTTCCATTTTTATCATATATAGAATTCGCTGCACCTACTTGACTTGCAGGCGAAGAAGCTAATGGTGTTGATTGCTGTGCAGAACCACCACCAGAGGTATTTAAAACATTATATGTTGAATTCCCGTAAACCCACCAATAATTCATAGGTTCGGGTTGTTGAGACCAGGATGTCAAAAAGCAACAGATTAAAAAATAAAATAAAAATGACTTCTTGTTAAGTTTGTTCATTTGGGTAGAATTTAACTATTAAAATACTAAGACCTTATAAGGCCAAATTAGCGATTTTATTTAAAAAAACAAATTCCTTAAACAAAACTCTTTAAATTTAACAACAATTTATTACACCTTCCATGACCTTCTTAGTTTGGAAAGAAAGAACTGATACTGTACTTGACAGGTTTTTTCGGACAAGTTAACACTATTCCTTTAACATAAAACCGATAAAAACAGGAAGAAATCCAGAGTAACGGAGGCTCTAATTATCGCAATCCTCAATGAAAAATCACAGGGCCAAAATGCATCAGATTTCTGTGGCAAGCATGGAATCAGGGAGCCCACAATCCAAGCCTTAGCTCTGTTTTAGTAGGCAGATACCTAATCAAATGTGGCTTTGAGTAATCAAAATAGGCAAATTTTTTAGGTAAACACATTATGGACTTAGGCAAATATTTCAATTGGCAACGCCCCTCGCGTTAGGGATTGCAGGGGAAATCCTTTTTTGCGCGGCTGGGACCGGCGGCTGGGGTCGGCAAAAAAGATTGGACCGGAAAGCCCGCCCCCAACAAGGCCTTCGGCCTTCGTTGGGGGAACGCCCAAACCAACCATGAACTTATTCTGTGCGTGGAATTTTCAGGGTACCGCCTACCTTGAGCTCTTTTTCGTAGGTCATTCCATTGGCAAGCATTAAATCTTCTTTGCTGATATTGAATTTACGGGCAATGCTTTCCAGGTTATCACCCTTTTGGATGGTATAAACGGGCTCTGGAATTAAATCTTCTTTGAGGGTGCTATCCATTTGCATATCGCTTAAATTCAGCATCCCATCTTTTACTTTGGATGCAAGCGGTGAATTCATGATGCGCTCATAAGGAAGGCGAATTTCATACACTTTGCCCGGCTTTACATTTAGGTAAGGCTTGCGCAACCAAGGATTATGCCACTTGAGTAATTTGTAATTGCAATAGTTCTCGAGTGCAAATTTATTCAGGCTTGCAATACTTAAATCGGTTTTAACCGCAATGGTAGGTTCCTCTTTGTAAAGTTGATTGAAGGGAATTTGGAAGCCATAATTTTCGGGGTGTTCGATGATTTCTTTGATGGCCAATATGCGAAACAGGTATCGGGATGTTTCTGTATTGAGGTATAGATCTTCATAGGTTCTTATCTCCTGGCTGCGAATTTGCCTGCGTACACCTTCAATGCCCATGTTATAGCTAGCGGCTACCAAGGCCCAATCGTTGAATGAACCATAAGCTTCTTTAAGGTATTTGCAAGCAGCACGTGTTGATTTTTCGAGGTGATAACGTTCATCTACTTCCTCGTTTACTTCCAATCCATAGCGTTTTCCGGTTTTATCCAGAAACTGCCAATAACCGGCTGCTCCGGCAGGAGAAACCACCAATTGGAGTCCACTTTCGGCAATGGCAAGGTATTTAAAATCGGTAGGTACATTTTCTTCGCGAAGAATACGCTCGATGGTAGGGAAGAATTTGTTGGCACGCTTGATGAATAGCAGGGTTTGGCTTTGCCAATAAATATTGGTAAGCAATTCGCGGTCGTAGCGCTCGGCCACGTCGGGGTCTTTGAGCGAAATGGTTTTTCCTGCAAACTGAAGCTTCTCGGGAATAGGCACCGAATACACGCGGTAATTTGATTGAAAGCCTGCAGCAGCCTTAGCATCTTCGGTTTTTCCTGCTTGAATAAATAAACCTAAACTGATTCCGACCACTAAAAACAGGGCTACAGTAGCCAAAGACCTTAGCGAAATGCGCTTTTTCATGGTGCAAATATGTGAAATTGAATCCATAAGAATGCTTATAAAACGGCATAAGGCTAGGTAAAATTGCTGTGTATGTTTGGTACTGGAATTTGGTTATTTAAATGAAGTACCAATCCAAGTGCATTCATAGATTCCGTATTGCTGTTCGGTATTGTATGAGCTTCGTCTGATTATGCAATTTCCATCAAGTTTGCTGTGTTTCGCTCATTCCTGTTATCCTTATCTAGCGAAAACACGAGTTTAGGCACAAGTAAGTTTGCTGAGAAACAAAACTACTCCTGATTGCATAAGTGGGCTATATTTGCCCAAGATGAAAGCTGAAGACGCATTTGATGATGAACTAGAACAGGGGGAAGAACAGGAATTATACGAGCACCTACGGATTGTTACGGATAAAGGTCAGGGCCTACTGCGGATTGACAAATACCTGATGAACCGTATTGAAAATGCAAGCCGCACCAAAATACAAGCTGCTGCCGATGCCGGTTCCATTTTGGTAAATGAAAAACCGGTAAAGTCAAGTTACAAGGTTAAGCCTTTTGATGTCATCCAAATTGTTCTTCCCAATCCTCCAAAGGACACCGAAGTATATCCGGAAGATATTCCGCTTAACATTGTGTATGAAGATGATGACTTGCTTTTGGTGAATAAAAAAGCAGGTATGGTTGTTCACCCCGGATACAACAATGCCAGTGGTACATTGGTGAATGCATTGGCTTTTCATTTGCAAGGCAACGCGTTCATGAAGGAACACAATGTTCGTCCGGGTTTGGTTCATCGCATTGATAAAAATACCAGCGGACTTTTGGTAATTGCCAAGAATGAAATCAGCATGGCCAAACTGGCTAAGCAATTTTATGACCATAGCATTGAACGCAGTTACAAGGCCTTGGTTTGGGGTGATTTTGAAGAAAACAGTGGCACCATAACCGGCTTTATTGGCCGCAGTCCGCGCGACAGGCGGGTGTTTCAATTGTATTCCGATGAAAGCAAAGGAAAGTGGAGCGTAACTCATTTCACGGTACTGGAGCGATTTGGATTTGCTACTTTGATTGAATGCCGCTTAGAGACCGGACGTACACATCAAATTCGCGTTCATTTAAGAAGTACAGGACATCCACTTTTTGCAGATGACACCTATGGTGGTGCGGAGGTGGTTTATGGTCCGGAAGGAAATAAATTCAAGCAGTTTATACGCAATTGTTTTGAATTGATGCCAAGGCAGGGCCTGCATGCTCAAAGTCTTGGATTCGTTCACCCTTCAAGTAAAGAAAAAGTGTTTTTCAACAGCGAACTGCCTGAAGATTTTCAAGCAGTATTGGAGAAGTTGAGAAAATACAGTGCGTTTCATCCCGATGCCGAACTAGCCTAATTCCACTTACATCCATGTTTAATTTATTCAAAAAGAAAAGTCCTGAACTTGCATTCACTCAAAAATTTCTTGAGCTTCTTCAAGCCCATGTAAAGGGCATCAAACTTGAAAAGCTTGAGGAGTTTCAAGTGGTGGTAAACCATGAATCAGGAACCTTTACCCATAACCTGGATAACGCCTGGGCTGAGCGGCAACTTGACCCAAGCCAGGAAGCTGATGTTCTGGCGCGCTTTACCAAGGCAGCTGTTTCGCTTTATCAGCCCGATACTGATTTTGATACCTCACGAATCGTTCCCATCGTGAAGGGTGTAGCAACTTCACATGAACTTATCTCTCAACGGTCGGAGGAAAATGACCCTTATGTTTGGGAAGAATACACGAATGCCTTATCCATTTTTTATGCCCTTGATCAGGATGATTCGATACGATACCTCAAGCAATCTGAACTAAACGCATTGGGCATTCCCTTGGAAGACCTGCGTGACCTTGCAGTGGGGAATTTGCTTAATCTCATTCCCGATATGGAGCGGCAAGGAGAAGATGGCTATTACATGTTAACAGCCGGAGGAAATTATGAAGCCTCCTTGTTGCTTGCAGATTCCATTTGGAACCAGGAGAATTTCCCGGTAGATGGAGAACTTGTTACGGCAATTCCCGCTCGGGATGTTTTACTCATTACAGGTTCAAACCACAAAGAGGGAATTGACCAAATGCGAAAAGCGGTTGAGGACATTTACTTCAATGGTTCGTACAGTGTTTCTCCTGAGTTGTTTGTTTTTAAAGAGGGTCGATTTGAGGCTCTTAGTGAAGAAGCCTAGTACGAAAAACTTAATGCCGTGCAGCTTTTAGTGCGGGATAAATTGCAGTTATTACACCAAGTACCAACAAGGTAAAAAATACGGCAATTACATCCGTCCAGATTAGTTTTACCGGATAAGCAGATATGATAAAACTCTCCGCATTTTGTAGGCCTACCCATCCGTAATGCGATTGGCCCCAAACCACAAAAAGCCCGAGCAAAATACCGCTTAATCCACCAATTATAGCAATGATTAATCCTTCCCAAACAAAGAGGGAAAACAGCTGTCTGGACTTAAAACCCATACCGGAAAGTATGCTCAGGTCTTGACGTTTTTCAAGCACAAGCATGTACAAGGAACCAATGGTATTGAAGGCTGCAATCAGTAAGATAAAAACCAAAATGAAATAGGAGATTATCTTTTCGCTTTGCATGATTTTGTAAAAAGAAGCCCGCTGTTCAAACCGGTTCAGCACCACAAAGTCATTCCCCAATTTTTCCTGAAGTTGTTCTTGAACCTGATTCATGTTAGAACCCGATTTCAAGCGAATATCACAGGCACTATAAACATTTCCTCGCTCAAGATTCTCGCTGGCAAAGCGGTAGGGAATAAGAAGGAACTTGTTATCTACCTCTTCTTGTACACTAAAAATAGCAGAAGGATTAATATACGCTTTTGCGAAAGCCCCATCTGGATTTGTTACCTGAATCTCGCCATCTCTTGGCATAAAGATACCGAGTTTGAGGTAAGGATCTGCGGGGTCTATGCCCAATTGGTAGGCAATGCCCATACCAATCATGGCAAAAAAAGTATCACCACTTTCAAGCAGGGGTTCACCTCTTAGAATATTGGTATCGAGATGTGCATGTTGGATGTAATTTGCAGATACAGCGCGAATGGTAGCAATGCCTTGACGGTTATTGTACCGGAGCAATACATTCTCCTCGAGCAGAAATTCTGCATTGGCAATGCCTTCTATTCCCTGAAAGGAATTCGGATTAATGCTTCCTGCTGCAAACACCTTTCCTTCTGCAGCCTGAATGCGAATATCTGCATCAAAATGGGCATACATCTTACCAAATAGGTCGCCAAAACCATTGAAAACAGAAAGGACAATTAGCAGGGCTGCTGCACCAACCAAATAGCCACTTAGCGAAATCCAGCTAATAAGACTAACCGCATTGAAGCCGCCACCCTTTCTACGTGAAAGGAAATAACGCCAGGCAATACGGATAGGAAGATTCATTGCTGCTTAGCTTTTCCAGGCCTTCACAATCAAACCTGTTCCGGTTTTGTGTTTGCTGTTCGTATCAAGCCAATTCAGCAAATAGCTAATCGGATAGGTTAGGATATAATACACAGGAAGGATAACGAAGAACAATTTACTTGCATTCAGCATCAGCATGGGATACTTCATGCTCAATCTCCAAGCAATTTTTCCGGGAGCTCCGTAGCTGTAAAGGATTTCCATTTTCTCGAAACCGGCCTGCTTCAGTTTATCTGCCATTTCGTTTACGTTGTATCCGTCTCTTACGTGTTCGCCAATAAAACTTTCTCCGGTATCTTCATGCACGTCACTACCGCCTTGATCGCTTGGGGTTGAAATCAACAACATAGCACCCGGGCGCATGGCCTGATTGAAATTTTTGAAAACAGTAACGTCTTCAAGAATATGCTCCATTACATCCACACAAAGCACCAAATCATATTTATTGAGGGCAATAGGTTGCGTTAAATCGCCAAAGCGAAAAACAGCATTGTTCAAACCTACTTTTCCAAAGAAACGGTTGCAATCTGCAATCTGCTCTTCTTTTACATCTACAGCATCGATAGTAAAATTGGAATTGGTGCTGGCCAGGTAGTAGGAATATTGCCCAAAACCCGAACCTGCATCCAGAATCAAGGCTTTCGGATTCAATTTTTTCCAGGCTTTCAGTTCGCGATGAACATGCCAACTGCGCAAAAGCAATAAATCAAGCAAACGATAAAAAAGCTTGCGTAAAAAGGGGCGCTGATTGAAGACCACACCCAGGTCTTTTTTAATTGGGTCGTAATTCATTTCTGGAGATGCCTATTCCTTGTTTTGATTGCGTTTTTCGTCCTGTTTGTTTATTTCCTTGAAAACTTCTTCCATGTGAAAAACATAATCAAGGCTATCGTCAACAAAAAACTCAAGCTCGGGAATTACCCTTACCTGATTTTTTATTTTTGAAGCGAGTTGTTTTCTGATTTCCCTAGCGTGCAGCTTCAATGTTTCCAAAAGCAAATTTTTATCCGGAGCTTTAAACAAACTCAGGTAAATTTTTGCATAACCCAGGTCGGGAGAAACCTGAACCCGGCTAATGGTTACAAAAACACCGCTCACATATTCTTTGTGGCGCATAAAGATATCGGCCAGATGCTCCTGAATCAGCCCCGCGAACTTTTCCTGACGTACACTCATAGTTTGCAAATATGCGTTAAAATCAGGATTTAAACAGGTTCTTTAGCTTCATTTTGTTTCCGTTCCGAGTGAATTGGGCTGTATGGAGCAAATTTTTAGCATCCCGATTGCCCTGTTGAGAATCTTTTAAGTAAAATCAGTCCAAACTTATTTAGAAAAATTCTAAATAAGTTTAGTTTTGTTTGAACCAATATGAACCTCATCAACATCACTAACTTTTCGGACTCCTCCATTCAGGCGTTTTCCGAAGCATTCAATCAAGCCAAACCGTACCGCCATTTGGTCATTGATAATTTTCTTCGACCTGAAATTGCTGAGGAAATATTCTCCGGATTTCCGGCTGAGGAAGTCTTCAACAAAAAGTACAAAGGCGTTAATGAATACAAGGCCGAGGGCTCAAATTTTCAAGATTTTCCAGAACTATTCTCGCGTTTGAGAGATGAAATTCAAGGTTCGGAATGGTGCGAAATAATGAGTCGAATTACCGGCATTGAGGGGCTATATTCAGTTCCCGATGCGTTGGGTTCCGGCTTGCACCAAGGCGGAAATGGCAGCTTTTTGGACATTCATATTGATTTCAATATCCATGCCGACAAAGGCATTCACCGCAGGGTAAATCTCCTGATCTTCTTCAACAAAGATTGGAAAGAGGAATATGGAGGACATACCGAGCTATGGAATGCAGATATGACCAATTTGGATAAAAAGGTATTCCCTTCGCTCAATCGTTGCTTGGTATTTGAAACCAACGAAATTTCCTACCACGGTTACGCACCGGTAAAGCTTCCACAAGGGGTTACGCGAAAATCATTCTACGCCTATTTCTACACCGATTTGCGGGAAGATGCCGCCAAATACCACGACACAGTTTTTAAGGCAAGACCCAGTGACAGCCCATTGAAAAAGTTTTTTACGCCCTTAAAAGAAGGCAGCAAAAACTTTGTGAAGCGACAGCTCAGAAACCTGGGCATTACCTTTAAGTAACAGAATTGTGTAAGATTGCAGCATGATCCTGGTTTTAGTTTTGCTCCTGCTGTCGTCTTTGCTTGCCTTTGCTTGGGGCAGATTGGGTTTTCGTTTGTTTTTGGCTGATTCCGCTGTTCAACATCCAGCTCTTGTTCAGCTGGGAGGATTAGCATTTCTGGCCTTTGCCACCGCAGGTGCTCACTTTTTTTTTCCAATAAACCTGTGGATGCAGCTTTGCTTTAGCGGCATTGCATTGATAGGATTATGGTTTATTCGTACCGAATTCAGCGTTTGGGTAAAATGGGCCATTCAGCCATTAAGTTTGGTAGCTTGGGGAATTGCACTATTCAGCATTTTGGCCCGACCAGGAACCGGTGACATTGCGGATTACCACCTGCAAGCCATGAAATGGGCCGAGCTATTCCCCACGATTCCGGGACTTGGAAATTTCAACCGTCCATTGGCCAACAACAATTGGTGGTTCAACCTTCAGGCCTTGAATGCCTTTAAACTGGGCAACCAATGGAGTGTTTATGTTCAGAATGGTTTTTTACTGGTACTTGCATTCAGCTTATTAGCCGACGGGCTCTTCAGAAATTCACCTTATAAACCCATTTATTTGGGTGCATTGCTATTCCTTACTGCAAGTGCCAAAACCGCCTTTATTGGCAGTGTGACTCCCGATTTTGCAGTAACTGTTTTGCTTTTTATTTTGGTGTTCATCTTTCTGGAGAATATTCCCGACCGCAGTTTTTGGTTGATTCTGCTTAGCTGTTTTGCTTTCAGTATCAAACTTAACTCGGCCCCACTTGGTCTATTGGTATTGGCTGCATTGGTTTATGATTTTCAAGCAAAGGCAAAAGTATCTTTTGCCATAAAAGGCATATGGCTTGGCTTTTTGATGATGCTAACCTGGCTTATGGGAAATATTCTGGTATCGGGCTGGCTCGTTTACCCATTAGACAGTGTTGACCTGTTTCCCTTTGATTGGAAAGTACCCAAATCCGTATTGCAATTTGAACGATACAGCATTATTCAATGGGGAAAAGCACCGGGAATGCCCATTGAAGAAACGGCTAAGCTCTCCTTGCTAGAATGGCTTCCGGGCTGGTTTGCCTTTCACGATAAATTCAATCAGCTCATCATTTTGTTAACCTGCCTCGCCATTTTAATCAATCCATTCAACAAGCATTTGTACAAAGACAAGAACGTATTTCTGGTTTATGGTTTCAGCTTAGTAGGTTTGATTTTTTGCCTCAGCAATGGACCACATATTCGCTATGCATTTGGCTACATGTGGATTCAAATTGGATTGCTTCTGTGGTTTATGCCCCAAAAATTTACAGCCCTATTGCCCCAAAAATTACCTCTATATCTAGCGGCATTAGGTCTACTGGTTAGTCTTATACGCTTTATACCCGGTTTGGGTTCAAGTACTTTAGCCTTGATAAAACCGGTAGATTACCCGAAAGTGCAGGTTGAAGAAAGCGATATGGATGGATTTAAAGTGAAAATCAGCAAGCAAAACAACAGTTGCTGGGACCAATTTCCATGCACCTACTACATGGTTGAAGGCTGTAAACTGCGCGGTAACAGGCCTGAAGAAGGTTTTTGGACCGACAATTCCATCCAGAATCAGCAATCTCCAAATCATTAAGTTCTCTTAGTTGTTTTAGTTGTATTGACTTGATGTTTTTTCAAGTCACCTTAAAAACCTTTATTTGCATCCTTCTTGAGCCAGATAGATTACATAAAAGCCCCAATTTCAAACGAACTCGAGCTTTTTGAAAGCAAGTTCCGCGAGGCCATGAAAAGTGCTGTTCCACTTTTGGACACCATCATGACCTACATTGTGAAGCGAAAAGGGAAGCAAATAAGACCCATGTTTGTGTTTTATTGCGCCAAGGTATTTGGAGGAGTTAACGAATCTACTTATCGCGCAGCATCGTTGGTAGAATTGCTGCATACTGCAACATTGGTGCACGATGATGTAGTAGATGACAGCAACGAGCGTCGCGGTTTTTTCAGCATCAACGCGCTATGGAAAAACAAAATTGCGGTGCTTGTTGGCGACTATCTACTCTCCAAAGGCTTGTTGCTTAGCGTGAAACACAAAGAGTTTCACCTGCTTGAAATTGTTAGCGAAGCTGTTGAAGCCATGAGTGAAGGCGAATTGCTGCAGATTGAAAAAGCCAGAAACCTGAATTTATCTGAAGAAGTTTACTACGATATTATCCGAAAGAAAACAGCTTCACTCATTTCATCCTGTTGTGGTATTGGCGCAGCAAGCGCCGGCGCAAGTCAGGAGCAAATTGAAAAAATGAAGCTTTTTGGCGAAAAGATTGGCATTGCCTTTCAAATAAAGGATGACTTGCTGGATTACGGCGACGACGATATTGGAAAGCCACACGGAATTGATATCAAAGAGAAAAAACTCACGCTCCCAATCATTTACACCATCAACAATGCGGACAAAAGCACCCGCAATGCTATCATCAATACCATCAAAAATCACCATACCAATAAACGGAAAGTAGATGAGGTGATTAAGTATGTGAATGAGCACGAAGGGATTGCTTATACCCGAGAAGCCATGCGTAGATACAAGCAGGAGGCTTTGGATATTTTGAAAGAATTTCCGGGTAATGAAGCGGCAGAACGATTGGCCATGCTTGTGGAATACGTTATTGACCGAAAAAAATAATCCCTGATTTTTTCAGGTAGAAATAGCTGCCGGGTTTAGTTTCCCTTTCCCGAGTCTCGAATTTCACTATTTTCGCGCCATGTCTGAAGAATTGTTTAAGAAAGTAGTTTCACACTGCAAAGAATATGGTTTTGTATTTCCATCTTCCGAAATCTATGAAGGGCTTGGAGCTGTTTACGATTACGGACAAAATGGGGTTGAGTTAAAAAACAACCTGCGTCAATACTGGTGGAAATCCATGGTGCAGCTCAACGAAAATATTGTTGGACTTGACGCCGCTATCTTTATGCATCCTAAAGTTTGGAAGGCCAGCGGGCACGTGGATGGTTTTTCAGACCCTATGATCGACAACAAAGATTCAAAGAAAAGATACAGGGCAGATCAACTGTTAGAAGACAAAATTGATCGCTATTCCAAAGATGGCAAAACTGCCAAAGCCGAGGAATTGCAAGCAGCGCTTGATAAAGCCATGCTCGACAGCAACCTGGAAGAATTAAAGAACCTGATTGTTAGCCATGAAATTGCATGTCCGGTAAGTGGAACACGCAATTGGACAGATGTACGTCAGTTCAATCTGATGTTTGCCACCGAAATGGGCGCCATGGCCGGAACTGATGCTGATAAAGTATACCTTAGACCCGAAACGGCTCAAGGCATTTTCGTTAACTTTTTAAATGTGCAGAAAACGGGTAGAATGAAAGTACCCTTTGGTATTGCACAAACAGGAAAAGCATTTAGAAACGAAATTATTGCACGCCAATTCATCATGCGCATGCGTGAATTTGAACAAATGGAAATGCAATTCTTTGTTCGTCCGGGCACACAGAAAGAATGGTATGCCCATTGGAAAGAGACCCGCATGAAATGGCATCACAAACTGGGCTTTGGAGAAAACATGTATCGCTTCCACGATCACGTAAAGCTCGCCCATTATGCAGATGCGGCAGTTGATATTGAATTTAACTTCCCATTTGGCTTCAAAGAATTGGAAGGCATTCACAGCCGCACCGATTTTGACCTCCGCAACCATGCCGAACTTTCTGGTAAAAAGCTTCAGTATTTTGATGCTGAAAAAGACGAAAATGGAAAAGATTACGGAAACTATATTCCGTATGTAATTGAAACCTCAATTGGTCTGGATCGCTTGTTCTTAGCTACATTATGTGCAGCTTATAAAGAAGAAGAAGTGGGAGAAGGTGATAAAAAAGATACACGCGTTGTATTGAGTCTTCCTCCGGCATTGGCGCCTATTAAGTTGGCCATTTTCCCATTAACCAAAAAGGATGGACTTCCAGAACTGGCAAGAGAAATCATGAACGACCTACGCATGGATTTTAATTGTTTCTACGAAGAAAAAGATGCTATCGGAAAACGTTACCGTCGCCAAGATGCATTGGGAACCCCTTTCTGCGTAACAGTTGACCATGAATCGCTTGAAAACAGAACTGTTACCATTCGTCATAGAGACAGCATGATTCAGGAGCGTGTTCCGGTTGAACAAATCAGAAGCATCCTTGCCGATTCGTGCAGTTGGAAAACACTATTGTCTTGAGCAAAGCAAAAGAAATAGAGCATGCGCATTTCCGAGCCGGCATTTCTGCCTGGATGGGAAGTCTCAGCTTAATGCTTTTGTTTCCGATATTGAACACAGCTATTTACTCGAATTCTCCCTATTTCGGAGTTTCAATGTTGCTTACTGAAACAGCAGGAAAATACGGTTCACTTATCATCATAGCCCTAACGGCTTGGTTGTACGGAATTCGGCTCGAATCAAAAAAAGAACAAGTGAAAAGCTTTGTTCTATCCTTCCTTTTCTTGCTGCTATTTTTGGGTGTTTTTGCATTAATCAATGAAAAACTTACCAAGCCACTGGTAGGGAAAATGAGACCAAGCCATTTCTACATTTTCAATCAAACCAACTGGCCGGATGAAAGCATAGATTTCTACGAACGAAGCTCAGAACAGCGAAGTTTGATTTTAGGAAATTTGATTGCCAATAATGCCAAGAAATTTGCAGGAATCGACCCGTATCTGCTTCAGCACTGGGTTGAAGAATCAGGTTTGTCTTTTCCATCCGGACATAGTTTTAACGCCTGGATGCTTGCAACCCTATTAAGCTTTTCAATGCTAAGGTTGCGTTCAACTACCTGGCTGCATAAATGGTATTTTGTTCCCTTTATTTGGAGTTCTTTGGTAGGAATATCAAGGATAGCATTGGGTGTTCATACCCTGATTGATGTGGCAGCAGGCAGTCTGATTGGCTTATTGATTGCAAGCCTTGCCTTGTATCTCGACAGTACGAGAAAGTTTATCTTCAGAAAACGAGCATGAATATCTTATACGGAGTACCCGGCGAGGGCATGGGACATGCCACCCGAACAGCTGTAATTGTTGATCATTTGATTCAGCACCACGAGCTTCGGTTGGTTGCGAGTGATCGGGCATTTCAGTTTCTCAACAAAAGGTATCCTGATAAGGTAGTTGAAATTGAAGGATTGCATTTTGGTTTTAAAGACGGAAAGGTTTCAAAGACAGCAACACTTGAAAAGAACCTAAGAAATCTTCCCAAAACACTACGTACCAATTTTCGCGAGTTCTTTAGGCTCGATGCTGATTTTATTCCTGATTTAGTTATATCCGACTTTGAAAGCTTCAGCTTTGTATATGCCAAATTGCATGGTATTCCATTCATAAGCATTGATAACATGCAGGTGATGGATCGCTGCAAGCTCGAAATCCCAATGGATTCAACCGCCAAATCAGATTTTAAATTAGCAAGGCAGATAGTAAAAGCAAAAGTTCCGGGAGCCTCACATTATTTCATCAGCTCATTCTTTGATGCCGAAGTGCAAAAAAAGAACTCGAGTTTGGTTCCACCCATCATTCGACAATCCATAGTTGATGCACAATGCACAAGAGGAAACCATATCCTGGTTTATCAATCATCCGGTGGCAAATCAAACCTGGAAGAAGTATTAAATGCCTTACCCAATGAAGCCTTTAAAGTTTATGGAAAAGCAGCATCCGGCCAATCCAAAAACATCAGCTATATGCCTTTTTCAGAGGAAGGCTTTATTGCTGATTTTGCCTCAGCCAAAGCCGTCATAGCCAATGGAGGATTCTCCTTCATCAGTGAAGCTGTTTACCTCAAAAAGCCTGTGTATTCATTTCCCTTACCGGGGCAATTTGAACAATACATGAATGCGGCTTATATCGAAAAATGTGGCTTTGGCCGTCATTTCAAGGAATTGACAACAGACCAACTCAAAGCCTTTTTATACGATTTGAATGTGTTTGATGCAAACCTGGCTAACTACAAGCAAAATGGCAACCAGCAGCTTTTTCAGCAATTGGATACCTGGCTTGATGACTTTGAAAAAGGCCTATGCAGGTAAAGTTTTACAGCTTAGAACATGCAGTTGAAATCAATGTTAATACGATTGAAACTGCATATACAGACTTAAGCCAATACTTGGATGAACAGGAAGGCCGAGTTCTTAATACCTTAAGGCGATGGTACGCTTTAACTGAATTTGTGTTTCACAGCTCGGGCTCAACCGGAACACCAAAGGAATTCCGATTCAGCGCCAAGCAAGTGGAATGGAGTGCAACGAGCAGTATTCGTGCCATGCACTTGAACTTTTCAGACCATTTTCTTTTAGCCATGGATGCTCGATTTGTTGGTGCAGCACTATTGGTTATTCGTGCAGCTTTGCTTGATGCCCATTTGAGTTTAATTCCATTGGAAGCTGCAATAAGCAAACAAATACCCATTGACCATGAATTTACACAAGTATCCCTGGTGCCTTTTCAGCTTGACAAAAGCTTTGAAGAAGACCCGGAGGCGGCCACTAAATTCAAGCGGTTTTCGTGTTTATTACTTGGAGGTGCCGCACTGGATGATTCCTTAATTAACAAGCTTAGGCATGAAAAATTGAATTGCTTACACAGCTATGGCATGACTGAAACCCTGAGTCATATAGCCCTAAGGAATCCTTTGGAAGACGCCTACTTCAAACCACTTGATGGCGTAAAATTAAGGCTGAATGAAGAGTCGTGCCTATGCATTCAAACACCTGCACTTGCTGAAGAACTACAAACAAATGATTTAGCAGAACTACTACCCGATTGTCGATTCCGGATAGTGGGGAGGAAAGATGATATTATCAACTCAGGAGGATTGAAAATAAATCCTTTGGAGTTGGAAGAATTTATACGTTCTCAGGCATGGCATCCCAAACTAAATTGGATGATTGGTTGGGTACCTGATAAGCAACTTGGACAGAAGTTGGTACTCATTACAGAAGGAGGTTTATTGGATAGCACTGATTTTGAAAACCTTCAATTCATTTGTAGAGGATTTTCCAAACCACAGGCCATTCCGAGAGAAAATTGGCAGATTGAGCAATTCATTCGCACTGAAAATTTGAAGCTAAACCGAAAAAAAACAATTCATCTACTTCATAATCAATCAACTAAATGATTAAAGATTTCTTGATGCATTTAGGTGTGGAATTTTTTAAATTCGCGTTAAGTTAAAACAAAACACTATGTATTGGACACTAGAATTAGCTTCTTACCTGGACGATGCGCCATGGCCTGCAACCAAAGACGAGCTGATTGACTATTCAATCCGCTCAGGGGCTCCATTGGAAGTGATAGAAAATCTGCAGGAGTTGGAGGATGACGGAGAGCCTTTTGAAACCATTGAGGAAATCTGGCCAGACTATCCAACCAATGAAGATTACTTCTACAACGAAGATGAGCTGTAAGCTCTTTTGAATTGCGTAACCAAAAAATCCGCAACGAATTCCATTCGTTGCGGATTTTTTATGTTGTCACCCTTAGTCTTGCAAGGCTTCTAAAAAATCCTTAAGTAATAAAAAGCTTTCGGCGTATTTGCTAAAGGGAAGATTCTCGTAGCTGTCTCCCGGATCATGGTAATGGTGATAATCTCCCATGAGGTAAACAAAAAGAGCCGGTACTCCCTTTTCGCTGAAGTAATAATGGTCGCTATTTGCGGCTTTACCACGTGCATTAATTGCCGGCAAATAGCTGCCAATGCTATTGCAGGTTTGAAGCAGTGAAAATTCATTGTGATAAATGCTGCCGTTAACGGCAGTAAGTCCTTTATCACCGGTTCCCATTAAATCGAGGTTGAGTAAGAAGCGAATTTTTGTTAACGGGACCAATGGGTTTTCAGTAAAATACAAAGAGCCAAGAAGTCCCGCCTCCTCACCACCAAATGCGATGAAGACAACAGAAAAATCGGGTTGATTTTTGCTGAACCAAGCGGCCAAATCGAGCATCATAGCAATGCCGGATGCATTATCGTTGGCACCGGGGAAAATGGTATTTGCTCCGAACTTACCAAGATGGTCAAAGTGTGCAGTAACCACCAAAAAGCTATCGGGATATTTCTTGCCCTTTACATATCCAACAGCATTGGCTGAGGAGAGAACCGTTATTTGTGCTTCGATATTCATTTCAAGCTTCAAAACAGGCTCTTTCAAAACACCCTTTTTAATGCGCAATACAGGCAATTTTGAAAACTCATGCGCCACACTCCAAACTAAATTCTCAACCTTAACATAGGCATGTCCTCTTGCACCAATTTCATTGGTAAGAATAACTTGGGCTCGTTCCGGATGAAGTAAATTCCAAGACTTTACTTCATCAACAATCAAAAATGTATTTCGGAGATTTTGCTTTTTCAGTTTTTCAAACTGAATCCCATTGTCGAGCATGGCAGAATCAACCCGAAGCAGCTGAAAGATGCCCTTCAAGGTTGGGAATCCGGCATCTGCTAAGAATTCCTCCCCAGGAATTAAATCAATTCCATCGGCCACCAACCTAACCATTTCAGGATAGGCTACGGCTTGATAAGCAAACGGTTGCAGGAAACCGTCTGACAGTGGTTGTAGCTTGTATTTTTTGAATTCCTGCTGAAGGAATTTCAGTGTTTTAGATGTTCCCTCTTCAACGTAACCCCTTCCTGCAAAGTCGTCAGAACAAAGTTCACGTACTACTTTGCGGGCCTGCGAAACATCTTGGGCCCCCAGTTTCAAACCAATGCCCAGAATACAAAAGAGCAAAAGCCTGTATGGTAAACCCATAAGAAATTAAAGTGCGGTGATGCTAAACGTATAGGTTTCCATGATTAGATTAGCCAAAAGCTTTTTGCAGGCTGTATCTACAATTTCATGGGCTTCCGATTCAGATGCGGCTTCAAGCTCCATACTCATGTGTTTGCCAATGCGCACCTGAGTAACCTGAGGAAGTCCGATGTTGGCCATTGAACCGGTAACTGCTTTGCCTTGAGGGTCAAGAAGAGCCGCATGCGGCATTACGTCGATTTCAGCTTTGAATTTCATGATTTTCGCGAAAAGTGGATATAGGTTGACAAAAGTACATAAAGTAAAATGCTCAGACTAATTCCGGCATATTGAAATACCAACAAAAGCAAAATACTTGCTAGCAGAAAGCCAAAACGGATTTCATTTCCCTTCCAGGCAAAGGATTTGAACTTGAGTGCAAAAAGTGGCAATTCGGCAACCAAAAGCCAAGCACTAATAAAAGGGAATGCAAATAAAAATGCCTTTGAATTAAAAATAGCAATCATCCATTCCGGTCCACCACTTTGAATTACCAAGGGGATTGAAAGGATGAACAAGGCATTTGCCGGAGTAGGGACACCGATAAATGAATCGGTTTGACGGGTATCGATATTGAACTTAGCCAAACGAATTGCCGAAAATACAGGGATTAGAAAAGGAAGGTAAGAAAGGACGATAAGGAGAGGAACGAATTGCGGAAAAGCATTTCCAAAGTAGAGCTCAGTCTGGTAATGCTGGTAAAAAATCATTCCAGGGGCCACACCAAAACTAACAACATCGGCAAGGGAATCAAGTTGCTTGCCGATTTCGGAATGAGCCTTTAACAAACGTGCAACAAAGCCATCCAGAAAATCGAGCACTGCCGCTGCAATAATGAACCAAGCAGCTGTAACCGGATTGCCTTCGTTTGATGCGATAATAGCCAAACAACCTAAGAATAGGTTTCCTGAAGTAAGGGCATTGGGGATATGCTTTTTCACATTCTGATTTTTGCGCAAGATAGTCAGGGAAATGCTAGCTCCCAAGTTTGCTTTTTGCTACTTGATAATCGGGATCAGCACTCTGTTCCAGTTAAATTCCTAATTATGTTTGAGTTTAAGGCCGTGGTTCTTATTTTTGGTGGAATGCTCCGCTTGAAACACTTTCTGGTTTTTCTGGTAATTGCTCCATTTAGCACCAACCTTGCACAAAGTGAATGGCTGCGCTTTAAAGTTTTCAGAGCAGCACCTCTGCGTGAGTTTCACTACCATAAACCCAGTAAATTCACCAAGCAAAGCGGAAAAATAAATGTGGCCATTGAATCTGCCAATGGCTATGTGTTTCAGGTGAATGGTATACCTGCCTCTGAGTTCAAATGCGGTGAGGTAATTGCACCTTCACGCTTTAAACTAGTGCTTATTGATGAAAGTTTGGGTCGCACCTATACTTCCCAATCAGGAGATTATCACAATTCGGTTGGCATTATTTGCTTAGAGAATGGTATGTACCGATTGAAAGTAAAAGGTAAAATTTTTGGAAAAGACAAAATCAAGGTTAGCATTCAGGCAACTCTTCAAGGGAAAATAACATCAGATAAAAACTATCAAACGCAACAATATGAATCGAATTAGACTCAGTATTCTTAGTCTGGCTTTGGGTTTGCACTTTGGCGCTCTTGCACAGCAATCAAACCAAACAACCCAGCAGGCAACACAAAGCAGGGAGGCCGAACTTCAGGAGAAGTTTCTGAAACAGCAGGCTTTGCTGAATGAAGCACTATCGCGTAATAATCTTCCTAAGCGAGAAGTATTCGCTAACGGGGTAATTCGTGAAGCAGTTAAGTTGGACCAATTAGGATTTCCGATTTACTATATCACCGGAAACAATATTGACGCAGCAAAAACCATATCCACAAACAAAGTTTGGCCCGGAGGCTCATTAGGTCTTAACCTCACCGGTTCAGGAATGACGAATAGGCTTGGCATTTGGGATGGTGGTGCGGTTCGCTTGACCCACCAAGAGTTTCAGGGGCGAGCTGTTCAAACCGATGGAGCAACCGATTTGAGTGACCATGCTACCCACGTAGCGGGTACTATGGTAGCAGGAGGCGTTTCTGCCAATGCAAAAGGCATGAGTTACCAAGCCCCGATTAAATGCTACGATTGGACCAATGACGATGCCGAAATGAGCGCTGCTGCCGGAGTAGGCATGTTGGTATCTAATCACAGTTACGGACAAATTACAGGTTGGTATTACAATTCCAATATGTCTCGTTGGGAGTTTTATGGGTTGGCAGCTATTTCTGCAACCACAGATTACAGGTACGGATTTTACGACGATGATTCGAAAAGCATAGATGATGTTGCACGCAACAACCCCAATTACCTCATCTTCCGCGCTGCTGGTAACGATAGAGGAAACGGACCGAGTTCAGGCACTTGGTGGGTAAGAAACTCAAATGGACAATGGGCACAAGGCTCGGGCACCATGCCACCCAAAGTTGGGCCTTATGATTGTATCAGTGGTGGAGCTGCAAATGCAAAAAATGTAATCACCATTGGAGCAGTTAACCCAATACCCGGAGGCTATATCAGTTCAGGTCAGGTAGTAATGAGTTCCTTCTCGGGTTGGGGCCCAACAGATGATGGACGCATTAAACCGGATGTAGTTGCCAACGGAGTTGATGTGTATTCAGCAGGATCAGCAAGTAATACCAACTATACAACCAAGGACGGAACATCTATGGCAACGCCTAATGCAAGTGGTTCTGCCCTACTTATCCAACAACATTTTAACAATGTAAAAGGTCGCTTCATGCGCTCTTCTACATTAAAAGGTTTAATTATTCACACGGCAGATGAAGCAGGTACCACACCCGGACCGGACTATTCTTTTGGTTGGGGATTGATGAATACGGCTAAAGCTGTACAGCACATCAATGATTCAAACTCAAATATGCTATTCGAAAATAGCTTGAACAATTCCAGCACAATTCAATTCAATATATATACCGACGGAACCAAACCCTTACGCGCCACCATTTGCTGGACTGATATTTCAGGAAACGTGCGTACAGCTGCGTTGAATGACCGCACTCCTTCACTTGTAAACGATTTAGACATCCGTGTAACTCGCATTTCAGACAATCAGGTTTTCTTTCCTTTTAAGTTGAATCCTGAAAATCCATCTGCTGCTGCAACTACCGGTGATAATGTGGTTGATAATATTGAACAGGTTTTGATTGCCGCACCTCAGGCAGGAACTTATACCATAAGCATTGGACACAAAAAGACGCTGGTTGGAGGCGCACAACCTTTTGCACTATTAATTTCCGGCTTTACACCTAAGCCTAGTGCTGCATTCAGCACGCAGTTTCGTAGTGTTTGTAGCAATACATCCATTACATTTCAGGACCAATCTGCTGGTGTTCAAAGCCGCAGGTGGTATTTCCCGGGAGCAACACCAGGTACATCAACCTTAGCAAATCCAACAGTTGTTTATCCTGCACCGGGTGTATATCCGGTAGCACTTGCCATTAGCAGTGTTGTTGGTGTAGATTCTGTGTACTTCAAAGATTATATCACAGTAGGGGGCAGCAACCTTCCATTGATTGAATCGTTTGAACCAAATTCAACCACACGAATGCTATGGAGTGTTCAGAATATTGGTGCTGATAGCACCTGGCGCTTCTGGACCACAGGAGGATTGAGCACAGGAACCACAAGCGTGGGAATCAACAATTATGACAATCCGACCTTTGAAGGGCTAGACCGTTTGAATTCTCCTCCGCTTGATTTCAGGGGTTTGTCGGCAGCAAGTCTTAGTTTCAAACATGCCTATACCCGTTACGACAATACCGCTACCGATTCCCTTTTGGTAATGATTAGTACGAATTGCGGAAACACTTGGAGCCGACTTGCAGCATTGGGAGAAGATGGAAGTGGCAATTTTGCTACAGCACCGAATTCAAATTTCTATACAGACAATGCCTTTGTTCCAACAACTGCAGCAAACTGGTGCGGTGGCGGAGTTGGAGCCCCTTGCAATACACTTAATCTTAGCCCTTATGTTGGTAATTCAAATGTTCGCATCCGTTTTGAACAAAAAGGATATGCTGGAAATAACTTGTTCTTAGATGATATTTCCATAACAGGTACATTAACCTCAAACCCCGTGGCTGCATTTTATCCTGTTCTGAATACCACTTGTGCCAAAGGCAAACTACAAATGCTCGATTCGTCGCTGAATCAGGTAACTAGTTGGTCATGGTATTTGAATGGAGTACTTGTATCCACTGAAAAGAATCCAATCTTGAGTTTCCCAACAGCAGGTTCTTACTCGGTTGCCTTAGCAGTAAGCAATGCCAATGGTCGCGACAGTTTGCACAAAGCCAATTTGATTACAGTTCTTGCAGGTCCTGCCATTCCAAATGTAAGCAGTAGCAAAGGCTTGGTGCTCTGCAATGGCGACAGCACAATTTTGAGCACTACTGCCAGCAGCAATTTCATTTGGTTTAAAGATAGTATGCAAATGAGTGGTCAAACAGCTACCAGCTTTACCACCAAAATGGAAGGAAAATATTTTGTGCGGGTTTATGATGGTTTGTGCTATTCGCAATCGGAAGTATTGAACATCGCTGCAGGTTCAACCCCTGCTAAACCTACTGTGACCAAAAACTTAACCGGTAATGCATTCTGTGATGGGGGCAGCTTTACATTAACATCAAGTGCAGCAGCGAATAACCAATGGTACAGAAATGGCATTGCAATGGATGGCCAAACGGCGAAAACACTTAATTACACTGATTCAGGAAGTTTCACTGTTGAAGTGAGTGATAAGGGTTGTACTAACCTTTCAGATGCCATGAAAATCGACAAGCTTGCTCGTCCGAATACCAGTGAAATTTTAGCTAAACCATGGGCCGTTAAAGGGGATACCATTACCTTTAAAGTGAATGGAAGTTCAGGATCAACTTTTGCATGGACGGCAACAAATGCAGCGCTGAATAGTCCAAACGGAAGAGATACCATGCAGTTGATTTTTTCAAAGACTGCCGCAAGCAGCTTGGTTACAGTATTGGAAACAGGATCAAACAATTGCAAGGGCATACTTCAAAGCTTGACAGTTGGCTTGGTGAACACCAGCATACGTGAAGCTTCCATTTTGAATGCATTACAGGTTTATCCCAACCCGGTTGTGAATGAATTGACACTTGAAATCGACCTGCCAAAAGCATCTACCATTCAGGTAAGTATTCAAAACTTGCAAGGACAAGTACTTCAAACCGAAACCTGGAAAGCCCAGGCTGGAAAGCAAAGCAAGTTGATTCCAGTTACTGCGCTTGCTGAAGGATTTTATATTATTCAATTTGAATCCAACGGGGTTCAAGTTAGTCGCACCCTAATAAAATCTGGTAGGTAGTGAGCTCTAGGTTTCTAACCTTTCTAGGCGCTCTGGTTGTTTTTGTTTCCTGTAAAAAGGAAGCAGAAACAGCCAGTATGCCTAATACCCAACCATTAAATTACAGGGAATACCTGCTTCGTGATTTGGAAAAAAATTACGATGGCCTAATTGAAATAGAAGCCTGGCACGACCGTGAAGCCGATTTAAGTAAAATATGGTGGCAAGCCAGGGCGCAACTTTTCCCGAATCCACTTAAAAGCACCATACCGGATTTTAAAGGTCTACGAATAAACGGAATTGACGTTCAGCGGGAACCAAATTCAAACAGGTATTCAAGTGCAGTTTTTGAACAAGGCTCCTCTCCTTCTCCGTTTGGTGGTATGCTTTTAATCAAACACGATGGAAGCAGCACCTTGGATAGCTTTGAGCTTTCATTACAACTTCCCGAAGCGCTTAAATACGATTCGCTATGCATTTGCTCCGGTCAAATCATCCGGAAGGCAAGCTTCCCCATGCGTTGGAACTATGATTTAAAAAACGATTCAGTTACCATAATCCTTTCTTACTTGGGAATTCCATCTTCAAGTAGGGATAGAAACTTGTCGTGGGTAAGTTATGCTTTACCACCACAAAATCATTGGGACAGGGGTGAATATGTAATTAGCTCTAAAACCTTGTATAGTTTTCCGGCGAACAGCTATATGCGCATGGAGGCAGGAAGGAAAAATTCCAAGGTACTTGAAGTTAATGGATATAAATTTTTGGTACTAGGCAGCACATGGGCAACAAGACGTGTGGATGTGATGTATTAAAGTTTGAAACCTTGAGATGGTAGCAGAATCAAGGATTGGTTTTGTTTGCAGGATTGCCATGAATTCAGAATATTAACCATGAAGAAGTGAAGGGAATGAAGAGGTGTTATCCTCAATTTTTATCTCTGAACTGTTAAGCTATACTTGGAAGAAGTTAATTGGATTTATCTCTAGAAGTGGAATGGTAACCATGAAGGGATGAAGGGAATGAAGAGGTTTCATTCTCAATTTTTATCTCTGAACTGTTAAGCTATACTTGGAAGAAGGTAATTGGATTTATCTCTAGAAGTGGAATGGAAACCATGAAGGGATGAAGGGAATGAAGAAGCGTCATCCTCGATTTTTACCTATGAAATGTTAAGCTATACTTGGAAGAAGTTAATTGGATTTATCTCTAGAAGTGGAATGGAAACCATGAAGGGATGAAGGGAATGAAGAGGTTTCATTCTCAATTTTTATCTCTGAACTGTTAAGCTATACTCGGAAGAAGTTAATTGGATTTATCTCTAGAAGTGAAATGGTAACCATGAAGGGATGAAGGGAATGAAGAGGTGTTTACACTGTGGCTTTTAAACCCTCAAAGATTGGAGATTTTCTATCAAGAAGCTAAGCAAAAGGTAAACACAACTAGAGCCTAAAAAATGGGCTTCATTTTCTTCATCCCTTCATGGTTCTACTTAACAGCCTACGCTAGTATGCTGACCAATTGGAATAACAAGCTCCTTTTGCAAAGCCGGTTTAGATAGGTACAAAGTGAGTTTGGTGGCGTTGTATTTTATGGATGTATCAAGCATCAAATCCAACCTACCATCATCATCTATATCGCCGGCAAACAAAATGCTAATCATGTTATCATCGAAGTAAGGCTTTGCTACCAATAAGGTTTTTCTTTCTTGACCATCGAGGTTTGCAATCAGGTAAAGTTTATAATTCCGCACTTCAATTTCATCTGAATCAGGCCTAACTTTCTTCTTTTCTCCAGTTGCCAAGAGTTTATAGGATTGTCCCAGGAAGGTGAATTGGATGGAATCTCCGGGGAAAAGTTGTTGCCTGGAAAATTGAATATGTTTTACTTGATGAGGCTTTAGCAAATTGCTAACCGCTACCAAAACTAAGGCTTTATCTGGGTTTGTGGTAGCTATCTCCCAACCTGTTTTGGTGGTTTCATTTTCGTCAAGAATTGGGTCATGAACTCTGGCTGTTTTGAGCTTGGCAAAATCGAGGTAGTATCCCGTTTTATTATAAAATAATCCAATCCATTTTTTGGTTTTGAAGTCGGCTGAAAACTCCTCAGCATGAAAAGTTCCCGTGGCGATGATATCCGTTGTAAACAGCGTATCAACCGGATAAGAGCTCATGTCGTAAGCTGGAGAATCCTCGGTCAACTGCTCGGACTTTGCAATCAATAGGCTATCACTTGATGCTGCATTTTCTGGACCAGTTTGACCCAAGGGAGAATTGCAGGCTAAGGTTCCTATCAGGAATAGGGTAGATAGATGAATAGGTTTTAGGCTATACATGGTTTTCTAGATGGGATAGATTTTGAAAACTACAGAGACATTTCAAGCGTAAATTTTGGAACAAATCAGCAAAAATGCAACTCATGAATTGAACCAGGCCTGAGAATGAACTTGAAGGAGCATTCGCACTTTAAAATGAAGAATGAAGGTTTGATGGATATAGATTGGGGCCAGTTTTATACCATGAAGGGATGAAGAGAATGAAGGGTTCGCTTGCCCGATTCTAATCACTGAAGCAATCATGAATTATTATGAAGAAGCTTATTAACCATGAAGGGATGAAGGAAATGAAGGGGTTGCGTGCACGATGCTAATCACTGAATTAATTATGGATTAGTTTGAAGAAGCACATTGGTGGAAGGTTAACCATGAAGGGATGAAGGGAATGAAGGGTTCGCTTGCCCGATTCTAATCACTGAAGCAATCATGGATTATTATGGAGAAGCTTATTGGTGGAAGGTTAACCATGAAGGGATGAAGGAAATGAAGGGGTTGCGTGCACGATGCTAATCACTGAATTAATTATGGATTAGTTTGAAGAAGCACATTGGTGGAAGGTTAACCATGAAGGGATGAAGGGAATGAAGGGTTCGCTTGCCCGATTCTAATCACTGAAGCAATCATGGATTATTATGGAGAAGCTTATTGGTGGAAGGTTAACCATGAAGGGATGAAGGGAATGAAGGGTTCGCTTGCCCGATTCTAATCACTGAATCAATCATGGATTATTATGGAGAAGCTTATTGGTGGAAGGTTAACCATGAAGGGATGAAGGGAATGAAGGGTTCGCTCGCACGATGCTAATCACTGAGCCAATCATGGATTAGTTTGGAGAAGCACAAAGTGGAAGTTTAACCATGAAGGGATGAAGGGAATGAAGGATTACGTGCTCGATTCCAATCAAAGAAACAATCATGGATTTTTGGAAAATGGAGATTTGCTGAAGTTGAAATATTACCTTGAAATTGGCCTAGGGGCAGAAGCGGTACCCCGCAAGACGGCGGCTTTAGCGTTTTGGTGGCAGAGGGGCTGCCGGCAGAAAGACCATTCTGCCACCTAAAAACGCTTAAGTCTGCCGACGCGGAGTACAAGCGGATGACCCGGCCTGCCCTGCGACAATATTGAATCGTCACTGCTTTTACTTGGGCAGGCAGGCCCCGCCTCGGAAATCAACTTCACAAGTAACTACGCGAATCCCCTTAGCGAGAATTCTAGTTTTGAGCTCAAGACAAAGCCACCTGTTTTTTTGTACCTTCACTGCATGTCTGTTTTTCCTGTTGCCGATTTCCGTAAGGCTGTCCAGTTTGCACAGCCTGAATTGCAAGTTGCCGTTTTAAACAACTTACTTGCCTGCACAAGTTTGCCAGCGGCGCATATTCCTGCCATACATGATGCCCTGCTTTTTGCACTTGCCTATCCTTCATCAAAAAGCAATTACAAGCTTACTTCAAAGGCCCTTGAACATACCACAACTTTGCTTGCCAAAGCCTTGAAAAAAGAAGGAAAAAAGGCCTTGCAACAGCTTGAAGGAAGCGGGTTGAATGGAACTCTTATTCAAACCGCATTTGGATGGGATCTTACCAAATGGCTAAGCAACACTTTTCCGGAACAAGTTAAGCTGGAAAGCATAGATTGGAATGCAACACATGGCATGGATATTCTCAAATTGTTGGTTCCGCGTATTGAGCATGACCGCTTTCTTACCCAATCTCAAACCATTCAGCACTGGGTAGAAACCTTGGCCGGTGGGCTTCATCCCTTAAACTTTTTGATTGATTTGCTTGAAAAACGCATACCGGACCCCGCCTTGCGAGAGTATCTGTTTCAACTCTTAGACATTCGTATTTCGGTTAAATTGAATACGCAAACGGGAAGCAGGAGTACATTTCGTTCGCCGGAACAGTCTATTTTTATGCATAGTAAGCCCTTGCAAAAACAGCTTAGCCTGGAAGATGAACTTGCCAAAAAAGAGTTGAAACGAATTGCGTTGAGTGCGCAAGAACAGGAAGAACTTTTTAGCGCTTGTCGGATGCAGTTAATGACTCTGGGTCGCGAAACCGATCCGGTTGCTTATGCGGATACCAAGCAGTTTCGGATGTATGATTGTGGTAGAGGATTCCGCGTATTGCTAATTCCTATGCGGCCCGAAAAGCGCTTGCCACTGGAAAGTTTTATTGGCTATATGGGCTTTAAAAATCGTCAACCCATTGCTTACGGAGGCGCTTGGGTTTATGGCAACCGCGCAAGAATAGGCTTGAATGTGTTTGAGGCTTATCGCGGTGGGGAATCGGTTTGGTTGTTTAGTGCCTTGATGCGTTGCTACAAACAGGTGTTTGGTTTGGAGCATTTCTTAGTAGATCCCTATCAATTGGGAAAAGGAAATGAAGAAGGAATAAAAAGCGGTGCGTTCTGGTTTTACTACCGACTTGGATTTAGGCCACAAGAGGCTGAATTGCGGCAATTGGCTGATGAAAGCTTTGCACGCATGCAGGCAGATAAGAACTATACATGTCCAACCAAGTTGTTGCGCAAGTTGGCCGGCTCACAAATGGCATTATCATGCTCAGCAGTTGATTGGGCTGAGGAGCCCATGGAGATAGCTGTAGCACTAAGTAAATGGTATAGTAAGCAAAGGGGTTCAGCAGTGAAAGAACCTCTGCGTGAGCTCAAAGAAAAACTAGGCTATTCAAGTCGACAAGCTGTTCCAACGGGGCTTGTAGCACTTGCACCTTGGTTGAATGAAAAACTATCGGGAAGGCTAAGTAAAACTGAGCAAAGCAAGCTTAAGGCGATGTTTGAAGCAAAGTTTATAGGCGATGAAATTGAATTTGCATCGGAATGGTCAAAATGGTTAGCCCGTAAAAGAAAGGATTAGGTTTACCTGAAAGAGCTAGAGGAAAGCCTAGAAGATTGGCTGAATTTTCAAGGAAAACCTAGCATTTTCAATGAGAGAAATGTGTGGGTAAGCTCCGAATTTTGGCATGTTAAAACACAATGCCATGATAAAAAACACTACCCTTTTTTTGTGGCTTACAGTTTATTTATGTTGGGTTTGCCCGGGGCAAGCTCAGCCTGTAAGTGCACCAACTCCCTCCTATCCACCCTCACCGCAGGCCATTGCTTTGGGCCAGTTTGCCGAAATTCCCCAAGGCAGTTATACCGGACAAGTGCCCATTAGCATACCACTGCGATCCTTGCAAACCGCCAATGGATTTGAATTGCCCATAGCATTGGAATATGCAGGAGGAGGATTGCGCGTGGACGATTATCCAGGCACATTGGGCATGAGCTGGACTTTGAATGCCGGTGGAATGGTAAGTCGCTACATACAAGGTGGCGACGATTTTGGCCCAAGAGGCTATCACAACAATCCCGTTCAGGTTCCACCCGGAGCAGTAACAGATGCCTGCGATTGGAAGGGAGGAACTTACTGGTCTGATTTAATTCAATTGGCCAACCAGGGCAAATCACCCTACAATCCGGATGCCCGGCCCGACCAATACCACCTCAACTTTTGTGGAAGAGCTGCACGCTTTTACTACAGGCCCGATAAGATGCCGGCCTTTATACCCTTTCAGAACTTGCAGGTACTGGTAAATTACCAGCATATTGGCAATCCGCAATTGCAACAAGTGAGCTGGACAATAAGCGATGAAAGTGGGAATACCTATTATTTCTCGCACATGGAACTCAACCAACTTAGCTTCAGCCCCAGTGGGGTACAAGACCCCTATATATCTGGAGCCTGGCTAAGTCAAATAAAGACGGCAAGTGGCGAGTATATTGATTTTGAATACGAACCGTACGCGTATGGGTATGACCAAAGCAGAAGCTACGATTGGACCATTAATTCGGAATGTGGCTTTGAAGGGAAGCACAGTGTTCAAACCACGCATATTGAGGTGAACACCTGGAAACTCAAGCGAATAAGTTACAAGAGCAAAGAAATCCTGTTTAGTTATTCAGACTTCAATCCGGTTTCGGTACTTAGCGGCATAGAATATAGAATAGCAGGACGCTTCCAGCGTTCCTATCGGCTAGAATATTCAACTGGCAAAGATGAACGCATTTGGCTTGAGCGTCTCGTTCAGGTAGATGAAAAAGGAAGCTTACCAGCAGATGAATTACCAACCTGGAACTTTACTTACTTAAACAGAGAGGAACTTCCGGAGCGATTATCAACCCGTCAAGATTATTGGGGCTATTTTAACAGTAATCCGAGTGAAGAGTCGATGGCGCCTAATATTGTACCCGGAATTTTCCTTACAGACTGCAACTTACCCGGTGCATCTATGGACCAAAGGGGACCCGTAAGTAGGGACTGTGACCCGGACAGATGCAGATTTGGAAGTCTGTTTCGGATTCAACATCCAACCGGAGGATTTACGGAATATGAATGGGAGGCACATGAGTTCACGCATCCCGATTACAAATACATGAACATATTGAGTGCAGTTAGAGGAGCTGGATTGCGGATAAAAGCCATACGAAAATTGGACCGGGACGAACAGGTCTTAATGCATCAACGATATGCCTACCAGGATGGATTAATTATGACGATACCCATCCCCTATTCATTGCAATACCTCTCTTGTGGAGGCATCGCCCAATTGTATTACAGCAGTCGCTCAGGAAGCATAATGCAACAAAGCAGAAGTGCCAATGGCTCATTGGTTGGTTACGGAAAAACAGAGGAGTACTTGGTTGATAATGCAGAGTTACCCTTGGGCAAGCTTATTCGACACTACTACAATTATCCCGCCGAACAACCCCGTGAAATTCTATACGGCAAACGTTGGACAAGTAGCGGTTACTTCTCTTGGTACCTGAGCAATGGCCTACCTTTTCATTTACCAGCCGGAACACCTTGGATAAATGAACATGAAACCCGAAATGGAAGTATATTGAAAGAACAATGGATTAGAAACCGGGGCTTGGAAGAAGAATTGGTGAAAGAAGTAAACTACAATTATGATACTGTAGGATTAGGAAGAATCAGTGGAACCCTTGTAAGCTTCCCGTTTTGTGCAACCAATACGCCTTGGAATTGCACTGAGATGCTTTACATCAACTACTACCACAACACCTTATACAATCGCTTAAAATCCATACAGACCCGGGATTATGCGAGAGGGCAAGTGCAGGCATTTGAGCCTTTATTCAAACTAAGTGAAAAACGAATAAGTTACTTAACAACCGATTTTCATTTCCCGGAAACCATTACAGAAACTGGAAGTGGATTAGAAAATTCAAAACGCCTGGAATACCTAAATCAACCAATTGTACCCTATACACAAAATGACCATTATAGGATTAGGTATGTGGTTAAAGAAGAAAACTTCAGAAATAATTTGCGCATTAGCTCTGAAGAAACTGAGTACAATTCCAATTATCAAATAATCAAAAAACGAAACCGAAGTATTGGAAATACCGGACAGGTATTACCCTTGAAAAGCTGGGAAGAAAGTCGATATGAATATGATTCAGAGCATAGACTTGTGACCATTGAAAGTAGTTTCGGACAACGTCAACAATTTGGTTGGGACAATCGAAATCAACTTGTATTTAACACAGGCTTGTTGTGTACAAAGGATAATTATGCAGCTACCGGATTTGAACCCGAGGCTAATCAGGGATGGAATTTCAATTCCCAAGGGCAAAAGCAACTAAATAATGCTCGTGCCGGTGAGTATGTTTACGATTTGAATGCAGGACCTGTGGCGAAAGAACTACCTGAAGGATATTATCGATTTAGGTTCTGGTATAGAAATGGAATTCAAGCACCACGCTGGCAAATCTTGTCGGGAAGCCTGATAAGTCAAGATGATCAGCTAGCAGTTGCCGGCAATTGGAACTTTGTGCAAGGGATAATTAAGCTTGACAAGGCTTGTTTAATAAACCTTTCAGGGAAAGAAGAAATTGATGAACTGATAATTCACCCCATAGATAGTCGGGTAAGCATGCTTGGCTCCGGACCCTTTGGAATGGTTTCCCAAACAGATGAAACCGGACAAATTCACACCTTCAGCTATGACAAACTTGGCAGGCTTGAACTACAAGCCAATCATAAAGGAAATGTAACTCAAGGCATTCAGTATAACCTTAAACCATAAACCTCTACCCATGAAAAATACATACTTGCTAGCAGGCTGTTTACTGCTGGCCCGGCTTGTCTTTGGGCAAAGCCATACAAAACTAATTCAACCTCAAACACCCCAAGCCATTCAACCGGGCATGTCAGCAGCTCAGCTAAGCGGATTGCATGAATATACCTATGTAGATGGTATTGGAAGGGTGATTCAAAAAAATCAATCCGGTTTTAGTAAAAGTGGGAAAGATTTAATTCAACCCATTGTTTATGAATTGAGCGGACAAGCTACCAAAAACTACCTGCCTTATACAAAAAACTCAGGTGGGATTTTTAATCCGGATGCCTTAAATGACCAAGCGCTTTTTTACCAAAGTACACCACAAGTCAGCAGCTCAACACATCCTTTTGCAATTTCTATTTTTGACAACAGTCCCTTGAGGACATTGGCCGAAAAGGGAGAGCCTGGCACAGATTTTCAACCAGGTGAACATAGCATGCAATTTCTTGAAAGACCCAATAAACTGGAAGATCAAATTCTAATCATGGAATTAAACCCATTAACAGGGATTCCAGAAGTTAAGAAGCAGGGTTATAATCAAGTTCAAGCCTTGAATTTTGATGATCCAGGACAAGGTAATATTACCTATCAACCTTCAAGTAATTTGGTGAATTGCACCCAAACACCAGGCGTTTTGGTTTCCCCAAATTCGGGAAGCAATACAAAATGGGCTTTCGGGTTCAACCGAAATTCAGTCTCGGGCAAAATTCAAATTCAATTACCAGCAGGTAGATTCAGACTTGTATTGGATTATTTGCTTCCCTTTGGAGGCAGCCCAATCCCCTATATTCGAAATACGGGTACCAATCAAATTATTGCAAGCACTTGGAGTACGGGCAACACATGGAAAGAACTATTGGTTGATATTCCAATAAGCACAGGCATTCAAAACCTGGAGATTTCATGTAGTGGTCCTTCATCCCTGTTGCTGGTTGACAATATCCGGATTCTGGACTTGAATCAACCATCAAATTTACCTGCATACTATCCAGCAGGAAGTCTATGGATACAAGAACAAACCGATGAAAATGGACATCGAAGCTTGGAAGCTTTTGACCAACAAGGATTGAAAATATTCACGCGGAGATTTGGAGTGACCGACCCAATTGAAACCTATTCCATTTATACCAATAGAGGTTTACTTGCAAGTATACTTCAACCCGAGGCTGTAAGGCAATTGATACAAACTGGTTATCAGGTTAACTCCCAAGCTCCCGGAGCAGCTAATGGAAAGACGCTCTATGAACTCTATAGTTTCAGGTATCAATACGATTACCTGAACCGACTCATCCGAAAAACTGAACCCGGTAATTTACTGACAGAATTTGTTTACGACAAACTAAATCGGCCCGTGATGAGTCAAGATAATGCGCTAAGAAAAGAAGGAAAATGGTTGGTTCAAAAGTATGATGTGCTGGGGCGGGAAATTATGAAACTGATTTTTGTTACTGAGAAGGGAATGACCCGGCAGCAATTGCAAGATATTATGGATATGCAGTCGGAAGTAGCTGAAAAAAGTATTGGGACCAACTTGTTTTACAGTTTGAATGTTTTCCCACAAAGCAGCTTTAGTGATACACTTACCATCAACTATTACGACAGTTATGACGCGAGCAGAGATGGCTTGAAAGAATGGAATCACCTAAAGGCAACGTTCATTAAACAGCCAAGCATTGAGATTCCACTTGGACAACTAACTGTTGTAAAACAGAAGAGTTTGGGACAACAAGCCGGTGCGTGGACAAGCACCGTAATTGGATATGATCCTGAACTGAGGAATAACGTGAATTATCAAACAAATCCGGAAGGAGGGATACATGTAGAAAACACCCAATTGGATTTTAATGGAAGGGTAATTATGATTCAATATCAACACAGTTATAGAGGAGCTATTCCTACGCTTGAGTGGACACTAAAAAAAGAATATGATCCGGCAGGTCGTGAAAAATTCACCTTAATTACACCACCAGGAATGACTGAAATGCTCATGCGTCAGTTGGATTACAATGAACTTGGACAGGTAAGTAAAAAATCCATTCATTCCTATTTCCCTGGCCATCCCTTTTTGCAGACACTGGATTATACTTACCATATACGAGGCTGGTTAAAATCCATCAACAACCCCCATAATCTTGGTAAATACAAACTATTTGCCATGAGTTTAAATTACAACGAGGGCTTCTTGCATAGCAATACAGGAGGAGTATTCGGGGCAACCAAACAGTACAATGGTAATATTAGCGCCATGCAATGGAGCTCAAAGCGTGATGAAGTGCTGAGAGGTTTTACATTTTCCTATGACGAATTCGATCGAATAACTCGAGCAGATTTTTTTGGTCGAAGCAAAAATGGATTGAAGCATGAAAACGGAAGGTATCAAACAGAAGGAATTAGCTACGACTTGAATGGCAATATCCTCAGCATGCATCACCATGGACAGATTGTTTCACAAAGGACCAATAATCCCAGCGATTATGGATGGATTGACCACCTGAACTACACCTATTCAGGGAACCAATTGGAATCTGTTAGTGATGGTGTGGCGCTACCTGCATCCGGATTAAATGACTTTCCGGACAGAGCTAAGAATGGAAAGGACTATGAATATGATGAGAACATGCGTTTGAAAACCGATAAGAACCAGGAAATCCAGCTCATCTCGTATAATGTTTTAGGGCTTGTACAAACCATAGAATGGAAAAACGGAGACTACCTCATAAACAACTACGATGCAGGAGGAACCAAATGGAGAAGCAGGTTCTATCACCAAGGGAAATGCTTGGAAGATCTTGAGTATTATGGACCTGCTGTTTATAGAAACGGCATGTTGGATATCATACACCATGAAGAAGGCAGACTGGTAGCTGAGAAACAGGTAAGCAATGGAATCGTAACCGGACTAACAGGCAAATACCTATATCACTATGACTACAGAGACCATTTAGGAAATACCAGAATGACCTATACACCTGCATTAGACCCAAATGGAAATTGGAAATGCACCTATGAAGAAGGTGATTATGATTCTGGCGAGGGTGAAGGTGATACGAATTTTGACCCGAATGACGATGAACCAGTATTTGGTGGGAAATCTGCCCCAATCAAGACCAATGAAATGGCACATGAAGGAATTTACTCAGGCAAGATGGATAAGCCCTTTGGAACTCATATCCGCTTTGATGTACAAATGAGCGACACCGTTCGAGCAAAAGCTTATGCATTTGTGAAAGAAAACAAGAAATCGGATATACCAGGCAACCCGGGGTGGTTGCTACAATTATTGAGTTTACATCCAGGTGTAAAACAGGTTGGCCCTGACGGCACATCCGGCAATAGCAAACCGATTATCGGAATAAACACTGTTCCCCTGTTGCTTGAAGCAGGTAAAGTGATGCAAGGGATACCGAATGTGGAACGAATGAAAGGGCATTTGGTAATAAGAACCCTCGACAGCAATGGCAATGTAGTAGGCCTGCAAAGTGTAGGAGTAAACACCGAAGGGGTTTGGACGGAACTGGAAAATGAGTTGGTAATAAACAACCCGCTTGCAAAGGAAGCAGAAATTTTTGTTGGTGCCAGTGAAGGAAATTTGGTTTATTTTGATGATATTGCTGTTGAACGAAAGCGCATGCTAGCGAACATTTTACAGGAGAACCATTACTACCCCTATGGTTTGAATATCAAAGGGCTGGAGTACACGGACGCAGGACCGGATACGAATCATTATGCGCTGATGACGGGAAAAGAATTGGTCATGCGCAATCACCTGGAATACTATGATTTTGGCGCCCGCATGTACGATCCACGTATTGGAAGATGGATAAGTCCGGATCCATTAGCTAACAGAAGAGAATGGCTATCAACATATAATTACTGTCAAGACAACCCAATTAACCGAATAGACCCAACAGGAGAATTAGATGATGACTATTTTATCCGAAACAATGGATCAATTGTAGTTAAAAAGACCGACGATAAGTTCGATAGATTCTTTATTGAAACAAATCAAAAGATTACGAAAAACTTATTAATCAGGACATATTCACTAGCAATTCAACTTGAAAAGAACGATGCGGGCTTATTGGCCCTACCTGCTAGTTTCAAAGGGGAAGGATTCGGATTTACATACACGGGAAGCCCAAATGAAAACTATATTTCAGGTCCTGCATTTGCTGGTTTATTAGGTGCTTTAAAAGAAGCTCAATTTTCAGATATAAGCCTAAATCATTGGAGCAATTCAGACGGCTCCTCTCCAAAACCAAGCAGAAGTCATAAAAATGGAGAGGTAGGCGACATAAGGCCACTGAGATTAGACCATTCTGGAGAGCCTGTTCTAACAACTAATTCAGAATTTGATGCCAACAGGAATGAAAAACTAATTCGAGCATTAAAAAAATTCGGTTGGAGGAGTATTTTGTCAGAAAAAAATTCATTTACAGGATATATCACTCCGGGCACAACTCACTACTCAGGATATAGAAGTAGAAAAAGTGGCAACTGGATAAATGTGCGCCACAATAATCATTTTCATATACAGAAATTTAAACCTAATTTGAAACCATTTACCCCTTTTCACCAATGAACTTAAAAATTCTTTCATTAAAACATGTTCTAATTATTTTTTACATTTCATCATGTGATGAAGCTAAAATTACAAAAAATAATTTAGAAAAATCCGAAATTATTGTTTCCAAATTAAGCCATGAAAAAATCGACTCATTCGAGTTTTTCTTTCAATCCAAAGGTGTATTAATATATGCTCCAAGTGAAAATCATTTAAAAAGCACTTTTGACATTCTCAATGATGACAATTCTATTTATGCATCAATAAATATCCCTTCAAATGAAATTAGTATTAAAGGAAATTCTTTTGCTCTGGACAAATTTTTAAACAACGAACAACTAAGAAATAAATACCATTTTTTTCCAAAAGAATTCTTTCCGGAACAATCTGTTATTCAATTTGAATTTACAACTTCTAAGGATGAATATCTTGAAATATTATTAGACAAAAAAAATAACATAAAAAAGAAAATAAAATTAAATGAGAAAACTTTCAAACTAGAGTATTGGAAAGATCATTTACTAGGATGCATAATTGACTTCGATGCTAAAAGTAATCCCATTAGAAAGGAAATACTAGGTATGTCATTGGACTATGAGAATTCGGGAGAAGATTATATTTTCACTATAAGTAAAATCCAAGGAGATTGGATTAAAATAGAATGTTCGGATATATGCGGATACCCTTGTGATTCAAAGATAGATTATAACGGATGGATTAGGTGGAAAGAAAACAAAAAGTTGTTAATACGTTTATTATACTCTTGCTAATTTTAATTACTTAATAATTAAGATTTTACAAGCCCTTTTCCTCTTGATTTTACTGAATGTACTAGGTCGCGCATTCCCTTCCAAATGAAAACTAATCTACTCCTTCTTGCTTTGCTGCTTTACCTTTCAGGAAGAGCACAAAACATTGACTATACGGGCAGCTGGGCAGTTAATACTGTTCAAATGGAAATTTTCTCTGGAGACTGTTATGACGTGTTAACCATTAAAAAAGATGGGCAATATACCCTTCAAAATGAATGTTATGATGATGGAAATGACCCCATTCTTGAAACCGGTAACTGGAAACAATCAGGTAATGCTATTTTCTTTTTCAATAGAAAAATGAAAACCAATATTGAATTGTTAGATACCAAGGAGGATTTAAAGCTAATTGGGAAAAGAAAAAATCCAAAAACCATTGAGTTCTACTACAACGGCAAAATAATAGAGTTGTACAAACTCATCGATGAACCTATTCAAACAATCCTTTTCAATGGGACTGGGCAATTGGACACACTTATCCAATTGCCCAGTCAATCCTGCAACATTGATTTATGCTATCTTTTCTACAAAGAAGCAGACTCGCTTTCTGTATTCCTTCCAAAGGATAATCTCATGCATTCCACTCCTATGGAAAGTACAAAAATTGAAAAATGCATTCCAATTAATGGTATTGGCTCCGAAAACATAAGAATACTACTTGTACCTTCCATCGACGATTCTAAATGGAGATTAAAAGTTCGCATTAAACAGAATAAAATCAACGAAAGCTTTAAACAAATCAGAAGAGAAAATAGCAAAAATTAAGTTCTTACCATTCGACCATGAAAAAAGCAATTCTACCCTTGCTGCTGCTACTTCTAGCTGCATCTGCCGGTTTGGCCCAAAACATCAAGTTGTACTACCTCACCGCCCAAAAGGAGAAGGTTTACCTCACTCAGGATTCGGATTACGATACCGAGAATAAGCCCAGCCTTTTCTTTTTGGATAAACCCGACAAAAAGTCCATTTACATTGTAGAGGTCTATCGCATTATTCATTCGCAAGAACATTTTTACAAATCTTGGTCATTGACCGATGCCGAACTTGAAGGCGGATTCAACACCTCCGCTTTGTTCTCAGACGTCACCAGTCCATTCATTCATCCAAGTGCAATCCTTATTAAAATATGCCGAACCAGTCAGCAAAATTACCTCAAACTAAAACGACGAGAGGATTGCACACTTTACCAAGAATTTAGGTTACGCATTCCCCAGTAGCCTGACAAACTCATTACTAACTAGCCAGAATTAACAGGTCTATTTTAGTGAATCTGTCAGGCTATTGGGCATGTAAAATCCATTTCTTTTTTAGTCTGAAAGAATATCTGCTATCGACTTACACCTATTAACAACACCCCAATGCAACTCAACCCAATCCTCTTTCTCCTAGCCTTTCTTTTAGCATGTCAGGCCAAGCCTCATCCCAACCGGGAAGCAGAGACAGCCCTAACCCGGGAAAGCCAGAATGCTTTCAGCAAATCGGCCGATAGGGACAGCTGTGAACAATGGCTTCAACAAAAAGTATCCTTGGCGGAATACTTGAGTGCTTGTGAACCCTGCTCACAAGAAGACTGCTTTCGGCAATTTGAAAACCTACCTTGCGTGCAAAGTGGCAACATGATCAATCCAAACCAGGATACCGCTACCTATGAAATCAATGCCGGTGGCTGGATTCGCATAAGCCTGGGAGATTCTGTGCGCTACTGGTGTGCCAAGCCGGAAAAAGGAAATGCCTATTTCTTATCCCTACCAGCTGAATAGCTGCATGCTTTCGGTGAGGTTTTCTAAGGATTTGGTTTACGCCATTTCCTACACCTGAAAACCCACTCCAAGTCCGCTAATTTTCTTTTTTTAATTCTGATTTGTACATTAGTAGTTACCTATGAAAAACACTACCTACTGGGGATTCCTCCTTGGAGTGGTTTTACTCCTCCCCCTACAATCCTGGACCAATTTGAATCATGCTAAGGGAGAAAAGCGTGATACCCTAATTTATTGCAGCGGATTCATTCAGGATTCAATTCCGCTTGTTGCATTGAAAGTCTATACGTATCCCGATAGTTCTTCTGGTCTGGAAATGCTTCGAAAAATTGAAGTTTCGCTTCCTGGTAAAACCTTTGAAACGCCCATTCCCGACCCCATCAGTGTTAAAAACTTCTCGGTTACGGACATTGCCATCACCAACAACCAACTCCAACTAAAGACCTCGCGAGGTGGCGGAAATTTCTTATTTACCGATGAGTTCTATTTTGTGTATTCCGGAAAAACTCTGGTTTTACAGCAGATAGAACATGTAAGTTATGGCCCCAATCAGCCGCTCAAGAGACGAACAGTAAGGCCTAAAAAGCAAACTACTTTTGAGCAATTCTTGTTTCAAAACTTTTTGGACTAATCCATTTCCAAAACCCATGAAAACCTTTCTTCTACCATTTATTGCTGGCTGCTTTTTGCTGATTTCCTTTGAATCTAATTCACAAGAATTAAAAGGAAAACCAGATTCTCCAAATCCAAACAAAACACCTTCAAACCAGCTCGATTCTCTTGGAATGAAACAGGGACTCTGGATTGAAAAAAATGGAGCTGTTGAAGTCTATTACCGAAATAATTTGCGCGAAGGCGTGTATCGCTCCTACTCCCTCAAAAGCAAATCCCTGGCTGTATTTGGGGAGTATTCTATGGGTAAGCCTGTTGGGAAATGGTACTTTTTCAATGACTCAGGGAGATTGCTGTTTACCGAAGAGAACATTCAGGAAAATAACCAATTCACAAGGGTAAGAGAAGATGGCGTGAAGCTAATGCCCAAGTTTTGTTCCTATGTCAAAATGTATTATCCCAATGGCAGGCTTGAGTCAGAAGGCTGGGTTATTTATGATGAAGATGTTCAAGTTGATTTTTTCAAAACTGGTACTTGGAGGTACTACGACAAGGAAGGGAATTTAACCATGAAGGAATGAAGGGAATAAAGAGGGTGCGATGAAAAACAAGTAACATGTCGGAATTATTATCATGAACTTACTTCCAAAATGATTAAGTAAATTTAACCATGAAGGAATAAAGGAAATGTAGGAGATTCTTAAAGCTCATAATCTGCATTTCTGTTGTAGATTCGAAGGAATGTTACAATGAAGGAATGAAGGGAATGAAGAGGTGATTAGGTGGAAATCGATTGCTTTAATTGTTAATACTGGTATCTATTTTATAGGTTAAATTTGATTGTCCTAAAATTTCAGGTGATGAATAAACTACCCCACATTTTCAGTAAAGCCATTTGCGCTATCCTCTTGGCTTTTGCAGTGCCCACGGTACTTGGCTTTTCCTTTGAACCTGCAGGCCGAAAACCTTTGCCCAATTTTATTGATACCACACTCAATGGGAAACTAAGACTAGCCCGATTATTCAGTCTGGATAAGCAGCTATCAAACCAGCTAAAGGTGGATGAGGAACGAACCGGATCTCCTGAAGCCTACCTGGCCAATTCCTCAGGCAAGGAATTACTGATTCTTCATTTTCATGAAGGTAACATTGCTGGACATTTTTCAGAATTTGAACTTGTACCCATGCCGGCCAGTTTGGCTCAAAAGGCCCAAAGAAGTTCACTAAAGCAATTCAAAAGTGAGTCGGGTGTATTTCTTGGCATGGGCTTGAACGAGTTGCTACGTATCAAGGGGAACGACTTTAAACTTCAAGGGGAAGGAAAAGACTCCGTTCTGGTTTATCATTTCACCCAAGAAGAGTTTCCGGATTTCTGCAAGAGGTATCGCATGCCCGGCTACTTCTTCAAGGCAAGAATTAAACAGGGGAAGGTCCAGGGATTTCATTTTGGTTTTGATTACCCCTAAAAAAAGGCCGGAAACTTGTCCCGGCCTTTAATTGTATTCAATCCAATTATTCGTAATCTTCTCCGGTTCCTCCGGCCATACGCTGCACAAAATCTGCTTGGTACTGCTCAAGATTCGGATTGCTGCGTTCGTGGAGATTGATGCAATACTTCAGTCCGGCTCCGGCTCCAATTGAGCGAACTAATCCTAAATCCAACAACAAGGTAAAATCGCGTTGAATGGTTTTGCGGTTGCAATCAAACTCATTTACCAGATCCTTGGTGCTAATAAATCCGCGGTGTTGAACAATGTACATAATCAATTTCTGACGCTTGTTCAAAACGCTATCATCAATTTCTTTCAATCTATAACCACGTTCAAACACATAGTTCATGATGTTTTTCTGACGTGGATTCAGGCGTTCAAAATCTACCTGCTTTCTGAAATATGCTTTCAGCAAATCGCGGATGCGACCTAGCTGGTTCAGGTGCATACTCAGTCCAAACTGCAATTGGTCGTTTAAATGCACCCCTGAGTTGGGCGATACCAACTGAACGTATTCATTCTTGAAGATATAAAGCTCATGCTCCAAACTAAGCAAACCTTCAATTTCCATCTTGTGCTTGCTTAACCAGAAATAGTGCAATAAACAAGCTGCTTTGGGCTTCAATTCATCAAAGATATCGAGGGCCATTAAGCGAAAATGCAGAATCCAGGATTGCATAATGGGATGGAACTCTGAATCGTGATTAAGGAACTCGAATAGCGAATCCAACTCAAGTTCTGTTTCGGCAGATAAGCGCTCCGGAAAACGAAGAGGTTGACCTGAAAATAAATTTTGCTCCAGATTGCTTTGGTACAAGTCCAACACCAACAAGCGGTAAATATCGTAAAACAGGTTCAGGCTAATTTCCTCGTTACGTCGCTCCAGCAACAAGGCTTCTGCACGTCCAAATACGTCAATAGCCCGCTCACTCAGGCCATTGGGACGCAGATTCTTGTTCAGGATATACTTAACCGTTTTAATATCCACCAAATTATGATCGAGGGCATTGGCGTAATAGTTCCGCAAAATGGAACTGTTCAGCGCTTCCTGTTCGCGGATGTGAGCCGGCAGGTCGATAAACTCGAAAATATTCCTCAATTCTTCGGTTTGCTTAATGCATTCCACGAATTGATGGTCGAGTGAAATCTCAGGTTCGTATTTGTTTACAAGAATCATCACTTACGAATCTATGCGCTAATTCGCAAGGCAACAGGGCCCCTTTTGGGCTGATTCGGTGGATTTATGGGCGATTTCAAACAGCACAATAAAAAAAACGCCGAAAACATCAGTAAACACTGACATCTTCGGCATTAATAAAATTTAGACAGGCAAAAAAACTGCTGTTAATAAATGGTTTAGTTCCCTCCTAATGCCTGATAACGCTTCATGCATTCAGCAGCATAAGAGGGTTGATTTAATTGGTTGAAGACATTGGCAAGATCTTTCCATGCTTGCACCATATTCTGGTTTATTCCTAAAGCCATTTGATAAGCATCAGCAGCCTTTTGAAGGCTTCCGCTCATTTCATAAGCTTTGGCCAGGTAATAGTAAATCTCTGGAATTCCTCCTCCATGTTTGGCGGCCATTTCAAGCTGAGTTACTGCTGCTGCATAATTGCCCAAATTCATGTAGCACATACCGGCATAATACCAAGATTCGGTAACATTTTCTTTGTAGGAGGTTGACTTTGCGAAAATGTCAATTGCTCGTTGAAATTCCTTCCTGTTAAAGTACACCAAACCAAGATTACTCAAGGCTGTAAAGTTCTCAGGATAAATCTCAATGGCTTTATTCAGGTAGATTTCTGCTGTGTCAAAATTACCTTTATTTAAGTATGACCAACCCAACATACGCCAGGCTTCTTCGTCTTTGGGCTGATACGTAATTGCACGACTGAAATACACAATAGCCGAATCAAAATCATTCCGCTCTGTGGCTTTGTAGCCCAATGGCATATCCATGTTTTCACGCTTTACAACAGCTGCTAATGGCACACCTTCTGCTTCAACCACATAAACAGTTCCTTTGGGAGGAAATGAACCATTCAGCAATTCCTTTTGAGAGAAGGTACGTGAGGTCATAATCAGGTAATCCCATGCCTGCTTTTGCTCTTCAGTTTCGCGGGTCCAAACAAAATTGAGTTTGGGGTTGATTTGATGCGCCCAATATGCGGCAGTAGTAATTTCATTATTTATACCAATGACTAAACTGTCGTTCGGGTGTTTTTTAGCAATCCACTCCGCTGCTTCGCGGCAGGAATTGGAATAATAATCGGTTTCGTAAGTTCCGAATGCGCCTTTCAGGCCGCCAACCAATTCATTGAAATATACATATTGATTGGGATGATTGGCAATAAACCAGGCTGTTGGTCGGGCCATCAAACCAAGCAAAACTACAGTTGCGCCCAAGGCAATACCTTTTGATTTCGACATCAAATCATCGAAAAACAGAGCTGCTAAAGGCACTGCTGAAGGAAGAATAAACAGGTAATGCCTCCAACCGTTGTAGTAGTTTAGGTTACTAAGCTCGGCATAAGCAATTGGGAATAAACTCATAAACACCAGCATAATGCGGAAGCCAAATCCTTTGTTCTTGCGGGAAAATGGCAACATAAAAATACTTCCAACAAAACCAAGCAAGAGATAAATGGGATTTCCTATGCCCAAAAATTTGATTACATAATACCAAGGAGCAGAGGTAAGCATATACATACGCTTGCCTTCAAACAATTCCACGTTGTTGGTGTAAAAGGCATTCTCAGATGCTTTTACATAAGCTTGATAGGGATGCGAAAGCGGGTCGTTAAGGGCATAAGGCCAAACCAGAATTCCAACCACATAACTGATGGCAAAAACAGCCAGAAAGATTTTAGCATAAGGCAAAATAAGGTTCATGGGTTTTGCCGATTTATCCCTGAACCGCATCAACCAAATCACAAGCATAAACAAGCCCAGGTATGCTAACAAAAGAATTGCTCCAACACGAGAGGCAATGCCCATACCAATACCAACAGCTAACCAGAATTCGTGCGAGAATTTAGGCGAAGGCAATCGGCGAAGCACCTTAATCAAAAACAACCCGGCCCAGGCAAAACCCAATGCAAATGGAATATCCGTTGGGTTATTCATGGAATGGCCAAACCATCCCGGATTGAAAAACATAAATAGAAATGCCAAACAAGCCGCTCTCCAAGAGCCCAACTCAAAGGCAATAAGAGAAACAAAGATGATCCCAAGGAAGCCATATAGTGAATTGATGGTATGTCTGGTTTCATAAATACCTGTCCCAAACCAATTGTAAGCAATGGCAGAAATCGTATTTATTTGCTCCCCATAAAAACGGTAGGCTTGTCGAATATAATCAGCGCTGCTAGTGGGTTCAGCCAATGCTGCTGTGTCCTCACCAAAGGTACTTAGGTAATTGTAGGCCAGTTGCGAATATTCATTATGGGCTTTTTCGTCCCAGGTGCTGCCAAAATCGCGACTGAGCGTGGGCATCAACACAAATCCCAGCACCGACAGAACAAAAAAAGTAAATCGGTAAATGGCCGCATTTCCGGCGCCCCAATTTAGTCCGCTATGCTTAAGTTGTGCCAATGCCGATGAAACAAAATAGTTCCAACGCAAGGCGAACAAGTTTTTGAAGGGAAGAATCGGAGATTCACTGAATGGTTTCTCTACCTGAACTGGAAGTTCTGAGAGCTGCAAATTTGCCGCCTGAGCCAGGTTAATGAGTTGCGACCATGAATCGGCGGCCAGCAATTCCTGCGTGCACAAGGCTGCCAGCTTCTCGGTTTTGGCCATGAAAATGCCCGAGAAGGGGTCGCGAAGATCCAAGGGACTTAACAAGCGACCAAGTGCATTGGTGATGCGGGAGGATGCCGTTTTCTTTTGCTTATCTACCTGTTGCAAAACCAATAAATCGGAAGTAGCCAATTGCTTTTTTGCGGCTTGAAAAGGCTGAACCAACTGTGCTGCCGGAATATGGTGATGAGCCATAAACAAGGTATAAGCACCTTTTGCTTCTGCCAAGGCATTTGCCATTTGCGCGGCCAAAGGCTCTGCACCTTTGATTAACCTCACTTTTGTTGCCAGTTCCGGACTTGCAAATACAGCCTCTGCGGCGGTACTTGCTTTGAGCAGAACCAGTTCAAAATCTAATTTGGTCTTCTGAATAAATTGCTGAAGACTCTGGCTGGATGCGGAATCCAGTCCACGGTAATCAAGCAGGAGGGTTATTTTTGATTCGCTGAGTTGGTTCATGGTGCTCAGTTTATTTTTTCAAATACAAACAGGTTATTTAATCCCAACTGGAATTTCTTTTTGGCAAGGAGCTTAAATTGAGAAGCATCAAAAATGCGTTCGGTTTGAGAAGGATCAAAACCATAATGTTCTTCGAGGCTCATGCCATCAATCAATTTTAAAGCACTTAGTACATCAAGAATGGTATCTACCTGCGGAGAGGGAACGGTGATAATAACACGTCCTCCGGGCTTAAGGTGGGCATGGCAATGACGAGCCAGTTCCTGTTGCTGTTGCGTTGGAATATGCTCGAGAACAGCCAGCATGGTAATGGCATCAAACAAAACCCCGGGAGGTGAAACTTGTGGAAAGTATCCCGGAATAAGGGTATAAAGCGGTTTTTCGATCTGTTGAGTTAGGGTGGGGTCGATTCCAAAACCATGGCTGATATGATCTGCCCAGGCATCGAACATGACACCATCCACACTGCCAATATCCAAAACAGTATCGCCTTTACGAATAAAAGGACGAGCTTTATTGATTCTAACCTTCTGCAAATAGCGGTCGAGCGCCTTCATATTATTTTTTATTTACACTTAATACACCTAGGAAGAAGCTTGACAAAACGGTCTGCATGCCAATGATAATTGAAATAGCGCTGGGAATTACAATTCTGAGAATTCGAGGATAATCGAGCTGACCAAAATTGCTTTCTTCCCAAACAAAGAGCGAGTAAAAGGTTCCACCTAAACCCGCAAGGAAGAGGAATAAACCAATCAGTAAACCTGTTTCCAGACTGAATTTTGCAATTAAGCGCTCGAGAGAATCTTTGGCAGGAAGAAAACCCGCTTCTACTGCATAAGTCCGGGTAAACACGCCAAAGCTCAATGCCTGAAAGCCAACCACTGTAAATGCGCCTGCATACAGTAGGGTATTTGTATCAAAATACACTTGTTCAAACAAACCCAAAGGACCTTGAATAACCAAAAGTCCTAAAACCAAACCAAGAACCATGAGGAACAAACCCGGGTAAAGAAACAGCCAACGCGGAGAATAGATAAGTAAAAAACGTAGGTGCCTCCAACCATCGCGCCAGGTGCGCAGGTGAGGTGGACGCGAGCGTCCGTCTTTGGAAAGCGTGGTTGGAACTTCGGTAATTTTTAGGCCAAAAAGAGTTGATTTAACTACCATTTCACTGGCAAACTCCATTCCTGTGGTTTTTAAATCCACTAAAGAAACAATGTCTTGCCTAAAACCCCGGAGTCCACAGTGAAAATCGCGCACCGGACAATTGAAAAAAAGACGTCCAATAAACGAAAGGACCGGATTGCCCAGGTATTTGTGAAGAAAAGGCATAGCCCCGGGGGCTACACCACCCAAAAAGCGATTTCCCATCACCAAATCATGGCCTTTGCGAAGTTGCTCAAGGAAGGGACCGAGATTGGAAAAATCATAGGAATCGTCAGAATCGCCCATGATAACATACTTGCCTCTTGCTGCTTCAATGGCGCCCATAAGAGCAGCACCATACCCTTTTCGGGGCACAGGAATAACCCGGGCGCCCAGTGACTCGGCAATGGCCTGGGAGCCATCTGTGCTGCCATTGTCGCCAATTACCACTTCTCCGGCCACTCCATTGGCTTGAAGCCAGGAATTTGCCTTTTTAATGCAGGTACCCAAGGTTTCAGCCTCGTTGAGGCAAGGCATTACCACACTCAGTTCTATTGATTCGTTCATGTTTCATCAGCCTTACAAAAAGGCCATGCTTGCGAAAATAAGGGATTTGGTCAGAGTGAAAAAACTTGTTTGAGCTAACTTCCTTTGATTGAATGATTCAATCAAAAAAAGAACTTAAAAATGAATCCAAATAAAGATAGATTTGACCTGAGGGAGTAGGCCATTTAATTGGGCCAAGAACTGTTACTCGAAAGTTTTCAGACTTTTTCCGGCGAGCTTAACCAGGTCAACAATTTTTTCGCGAAGCTCCTCAATATTAAGTTTTTTGCCTGCCGAAATAAATACGACCTGACCATTTTCGCGGGCTATGTAGGAGTTTTTAAGTCGGTTTAAATAGGCATCGGAGTTTTGCACATCTTCCCCCTCTAGAATAAAAGGTTCTTTCAGGGCATCCATTTTGTTAAAGACAAGCAGAACAGGCTTATTTCTGGCTCCAATCTCTTTCAAGGTTTCATTTACCACCCGAATTTGTTCTTCGAAACCGGGATGGCTAATATCAACTACATGTAGCAACGCATCTGCCTCACGAATTTCATCCAAAGTTGATTTGAAACATTCAACCAATTGGTGAGGTAATTTACGAATAAAGCCAACCGTATCGGTTAAGAGAAAAGATAGGCCGGGCCAATCTACTTTGCGCACTGTACTATCCAAGGTGGCAAAGAGTTTATTTTCGGCAAACACTTCCGATTTGGAGATAAGGTTCATCAGGGTTGATTTGCCAACATTGGTATAACCAACCAATGCAACACGCGGCTTATTGTCTCGGTTTCTGCGCTGGGTTAAGGCCTGTTTATCAATCAAAGCCAGACGTTCCTTCAACTTGTCAATCTTATTCCTTAAAGCACGTCTATCTGTTTCAATCTCCGTTTCACCGGGACCTTTCATCCCAATTCCACCCTTTTGCTTGCTTAAGTGCGTCCACATGCGGGTAAGTCTGGGCAGCAAGTATTGGGCCTGGGCAAGTTCTACCTGATAACGGGCCTGAGCTGTTCGAGCCCGGGAGGCAAAAATATCCAGAATGAGATTGCTTCTATCCAGAATCTTAACCTTAAGAATTTGTTCCAGGTTGCGCAATTGCGAGGGGCTAAGCTCATCGTCAAAAATCACCATATCTATTTCGTGAGCAGCCACATAGCCGGCAATTTCTTCCAACTTCCCCTCCCCAATATAGGTTCTTGGATGGGGATGATGCAGCCTTTGCAAATACCTGTTCTTCACCTCCGCTCCGGCGGTTAAGGCCAGAAACTCCAACTCGTCGAGGTATTCTTCGGCTTGCTCACTGCGCTGCATGGCGCTAATTACTCCAACCAAAACTGCATATTCTGCCGGCTTTGCCGTATCTATCAATTTACCTTTCGCCATTATTTTTCGCCAAACAAACCCTACTCTGCTTATTTTCGTTTGTGTTTAAACGTCGCAAGTTAATGGCAATCCGTAGCATTTTATACATTCTGTTTTTCTCTTGGAGCACAAGTCTCTTTTCCCAGCAACTGGAATGGGGCAGTCCACAAAAGGTAAAACAAAAAAGTTTTTACAATCAGGTATTGGGAGAAAGCAATGGTGCGGTGTTTTTGCTTCGGAGTAAAGACAGTGATTTCAAGCAGGAATTAGTAATTGAACGGTACAAGAGCAATCTCAGCCTTGAAATTTCCATTCAACTTCCCTTGAGCGTGAACGGTTCGGTTGAACGTGTGCTTTTGTTTCCGGAACAAATTCTGGTTTTTATTTCAGCGCGCAATACCGCCACCAACAAAATCGACCTTTTGGTGCAAAGCATGGATTTAAACTTTAAAATTCAGGGAAATCCACAAGTGCTTTGCAGCATACCGCAAGAAAGTTTTCTAGAGAAAAGACATATCCAAGTTAAAGCCAATGCCGCACGCTCTTTGTTTGGAATCATGTATTTAAGCCAGAACAGCAAACGAGAATCAGTTTTGCATTTGTTTGCCTTCGACTTGCGCTTTCAACAGAAATTTGGAAAGCAATTTGGTTTGGGCGAAGAAGAACGTTCAACCGTAATTTCTGCGTATGATTTAAGTAATTCAGGAGAAAGTTTTTTGCTGATTGATTTTCCCAAAAAAGAAGGAGGAAGAAACAATGACGACCGGAAGTACTTTTTGTATGGCTATTATCCTGTAAGCGACCAAATGATGGAATACGATTTGGAAGGAACTGACAGCATGCGCATTGAAGATTTGGGGATGACCTTGAACAATGTAAGCAAAACGGTTGCTGTTTCCGGACTATGGTCGCCGCTAGATAAAAAAGCGACAAGAGGTTATTTCTACCGTCGTATTTCTATTCAAAGCGGCCAAGTAGAATTTAGCAATCAGCAAGCTTTAAATGATGCCTTTTTTTCGAGTTTGAGCACCGCAAAACTTGACCGTTTTGATCCGGATTTGAATGATTTCTATATCCGTAAACTCATAAGCAGAAGCGATGGAGGTCTGATGCTTATTGCAGAAAAGTATGTCCAAACCCGACAAACCTATACCTATTACGTAAATAATTTTCCTCAAACATCAACCCGGGTAATCTACAGTTTTGATGAAGTGATTGTTTTGTCGATTGACCCTGCTGGAAGCCTGCAATTCCATTCTGTTGTTAAGAAAAATCAAAGTTCAGTTGGAGATGGAGGATATTACAGTTCCTTTATTACTATTCCAACATTAGACCAGGTGCATATACTGTTCAATACCGAAGGCGATGAGGAGACCGACATTGGGCTGCAATCAATCAGCTATCGTGGACAGAGTGAAAACCGGATATTGATTAAAAAGTCGAATACAAATGCCTCTATTATTCCGGGCGAATACAAACTGGTAAGCGCAAATTCGGCTATTGTTTGTGCAATTCGGGATAAGCGATTTACTTTGATGCGGATAAGTTTCTAATCTTGCTCAATTTATTTCGACAAAACTCATTGGTATCAGTTATTAGCCTACTGATATTCACCTTCTTGGTGCGAATGGCGCCATCCATAATTTCCATTCATGCCGATGCTGAAATACATACGCCATTGGCCCAATTGCTATTTCACTGGTTTGAAACCACTCCATTTGTATCCGAAAACCAACCCCTTTTTGCCTCATTACTTGTTTTTTTTCAGGGCTTATTGCTAAACTATACTGCCAGTTCACATGGGATTCTTTACAAGGACACCATGCTCCCCGGTTTGTTTTTTGTGTTGATTAATAGCATTTACCCGGCCCAATTGATGTTAAGCCCACAGATGATTGCCAATTCCTTCCTCTTGCTAATGGTTTTCAGAATTGGTTTTCTCTATGAATCGGACAGTCCGGTATTGTTGGTATTCGACTCCGGAATTTTGCTAGGAATTGGAATTTTGTTCAATTACGATTTATTGATTTACCTGCCATTCATCTTGGTGAGTATTGTAACCATGACCTCTTTTAACTTCAGGTATTTTCTAATTGCTGTAATTGGAATACTTCTACCAGCCTACTTTATGGGTGTGTATTTTTACCTAACCGATGAAATGGGGCCCTTTTTGCAGTCGTTTGAATACAGTTTGGTAAAAAGTTATTTGAATCCACCACGGGTTACCTTCCTCATGTTGCTCAGTGGAATTGCGCTGGCGCCGGCGGTTTTGGGCTCACTTTTTCATTTGCAGGGTAATTATTTCAGAAACCGGGTTAAAACACGACGCATTCAATTGGTAATTGGCATCATGTTGATTTTTGGAATTTTCTCGCTCTTGGCAGAGAACGAAAGCTTTGTGTATGGAGTTGCATTTCTATCAGCACCTCTTGCCTTGATAACCGCAAACTATTATATCAGTCAAAAACGGTTTTGGTTGAAGGAATTCTTCTTTCTGATAACCCTCTGCACATTGGTGTTTAACCATTACTTTTATCGCTAGGTATGTTTTACTATTTATCGAAGGTACTTTATGGTTTAGTTGCGCCTGTTAGTTTGGTGCTGATTGCCTTTTTGCTCTATTTCATTTCCGGCGTTAAACGTTGGATATATTGGGCCTTTGGCTTGACTTTATTTTTCTCCAATCCATTTATTGCTCAAACGGTGATGGGTTGGTATGAGGTTGAGCCCTATTTTGTAAAACCCAATGAACGCTACGATGCCCTTATCATTCTGGGCGGATTTATTTCGAATTACGAAGATGATGAAGGCCGAATTAGGGTAGTTTACAACGATGGAAACGACCGCATGTTGCAAGCCATTTCTTTGTACAAAGCAGGTGTCTCCACGAAGATAATTTACACTGCCGGAAAGGATACTGTTTTTGGCAAAAAGGGAATTTCGGAAGCTGAATCGGGTAGGAAATTTTTGTTGAAATGCGGAATTCCGGAAACTGATATCTGGATTGAAACCGGCTCTTTAAACACCTTTGAAAACGCCTATTATACCAAAAAGCTACTTGCACAAAAAGACAAGGATTGGGCTTCCAAGAAATATTTGCTAATTACATCTGGATTTCACATGCGTAGATCTTTGGGTTGTTTTGAAAAACAAGGAATTCCGGTGCAAGCTTATTCAACAGATATTCGTTCCATTCAAAGTAAGTTTACCATAATGAATACGCTTATGCCCACCTATGGTGGATTTGAGCTTTGGACCTATTTATTTAAGGAATGGATTGGGCAAGTGGTTTATTGGTTTAAGGGGTATATTTAAACCGTTCATGCAGACAACCAATCATTTGCATTACTTGTAAGCCTTAAACATTCGGTTCTTGGTGAGGAAAATTTTCATATTAAGTTGAGTAGATTAGTTGTACGTTTTAGTATCTCAAAAAGCTAAAATCCAATATCAGATCGGTTTTTTGGTGTTTGCCTTTTCATTAAATTTTCGGTACCCGAATTGAAATCGGGTTAATTTGAGAGATTCAACTAACTTTGCGCCCCGAAAATTATACATACCATGAGTAACATCACCTTCACTATGATTAAGCCCGATGCAGTAGCAAATGGCCACACTGGAAAAATCATTGATCAGATTATCCAGGCTGGTTTTAGCATCGAGGCCATGAAATACACCCGTCTTAGCACAGAGATGGCCGGCGCATTTTACGATATTCACCGCGAGCGTCCTTTCTTTAACGATTTGGTTGAATTTATGACCAGTGGAACTATTGTTGCTGCCGTATTGAAAAAAGAAAATGCAGTAGCTGATTTCCGCACCTTGATTGGAGCAACCGATCCAGCTAAAGCTGAAGCAGGAACTATTCGCAATTTGTTTGCAAAATCAATTGAAGCCAATGCCATTCACGGTTCCGACAGTGATGAGAATGCAGCTCGTGAAGCTGGATTTTTCTTCTCGGCATTTGAGCGTTTCTAAGTAGAACAATAAAACTAGATTGATAAAAGCTGCTCCAATCGGGCAGCTTTTTTTATGGGTTGAACCCGGAATACGCATTTGACCATCTATTACTGCCCAAAATGCCTGTGAAATTGGGCGTAAACTCAGTTTCCCTCACTCACCATAAAGGTGGATTATGCCTTGCTCGTGAAACTGCCAATTTCTTTGGCCTTTTGGCCCTCATAACGAAGTTCAAATGCATAATCCGGGTTGAAGGCGAATTAGGAAGTCCACTTTATCATAATCCAATTGCTTATAGAAACGTTCTTGGAATTTGGAACGAAAACTGCGTTAGGTGCAGACGCGGTACCGCGCCAGATTTGGGCTTATGCGCTTGTGGGTAAAGGCAAGCGACCACCGGAAGCTCTGCCTTTGCCCATACAAGCGCAAGGCCAAAGCTGGGGAGTACAAGCAAATGCACCGACCCAAAGGGGAACGCCCAAAATGCAATAAACCCAGAATACGCATTTGACCATCTATTACTGCCCTGCAACCTGAATAAAGCAATTGTTCAGCTATTACGTTCCAAAATGCCTGTGAAATTGGGCGTAAACTCAGTTTCCCTCAATCACTATAACGGTGATTATGCCTTGCTCGTTAAACTGCCAATTTCTTTGGCTTTTTGGCCCTCATGACGAAGTTCAAATGCGTAATCCGGGATAAAAAAAGCTGCCCAATTTTGTTGGACAGCTTTTTTGGGGATTGAAATATCCGAAGATTTATTTCACAATTTTGAACTCAACCCTGCGGTTGCGTTGACGACCCTCAGGAGTTTTGTTATCGGCAACTGGCTTTTTAGAGCCAAATCCAAAGGCTTTCATCTGAGCTGCTGGAACGCCTTTCTTGGTTAGGAAAGACTTAACAGCGTTGGAGCGAGATTGACTTAACTTCAAGTTCTTAGCGGCATTGCCTACATTATCGGTATGACCGCTGATTTCCAATTTGTACATTGGTTTTGATATCAACAAAGTGGCCAACTCTTCAAGACTCGAAAGCGATTTATCGCTAATCTTATCAGTACCAGTTTCAAACTCAAGGTTACTGAATGCTTCATTGATAACTTTTTGTTCTTCAACAGTTAACACAACCACATTTGGCTCAATTTTGCGGCAACCACCGTTTTCAGGGATACCCGGCTCAAGTGGGCAAGCATCTCTGTAATCCGGAATATTATCGCCATCGGTATCCGGGCAACCCGAGAATTGCGGCAAACCTGGCTGAGCTAAGCAGCTGTCTTTGTTGTTTGGAATTCCATCACCGTCGGTATCCGGACAACCATTAAACTGTTTCAAACCTGGAACAGCAGGACATTCATCGTCTTTATCGGCAACACCATCACCATCCTGGTCTGGGCAACCTTCAAGGTTTGCAGGACCTGAACGATCTGGGCAAGCATCTTCCTTATCGGCAACGCCATCACCATCTTTATCCGGACAACCTGAAGTTTCAAGCGTACCTTTTTCGGTAGGACAACGGTCTTTTGAATCCTGAACACCATCACCATCCTGATCTGGGCAACCATTAAGTGTTGCTAGACCTTTCTCGGTTACGCATGAATCTTTGCTATCCTGCACGCCATCACCATCTTGGTCTGGACAGCCTTTTGCTGTTTTAGAACCTTTTACATCTACACATTCATCTTCATGGTCAGGAACACCATCACCGTCCTTATCCGGACAACCCGACATTTTCATTAAGCCTGGAATTTTCTTGCACTGGTCTTTTCTGTCCGGAACACCGTCATTGTCACGGTCGAAACGATTACCAATATTGATATTCATACCAAAGCGGGCATTCATATAATTGGTTTTGTGCCAATCGTACATGCCCATAATATTATCGGCCATAGCATACATGGTAACAGGCCCCAAGTGCATGGCAAAACCACCACCAATGGTATTGTAGTTACCTCTGAAATTGCTGTAAGCAACGCGCAGATCGAGCACTTTCCAAATGCGCTGTGTGAAGTTTACCGAAAAGCCCGGGTAAAATTTGCCCTTCCACATTTCACCATAGCCTACCAAACCTAAATTTCCGCTTCTATACAACTGATAGTTCATTCCGAAGAACATGCGGGTATTGAAACTTGTGGTATAAGAGCCGCTATCTTGAATAGGTTTGAAAAGTTCTGTAACCGAATCGGCTAGTTGCTGCAAGGTTGAATCCATTTTTTCCGGATCGAATTCATCCGGACGATCACCTTCGTAAACAAAATTTGCCTTACGCGAATAGGTTCTGCCTTCTTTCCAATTCATTGAACCCAAATCAAGTACTGAGGCCGAAATATTTAACTTTTTAGACGCTTTGTAGTTCACACCAAGATCAAAGGAAAAGCCTGTACCTACAGGACTCGTAAGGTATCGGGTTCCAATGTTCATTTGTTCGGTAGCCTTTTGAGCTCCTGTTAAGGCCTGGTTATTACTCACGGCTTGTAGTTCCTCAAACCTTGAGATTCCGGCCCCTTGCGCCTCATAATCAGTTGTTGCAGTCATACGAATAGCAGAAGCATCTCCGCTATCTGTAAGCAAGGTGGTTTGGTTTCGATTGGTTTTGCCGTGGTAAATGCCAATATGGTATTTTCCACGGATACCAATGGTTAATTTCTCTCCAAACTGACGAGCATAGGAAGCATGAATGGCAGTTGATGCGCGAACCTCAGCCTGTAAATCACTAATTTGAACTTCTTTTCCAAACATGCGAGACCCGCTTCCATTGCCATAATAGCCCAAGGCAAGCACGTCTTTGGGCAGGCTAATGCTATGGTCTGTATTTACTTGCATGCCGATTGAGAAATAATTCTTACGAATACGTAAGCCCATGTACAATACATCCAGGTTATTGGTAAACTGCATGTCGCGAAGATGGTATTTGGAGTTACCCAAAAATTTATCCAGGGTAGCATCAACAGTTTCGCCTTTGTTCAACAGGTCGTTCAACTGAAAACCCGGAACATAAACATGGTTATAGGTTTCAAACAAACCCAATGTAAACCCTTGTCTGGCAGGAAGAGCCGGATTGAGGTGATTGCTTTGGGCTACCGAATTGAAATTGTAAAAGCTAAGGGAAGTCTGCGCCTGAGTGCCATTCATCCAGGCAATCAGAACTGTACAAAGTAGTATAATTCTTTTCATGACGAGGATAAATGATTAATTGCTGTTCAAGGGTTTGAAATTCTTCAATTTGATTTTGGCGCTTAAGCCAATTTTGGATGAATAATCCGAATAAACTTTGACCGGTGTTGTACCACCATTATAGGTATTGATACCAAATCGGAAAATCAGTTTTGAAAGATTCAGATTCTTCATCTTATTCAGCTCTTCCTGGGTAATTTTCAGCGTTGAAACATGGACTGTTTTGGTGGTTACTTTGCCTTGGCTATCAGTAACGGCTGATTTGATGAGCTGTGGATTTTGAACAGAGTCTTGAAGGATGGCATTTTTATCTGCAAAACCTAAATAGAGGTCACCATCAAATGGGAAACCATTTTCCATTTTGATAATCAGTTCAAGGAAATCAATATTCTCCAATTTGATACCTTCAATCAAAAAGTTGCCGAGCGTTCCGTCTGTATTTACAGCAAAGAAGGGATTGTCGGTAGTATCAGAAAGGACAAAATTCTGAGCACTAAAATCAAAAGGCATTTCCATTTCGTAGCCAACGGTAAGTTTAGAACCAGCACGTATGAAATCATTTTCGCGATTAATGGTTCCTGAAACATCAGGCTGGGCGCTTCCGGTAAAAGAAACTTTTGATGGAGGCAAAGCCAGCATTTTTACGATATCTGAATTATTTTTGGAGAAGGTAAAATCACCACTGACAGCTGGATCTGAAGCATTCTGCGGATAAGGAATAATAAATGCCGGACCGTTCAAGGGTTGGGTGGCGCCTGCTTTTGACCTTCCGGTTACAGCGATGGCAACTTTAATTGGAATGCCGATATCGCTGGTAGTAATAATTTTAATGCGAGGATCAGCCAAATTAACCCCTTTTTCAAAATCGCTTAAAAAAGGAACATCCACTTCGGAACCTTCCACAGGAATTACTTTTTCTCCCAAGTAGCCGTCAATCAAATCAAATTCCAGGTTGGCAAATGCAAAGCTGGCATCTACAAAATCTGAGGAATCAAATTGCCTCATCTGGCCTGATGAAACAATACGAGGTTCAACCTGAACACTTACCTTATTGTGAGGCTGTTGTGGGTCGAGTGTAAGGTCAAGTTTTAACCCTGAAATATCAATGAATCCCGATTTTGTTTCGTTATTTACATCTAGGCTTATTGGAGGATATGGAGAACCATTTTTGGTTGCACCATTTAAAGTAATTATCAAATTAAGACGCTCACGGATTGTTGATTTTAGGGTATAATTGATTTTACCAGCTTTGAACTGTACATGTTTCACACGAACAGAAGGATCGTCGGTTGCAATATTAACATTCAGGGTTTGCGGATTAATGGTTTGTGAAGGGAAAATAGCTTCACCCGAAATGGCTTTTACATCTCTTGTAAAAGCACTTACTCTGATGGTATCATTTAAATTCACTAAAACCGGGCTTGGACTAGAAAACGTTTTAAACTCAGGCAGGCTATAACCCAAACTAGAACTTAAGGTTTTCCCGGATAGATTGATTGAATCCAACTTACTGGAGTTCGGACCAATGTTTCTAAAAACAAGCTGACCAATCAAGGTCTGAAACGGAATCATGCTATAAAGATTCATCCGGGTAACATCAATGGTTACGGGGAGCTTGTTCTGGAAATTCATTACCAAATAGCCATTTGACAAATCAACGGTATTGAAATCGGCATTAGGCAGACTTAGGGTTGTAATGGTTGAGTTGTTATCTGTGATTGCAGGAAAAATGGTAACAGTTCCATTCACCTGATTCAAGGCATTTTGTGTAGCTGTTGAAAAATTCGACTTCATATCATTCAATGTTTTGAAGTCGGAAGTGCTTGTATTGCCGATTGCAATTTCACCCAATTTTGCACCCGAACTGATTGAGGGTAGCTCTGGAAGCTTCACAAAACTGTCCACCGGGAAGGATGTAAGGTTTTCTTCCCGAATGAAGAATTTGATTAGGCCATCATTCATGTATTGAATGTTTGAGTCAGGTTTGACTAAATCATTCATTTTTAAATCAATAATGGCCAATGGAACTGCAAATTCGGAATTTAATCCAAGGTCATTGAACTTATTTAAGTCGATATCCTTTTTACAGGAGCCAACAAGTACGACCAAAAAATAGAGGAGTATTATTTTTCTCATGCGTAAGTGATTACATAAATGGGATAAAATTGAAATAACTGATGTTAAAAATAGAGGAATAAATCAGGAATGCCAATGGATTTTTTTGCCAACGTATTAAAAAAAAGACACTTTAGTTTCGGAGACAATCGTTGATTTCTCTATAATTTTCACAACAACGTAGGAAGTTGCTCTGAGTGCTTTAGGAATATTTAGGGCGAAAAAAGTATTAACCGAAGAAGCTGGAACTCTTTTTAATTCAACAACAAAATTTCCAGAATCCATGTAATAGCGTGATAATTCAATCTTAAAGCAACCACGAATAAAACCATCAATTACTTCGAGAGAATATTCACCAGAATCTCCTAAAACCAATGAAACATACGGTTTATATGCAGAGGAACTCACTGAATTTCGTTCTGTATCTTTTGCAAAATCTTTTGCAACAAATAACCTGTTATCCATAATTTCTGCAATTAAAAGAGCAAGATATGCCACTCGTGTAAAAAACAACAATTCTTTAGAACCCGAAACCCACCATTTAATAACTAAAAAAGCCCGCTGCGAAGCAGCGGGCTTTTTCTTAACTTAAAATGACGATTTATTTTAGAATCTCTCTTGAAATTACAATCCGTTGAACTTCGGAAGTTCCTTCGTAAATCTGAGTAATCTTCGCATCGCGCATCAAGCGTTCAACATGATACTCTTTTACGAAACCATAACCTCCGTGAATCTGAACTGCCTCTGTAGTAACCCACATTGCAGTTTCAGATGCAAATACTTTAGCCATTGAGCTAATCAAGGCATAATCCTGGTGAGTATCTTTGAGGTAAGCAGCTTTCAAACAAAGTAAACGAGCCGCTTCAATTTGAGTTGCCATATCAGCAAGCTTAAACTGAATGGCTTGGTGGTGCATGATTTCTTTGCCAAATGCCTTTCTTTCTTTTGAATATTTCAACGCAAGCTCATAAGCACCACTAGCAATACCCAGCGCTTGTGATGCGATTCCAATACGTCCACCAGCAAGCACTTTCATGGCAAACTTAAATCCAAAGCCATCTTCACCAATTCTGTTTTCCTTTGGAACCTTTACATCCTGGAACATGATACTGTGGGTATCTGAACCTCTGATTCCCATCTTATCTTCTTTCTTTCCAACAACTACACCTGGCCAATTTTTCTCAACGATAAATGCGTTGATTCCTTTGTGTCCTTTTTCAACGTGGGTTTGAGCAATTACAAGGTAATACGTTGCGGTTGAACCATTGGTAATCCAGTTTTTGGTACCATTTAGCAAATAATGGTCGCCCATGTCAATTGCAGTTGTGCGCTGTGAGGTAGCATCACTGCCAGCTTCAGGCTCAGATAGCAGGAAAGCACCATGTACCTTACCTGATGCCATTGGCACTAAGTATTTCTGCTTTTGTTCTTCGTTACCGTATTCTTCTAATCCCCAACAAACCAAGGAATTGTTTACAGAAACTACCACAGAGGCTGAGGCATCCACTTTTGAAAGTTCTTCCATAGCCAATACATAGCTGATGGTGTCCATACCGCTTCCGCCGTATTTAGGGTCAACCATCATTCCAAGAAAGCCAAGCTCACCCAGTTTTTTAATTTGCTCATGAGGAAATTCCTGTTTATCATCACGTTCGATAACACCTGGAAGAAGTTCAGTTTGAGCAAAATCTCTAGCTGCTTGTTGTACGTTTAAGTGCTCTTCGGTTAAATCAAAATTCATATGTACTGGTAGTTTAGATTACGAATATATTTATTTTTTTATTCCATCAACCTGATTTGCTTCTGCTCAATCAGGAAGATTTTATCTTTTTCTCAATGGCACTTGTTGAATAACCCGGAACAAAATCAAGCGTCATTACTTTACCTCCTCTTGCTGTAACAATATCAAAGCCAACAATTTTTTCTGGCTGATAATCACTTCCTTTAACTAAAATATCGGGTTTAACGCAAGCGATTAAATCGTAGGGAGTATCCTCGCCAAACAAGGTAACGGCATCAACAAAACCTAAAGATGCCAGAATTTGCATTCGTGAATTTTCATCCTGAATTGGGCGAGAGGGACCTTTGATTGCACTTACAGAAGCATCTGTATTCAAACCGATTACCAACCTATTGCCTAAATCTGCTGCACGAGCCAAGTAATCAACATGCCCTTTATGCAACAAATCAAAGCAACCATTTGTAAAAACTACTTTATCTCCTTGTTCTTGCCAGTTTTGTACCTTTTGAGCAAGGGAATTCCAATCACAAATTTTTTCTAGAACCTTCTTATGCTTTCCCATTTTCAGTCTTTCCTTTCATGAAAACATAAAACGAAGCTAGTAAGCCCAATAAAATTAAAATGAGCATTTGGGCACCATGAACAAGGGTTGCGTAGGCAATCCCATCCTCCTTCGCTACACCAAAAAGTAACAAAGCTTGCATAACAAAAAAGTGATAGGTTCCAGCGCCAGCACCGGGAGCCGGTAGCACCACACCTATGGTACCAATTGCGAATACAGTAAGGCATTCCATTACGCCTAAATGAGAAGTTGAATCGAGTGCAAACAGACAGAAATACATCATCAAGATGTAGCAAATCCAAATCAAAAGCGACTCCGCGATGAATAGGCCTGGATTTTTCAATTTTCGAATACTCATCAAACCTTCTGCAAAACCGGCAAACAACCCAGCAAATCGCTGAACAAGAGGCAATTTAGCCAATTGCTTTCGAAGCAGATAGACACCCATTAAGCCTACCAAAATAAGGATGCCAAGAATAAACTTTAGATTTGAACCTGAAGAGGCTTGATTTGGAGTTTCAGTTCCATAGCCCTCCAGAAAACGCATTAAAAAATCAAACTGAAGGATAAAAATGATGGCTAGAATAAGGAACAGGATTAGCATATCCACTACCCTTTCGGTGACAACAGAGCCAAGCGACTTTTCAACTGGCACTTGGTTTGTTTTTGATAAGGCCGCACATCTGGAAACTTCTCCGGCTCTTGGGATGAAGTAATTCATGAAATATCCAATTAATACAGCTGCAAATGAATTTGAGGCTGATACCTGGAATCCCATGGCATTGTACAATTGAAGGGCACGGCGTGCGCGAATCCAATGGCTGAAAATAGAAATTGCCATACCCATGCCCAACCAATACAAATTTGCTGAGGCTAAGCGGTCAAATAAATCTTTCCAATGGATATCACGAAAGACAAATACCAAGAAAAACGCTCCTATTGCGAAGACGACCAGGTATTTAAGTGTATTCTTTACAGAAGGGCTCAACTTGGTAACTTGTTGTTATTATCGGGATAAATGGCAATTGGCTGGTATTTCTTTGCCTCTTCAAAATCCATTAAGCAATAGGAGATAACAATAACAGGGTCGCCAACTGCAGCCTTGCGGGCAGCGGGACCATTCAGGCAAATATTACCGGATCCACGTTCACCCTTAATAACATAAGTCTCCAAACGTTCTCCATTATTGATATTAACCACCTGTACTTTTTCATACTCAATCATGTTTGCTGCATCCATCAGATCTTCGTCGATGGTGATGCTGCCTACATAATGCAGCTCAGTTTGAGTAATTCTTGCGCGGTGAATCTTGGATTTTAATAGTTGAATTTGCATAACAAGTTGAGGCCCTGAGGCCGTATTGAACTGCAAAGCTAAATCAAAAACCCAATTGGACAAATTATGGGAAAGGAAACCCACGAAATGGAGTTCTGTCAAACGTTTGTCATAAGCCCCCAGGCTGACATAGGTCATTTTTGCAGGTGCTACATATCAATTTTCTTTGCCCCACAATTTTTACACATGAAAAAGATCTCCTTTTTAATTTTTGCAATCCTTCCATTTCTTGGGTTCTCTCAGGAAATAAAGGATAGTGTTTCTATGTTACCTGGCAATGTGGTAGATGTTTATTACAATACCGTAACCGGAACAAAAGACACTGTAAGGAATAATAATTGGCACTTGGCATTTAGCACACGCAGAGCACTTCCACCTTTTAGAACCATGCAAGCTGCAAGTGTTCGTATCAATGAAGGTCGTGGTGTGGAACTCTTCAAATCACCCTTCACAATCGACGAATGGGCAGATTTTGACACTACAGGCTGGATGGGTTGGAACACCTTTTACAACAGCGATAGTACCTGGGACATTGGCGCTTTTAACCAACAAAGAAATGTAAACAACCCTTTTGATTATGGTTGGGGACAGTATGATATGGTAAGCAAAGATGTTAGTGGAAACAGAATTTGGTTGATTGCCATCAGCACCAATCCAAATCCAGCAGCACCTAAATCGCTAAAAAAATTACACATTCAAAAAATCGTTTATGACACCATGTGGGTGTTCACCATCAGCAATTTAGACGGTAGCGATAGCAATCAGGTAAGCATTAAGAAAACGGATTTTAATGGCAAAATGCACGCCTACTATAATGTTTTCACCAATCAGGTTATAGATAGAGAACCTGCCATGAATACCTGGGATCTGTTGTTTACACGTTACAAAACCTTAGTTACCATGTATGGCCAAACCTTGATGTACCCGGTAATGGGTGTATTAAACAACCCTGAAGTTCATGCTGCTCGTATTTTTGCGCCAGGTGCAGATACCTTGAAGATTGGCGGAAAAGATGACAGCTTGTATTTCAGCTCAAAAATCACCACAATTGGATGGGATTGGAAAGTAATTACCACAACTCCTGGTCCATGGCCTATTAAAGATTCATTGGCTTATTTTTTACATAGAAATGGTTCTAATGGCGATTATCAACGTTTGGTATTCAGTTCTTATTGGGCTGATCAAACCAAACAAGATATCCATTTTGGATTATTCTCTTATAAAGTAATTCCAAGTCAGGTGAATGAACTCAGCGGAATGCTTGGTAATCTTCAGGTTTTTCCAAATCCAGCAAAAGAGCAATTGAATGTAGTTTTGAATTTCAATCAAGAGCCTGGTAAAATCCGTGCAGAGCTTGTTGACCTTAAAGGAATTACTGTTTTCAGTGAAGAATTAGGTACAAGCGGAAAGGTTCGTGAAAAACAAATCAACCTGTCTGGAATAAGCAGCGGAATGTATATTTTACGTTTGGTTTCAGCAGAAGGAAGTATTCACAGCAAAATCCTTGTGGATTAAGTGCAGTTAAGAAGTTCCATAGTTCAACTCGTATCTGGTGCCAGCCTTGTGCTGGCACCTTTTTTAGCTTTTACGCAGCAAGCTAAACAAGATAGTTTGCGGCAAAAAAACTTGGATTTGGACGAATGTATTATTACCGGACAATACCAGGAGACCAGCATGCGGAAATCGGTTTACCGCATAAAAACAATCGACAGCCAACGTATCCAAGCTCAAGGAGCATTTAACATACAGCAAGTATTAAGCAATGAACTGAATGTTAGAATTCTTCAGGACCCAATTCTTGGTTCTGCGGTAAAACTGCAAGGGGTTGGAGGAAACAATGTAAAAGTTCTAATTGATGGAGTTCCGGTATTGGGAAGAGAAGGTGGAAACATCGACCTCACCCAAATAAACCTGAACCAGGTGGATAGAATTGAACTGGTTGAAGGCCCAATGAGCGTTAATTTTGGAACGGATGCCTTAGGTGGAGTGATTAATATAATAACCAAAAGGCCAAAACGGGAACGCACACAGGGTAACCTAAGAGCTTATGCAGAATCGGTTTATCAGGTAAATTTTGACGGTTCGATTCAGGTACAAAAAGGGAAAAATGGGCTTTCTGCAGGTATAGGGAGGAATTTTTTTGGAGGCTATTCAGAAAATCCAACATCCAGAACCAAACTCTGGAAACCACGCACGCAATACAATGCTAACCTGGATTTTAGTCGCTACATTAACAAAGGAATGATTCGGTGGTCGAATCAGCTCTTTACGGAGAAGCTTAGCAACCGGGGAGAACCTGAAGTTGATTGGACCAAAGCAACCGCAATTGATCAATACTTTTTTACCAATCGTTTTGGAAGCTCCTTGTTTTTTGACTTCAAACCCGAGAAAAAAAGAAATTTAAACCTGGTAATAGCCTATAATTTCTACCAACGTTCATTAGAAACTACTCTAAAAAACCTGGTAACTTTATCAGAAACTCCAGTTCCATCAAGTACAGCAAGAGACACTACTCGCTTTCATCAATGGATGAGTCGGGGCACCTACTCAAACGTTGCTCTGAATAAAAGTCTTGCCTATCAGCTTGGATATGAGATAAATACTGAAACTGCCTCTGGCTCAAGAATTGTTGACCAACAGACCATTTCCGACTTCAGTTGCTTTGGTTCCATGGAAATTAAAGCTGGAAATCGCTTGTTAATGAGACCTGCAATGCGCATTAGTAAGCATTCCATGTTCAGTGTTCCCTTGATGCCATCCTTTAATATTAAATTTGATTTCAACGAGTTTGTTCAGTTGAGAGGAAGTTATGGTAAAGGATTCAGAGCTCCTGGCATGAAGGAGCTTTTCCTCCAATTTGCTGATGTAAACCACAATATTGAAGGAAACCCGAATTTAAAACCGGAACACTCAGATAATTTGCAAGTATCTATTGCATTTGATCACAAGGAGGAAAACAGGGTTTTCAGATTTGAGCCTTCTCTCTTTTACAATCGGATTAGTGATATGATAGGCCTGGCAAGAACAGGAATTGGAAACAATGCAGGCTTTCGTTATTTTAACCTCAACAGTTTTGAAAGTCACGGGCTAAACTTAAATACTGAATACAGAAGACCTGTTTATTCCGTTTCAATTGGCTATGCTTTGACTGGGAATAAAAATTCATTTGGAAATCAAGCAAGCATAGACCAATTCTTTTATTCTCAGGAATTTAGATTGAATTGTAGCTACCATATTGAAAAAGTTGGGTTGGGAATAAACTTTTTCTCAAAATACAACGGTCGCTACCAAAGCTTTCAATACCTTGCAGAAACCAACACCACTGCAATAACGAGTATGGATGGATTTTTCCTTGCTGACCTTTCCGTGAATAAGAGCCTTTTCAATAAAAAACTTGATATTCATGTTGGTGTGAAAAATCTCAATAACCTTACGAATATCAACGGTAATTTCTCAACGGGACCGCATGGAGGATTAACCAATTCAGCCATACTGGGAATGGGGCGAATATTTTTCACGAGCCTAAACTATAAGCTTAATTAAAGAAGGTGATACCTAACATGAGATTAACTGCTTTAATTCAACTCGCCTTCTGTATGGCAGTTTTGGGATTAGGTTCCTGTGAAAAGGAAGAAACTCCTTACAAGCTCCCTCCTAAACCACATGGCAATATTCGGATAAGCCAAATAAATCTAGGGGAAAACTATGAGGAACAGATTTATATCCATTTACTTGATTCTCCTTCAATAAAGGCGAGTTTTGATGGAAACAGTTGGGATTTGAGCTTTGAATCAAGTCCGTGGGGCAATCGAATTTACCTTAATGGAGGAAAAGGCGTTTTGGTTGCAAACTCTGGCAACAAATCCTTTATCCGAATTTCAGAACCTGAATACTTAAATTACCGTTGGGATGAGGCCAGTGGCGGAGATTCTCTCGCACTAAAAAATTGGTGCGATAACAGAGGAATTTCGTTTGACAGCATTTATGTAATCGACCGTGGCCCTGGAGCTCCTGCTGCCACAAGGTACTTTCAGATGCGAATCAAACTTGTAGATGCAACCCATTACGAACTTGAGGTAGCTGACCTAAAAGCCAAGCAAATTTCAACCTTTGCTATTCAAAAAGACCCAAGTAAACAATTGGTTTTTTATTCCTATGATTCTCCTACCAAAACCTTGAATCTTGAACCTGCTCGAGAAGACTGGCACTTGGTGTTTTTACGATACAGATGGATTTACTACGATTTTAAGCCTCCCTTGCTTTACACGGTAACTGGAATTCATATCAATCAGGAATTAATGCAAGTTGGGGTTGATAGCACCTTGCTGTTCGAAAACATTAGTTTGAAAGACAGCAGCAAGTTTGAATTTAGCAGCGACAGGGACCAAATTGGATTCGATTGGAAAAATTACGATTTCCAGAGTGGGAAATACAAAACTCGGAACTATGTAACCTATTTGATTCGTTTGAAGGATTCAGGTAAGAATCGTTACTTTAAATTGCGCTTTATTGATTTTTATTCCAGCAGCGGACTTAAAGGTTCGCCAAAATTTGAAATTGAAGAACTAGAACCATGAAAAAACTCGTAGCAGGATTATTTTTTGCAATTCCCGGCTTGCTAACCGCACAGGAAAAACCTGAGCCCCATTTAAAAAACCTTCGCCAAATCAGCTTTGGCGGAGATAATGCGGAGGCTTATTTCAGTCCGGACAGTAAAAAAATTGCATTTCAAAGTAACAATAAGAAATGGGGGCTAAGCTGCGACCAGATTTTCATGATGGATTTGCAAAATCCCATAAAGGATTCAACGCAAAAGGCAAACCTAATTTCAACCGGAAAAGGAAGAACAACTTGCTCCTACTACATGCCCGACAATAAGCATATTTTATATGCATCAACCCATTTGGGGTCGGAATCTTGTCCACCAGAACCACCGCCATCAGGCAAATACTTATGGGCTATATATCCTGACTTTGACATTTTTGTGGCCGATGAAAAAGGCACCCTGGTAAAGCAACTCACCAAAACTGAGGGTTATGATGCAGAGGCCACCGTAAGTCCAAAAGGCGACAAAATTGTTTTCACAAGCACTAGAAACGGAGATTTGGATCTGTACATTATGGACATTGATGGTCGAAATGTGAAGCAAATAACTTTTGGCTTAGGCTATGATGGAGGTGCCTTTTTCTCGCCAGATGGAAAGAAATTGGTATTTCGGGCATCTAGGCCTCAAACTGAACAAGAAATTGCCGAGTACAAAGAACTTTTAGCCAAAGGTTTGGTAGCTCCAACCAATATGGAAATCTACACCTGCAACGTAGATGGTAGTGATTTGAAGAAAATCACTTCACTGGGAAAAGCCAACTGGGCTCCCTTTTATCATCCCTCAGGAAAGAAAATAATTTTCTCCTCCAATCACCATTCAGCACGTGGTTATGATTTTCAGCTTTACATGATAAACGAAGATGGTAGTGGATTAGAACAAATAACCTTCAATAGCATGTTCAACGCATTTCCCATGTTTTCACCAGATGGCAAAAAGCTGATTTTCTCCTCAAACAGAAACAACGGCGGCACGCGCGATACCAATTTGTTTCTTGCAGATTGGAAAGATTAGACTAATGAGTAATCAAACCAAAACATTTAACCCACTTGGATTTGCAGTAAATCCATCAAAAAAGGGGGAATTCAGTCATTGCTGAATTCCCCCTTTTTCTGTGATTTGATAAGTTTATTGAATGCTCAATGTTTGTGAGAAGGAAGACGAACGCCCTTCTATCTTCATCAAGTAGTTACCGGCTGGCAAATCACCAACCTGCAATGGAACTGAATTTCCCGAAATAATTTGCTTTGTTTCACTCTTAGACCAGGCTTTAATTTCCGCCCCTGAAGTAGTGTAAAGTACAATTTTAACACCGTCGCGTTCCGCATCCGGAAGTGAAATAAATACCTTGCCTTCTTTAACCGGATTGGGGTAAACTTTGAATCCAGATTTAAGCAATTTCTTCAATCCAACAGTTGTTAATGTTTTTCCTGAACCTGATGCGAAAGTTGAAGTCAAATATACCGGCAATCCTTCGCTATCATTGAACTCAAAGACTGCAAGGTGGTAAACTTGGTCTGAAACTAATCCATTTAAAAGAATCTCATTAACATTCCCTGAAGCAACAACCAAAGAACCATCGGATAATGTATCACCGATTTCAGGGAAATAGGCCTTTCCATCCATCGGGATACCCGTAACGGCTGCATCTTTCTTAAGAACTACTAAGCGTTTCTCTCCATTTCCCGGAGTCCATGCAAAACGCAAAGAATCTACACCTGACGAAACCAAACTCAAATTGGTTGAGGCTTGTGTAGGCGCTTGTATAGATGTTTTTGTTACAGCAACAACCTGTGGGAATGTGCTAGTTAGATAATTCGCAGTTAATTGAGCTCCATTATACTCAATAACTGCAAACGCATAGGAAGTTAACTGAGAAAGACCTTTCACTGTAACACTGTTACCAGAACCTACATAAACCACCCTTTCATACTGAGATAAGTAAGAAGAATTCCCATTGAAGAAATTATCCGTTTCATAAACAATACCTGTTTGAGGCATTGTACGAACACTATCATTTTCTGAGGCGATTACAATGCGTGAAGATCCGGAACCATTTGTCCAACTCAATTGAATTTCATTTGTGCTAGTTGAAACAACTGTTAATCCTGTTGCAGGGGTTGCCGGAAGTGCACCAAGTTGAAGAGTGGTAAACGATGTTGATGCAGGATTAACCTTATTCAAACGAGTCAACAAATTGAAGCCATTGTATTCATAAACTTCAAAATTGTAAGTGGTGTTTTGCAAAAGATCACTAACAAAACATGAGTCTCCGCTTCCTTTGTAAACAACAAAATTTCCTGTACCGAGTTCACTTCCGTTACCAAAAGTTGAAGAGGCAAAATAGGTTGTGCTGTCAGAAGGTACTACTTGGGAATTGCTAGCAGCACGTCCAATGACAATACGTTCGGAACCATTACCACTTGTCCACTTTAATTTTGCAGAATTTAATGTGATTTCACTTGCAGTTAAAGCAGTTGCCTGAACAGTTGGTGGCTGGAAAGACTCTGGGGTAGTGAAGGAAATCCTTGCAGGATTTGAAACCAAATAGGTAGTATAAGAACCAAAACCGTTGTATTCAAAGCTTGCCAGGTGATAGGTTGTATTAAAATTCAAACCTGTAATTTCCACCAACGTGTCTGATCCTGCCAGAGCAACAAATGAACTAGCAATTGGCTGGCCTGCACCAAAAGAAGATGAAGAGGAATAAACCTGACCGTCTGAAGGAATGGTGTCAACAACACTATTTTGTTTAATAAGCAACAAGCGTTTTGCTCCGTTACCAGGAATTATGGCCACTTTGGCGGAAACAGCTGTTAAACTTCTTAACTGAATCGCTGCCGACTGCTGAGTTGGAGTTTGGGTAAGCAAGTCAACAATTGCAAGGTTCTCTTTGAAGGATTGAGTGGTATTGATTTCAAAATTTCCTGACAAAATCAATCTGTCATCCACTTTAAACATTTTTCTCACTGCTCCTGAAGTTATGCTTACGGGGAATTCTAAGCTATTTCCAGAAGGAAAAGCAAAAGTTAATAATCCATTTTTGGCTTGACTTGAAATCTGGCCACCTAAGAATAGGGTATTGTTATCATACAACAAAGCAGATGGTGTACCCGAATACTGATATGACAAGGAAGTAACGTTACCGGTTGTCAAGTCAGCAGAAATCAACCCGGAAACCGACTGGGCACCAGACATTGAAAATGGTCCAGTTAGCAAAGCAGAGTTTGGCAACAAAATGAAATCATTAACAGAGGAATCAAGCTGGAGATTAATTGATTTCAAATCACCGTTGGATGAGAGCGAGAATGCCGCAAATGAACGTCTTGGTAATGAGTTAACTTGAGTGAACTCACCAGAAATGTATAAATCCGGTCCTTGCACCTGCATCTTTCTAACTTCTGCATCAACTGCCGGAGCCCAAGGATTTAGGTTTCCATTGATTAAACTTAATGATGCAATATTCAGGCGTGTGCTATCTCCAAATCCTGAAAAATTTCCACCTACATAAATGGAGTTTCCAAGGATTGCAGTGGCGTAGACTTGGCCATTGCATCCAGGATCCCAATTTTGAAGTGTTCCATCGGTGGTGTCCACCATGGCCAATCCGTACCTTAAGTTCTGGTTGATACTGCTAAACGCCCCAGCTAATACTATATTCCCAGAGTTGATTTCCATAGAATGAATGGGGCCATCAGCTTGTAGATTCCAATTCAACAACTCCCCTGTTTTGTAATCAAGTGCAGCAAAATAGCGCTGTTGCTTACCTCCAAAACTTGAGAACTGCCCTCCAAAAATCATGAGATTCCCGGAAGCAGAAAAATCGTTTACTTTTCCATTTACTAAAGTTGATGGTTGCACCGAACCAGAAGAAGATGTAATCGCAAATCCTGCTCTGGCGTCCATACCAACCGAATTAAAATCTCCGCTAAAATGAATCAATCCATTCTGTACTTTAAGCTTTCTTACTGGTCCGTCTGTCCCTGGATCGAAATTGGACAACACTCCTGTTAACTGGTTTACTGCAGCAAGGTTTGCTCTTGAATTGGTTCCATTTACTGCATTAAAACTACCGCCAGTGTACAATAAACCATTACTTCCATCTAAAGTTAATACTGCACCATCGAATTGAGGAGCCCAGAGGCGAAGTTCAGAAGTTTGAGGATTAACAGATGCAATATTGCTTCTATATACACCAGAAACAGAATCAAATGCACCTCCAATAAATAAAATTGAATCGGCAAAATACAATGAGTTGACAAGCCCATTAATTGGGAAATTTGCTGTAGCAAGCGTACCATCCATTTGCAATGCTGCCAACGAACTTCTTAATCCACCGGCGATAAAACTAAACGAGCCTCCAACCCAAATTCTTGAGCCATCGAAAGCCAGTGCATGAATAATGCCATCTGGATTAGGAGCAAATGAGCTCAAAGAATTTGTTGAAAGCTGCCATTCGGCCAAACCTATGCGGGTTTGGTCATTTACAGCATTGAATGTACCTGCTATCAACAATTTATTTCCAATAACAAGCATGTTGTTTACAGGACCTGAAGGGCTACATGCAAATTGCATATCACGGCTAAAATCTGGGTTTAAAGCAACCAAATAATGTTTTTGACCAGCGAGGGTAAAATCACCTCCGATATAAATCTTACCTGCGGCATCAGTCACAATAGAACTAACCTTACCGTGGATTTCAATTGGAATGGTAACGCTATCGGTGTTTTCTAACGAATAGGCGCCCAAAGAACCTGTAGCCTTACCAACATAAGTAAAATCGCCACCTAAAAAAAGCTTATTTGCAGTTCGTTTCACTGCATTAATCGTTCCATTTGTCTGAGGAAAATTTCCCAAAAGCACTTGAGCTGAAGCTTGCACAAGGCTCATAAACAAAAGGGCTATTATCAATACTATTCTGTTTTTCATACTCTAATTTATTTTGTTATGGCAACTTTAATAGCTTCTATTTTTACATCATTTTTAATCACTTCAAGAATATAATATCCCTGCTCGATGCTTCCAGAGTTGATCAAGAAATCCTCAAGTCCACCTTTTGCTTCAGCCTTTTGAGAATGAACCAATTTGCCCGACAAGTCTGAAAGTTTAAACTCAATTGAACTTGATGCTTCTGTTTGCATGCGAACGTTGAATATACCCTGATTTGGATTTGGCATTAAATCAATCGCCTCCATATCAAATTTCTTAGCATTCGAGTTAGCAACCATATCTGGACGAGAGCTGGTTGAAGGTTCTGCCATAATGGCCAAAATTTCATTTTGAGTTAAGGCCTTTTTATATATTCTAAAATCATCCATGTTGCCATTTAGCGCCTGCATTGGGCTGGACTGTCTTGAGAAGCCTAATGTCAAAGCTGCTTGTGAAAGGCCTACTTGCCCACCTGAATTTGAAGCTGAACCAATTTCTGCACCGTCAACAAAAAGTCGAATGTTATTTCCTGATTTATAAACAACCGAAATATGTGTCCAAGTATTTGGTTTAACAATGTTATTCGCAGACCAATACTGACCAACTAAATTCCAGTTGCCGTAGCTGTATACATAGGCAACAACCTCACCATTTCTTCCAACCCAAAGACCAAGTGCTGGAGAATTAACTTTTGATAAATCACCGAAAGTAATGCAATGCCAATAATCTGAATTATTAAATGCAGGAATATTAACCCAAGACATATAGGAGATTTCGTCGAGTGCAGCACCACCTAAGATTGTTGTACCAATTGTAACATCTGCACCACTTGTACCTGTAGCAACCAAACTACGAGCCGATTGACTAAATCTGTCACTTCCAAAAAAGCTTGTACCAACTTGGGAGGCATGGAAACCATATCCACTGTAATCGTTATAATCACCATTGAATTTGTACCAAAGAACCAAATCTGCATTGGTATTACCGGTAGAGTTTTGAAGAGATGCATTGTGCACGAACCAATCCCACTCAGGCTGATTTTGCGAATTCATTCTAGAGTATATTTCAAATCCACTGAAATCCGCAATTCCATTGAAATAGCCCGTGAAGAAAATCTCACTTGCCGATTTTGCAAAAATGCCCCGTCCCTCTTCATCTAAATTACCTCCAAATTTCTTAGCACTTATTGGAGCTCCATTAGACTCATAGCCAGCAACTACAACATCCAAGTTACCAGATGAAACTAAAGATTCTGAACCAAATGCCACCGTACCAGCAAAACTACCCACTACAAATACTTTGCCGGTTGGATCCATAGATAACCCTCTAAATCCATCCTGACCAATTCCACCAACTGCATTCACCCATTGGAATGAACCCGTAACCGAATCAAGTCGAGCTACAAACGCATCAGAAACACCTAATGATGTTTTTGAGAACGAACCGAAAGTTGCCACATTGGAGAACAATCCAGCCAGGTAAATATTACCGCTTACATCTGTACCTACACCAAATCCGCCATCAGACCCTGGTCCTCCAAAGGATTTCGCCCAACTGAAGGCACCTCCAGAAGTTAACTTAGCAATGAATCCATTGCTTTCATTACCCGAATTAGTAAGAGTGGTTGAGCCAAAACTTGCATTTAATTTGTAGTCACCCACAACAATAACTGAACCGGAAGCATCGGTTGCAATTCCCTGGCCATAATCGTAACTGGTTCCTCCAGCACTGATAGCCCAAGTCAAAGCACCATTTGATGAAGCAAATTTCGCAACCCAAACATCAGTTGCACCATTGGATGTTAAGGTAGTCTGTGAATTAGAGAAAGTGGCAGTTCCATGGAAATAACCTGTTACAACTGGATTTCCACTCGGATCCACTGCCACAGCAAAAGCCACATCTTGATTTGAGCCACCGAAAGATTGTACCCACAATATGCTTCCAGAAGAACTTACTTTGGCGATGAAGGCATCGTCAGAACCATTACTCGATCTCGAAAAAGAACCAAAAGTAGCAACATTACGGAATGAACCTACAATATAAGCATTACCTGAAGCGTCAAGAGCTACCGTAGATGCAGCATCTTCTCCAGATCCGCCGGCCGTTAAATTCCACAGAAGATTTCCTGACTGAGAATATTTTGCCAAGAAAATGTCATTACTGCTGGAATTCACCAAATTCAAATCCATGTACATGCTACCAGCATAAGTTCCAGCAACATAAACGTTACTTGATGCATCAAGTGCTACTCCTCCTGCAGCATCCTTTCCAGAGCTTCCAGAATACCTTGGCCAATTTGGAGGAAGGGTTTTTCCATTACCACTAACACCATCTCTAAGGTACTTGGTCTCAGTTTGGGAGGTATAAACATTCAAAGCTGAATTGTATTCCAAGACAGAATAAAAATAATCTGTGTAAGGTTCCAAGCCGGACACTAAAACAGAACTAGCAAAACCCGCATAAACAATTTTATTGTCGCCACCTATATTTTGCGCTGATTGGAAATTTGCATTTGGAATATAAATTTGGTTATCAACAGGTAAGGTATTTACTGGTCCACCCTTTCTCGCCACTACTATTCTAAACGCACCGTTACCATTTGTCCAGCGAACCATTTGCTCGGTGCGCGCAGAAACAACTTGTACATTTGAGGCATTGACAGTTGGAGTTTGAACCAAAGGTGGGGTAGTAAACTGTACATTCCCTGGACCAACCCAGATTCCATTAATGTAGTCATACCCGTAATAATTCTGTGTACCCGGACCGTTAGTGTTATACTCAACAACTACAAAATGATAGGTGGTATTTGGCATAAGCCCCGAAACCACACAACTATTTGCAGTGCCATTGTAAACTGTTTTATAATTCTGCACGGCACCGTTTTTAATAACTGGTACCATGCCAGGGAAAGGATTACTCGAATTCATGTCAGCATTTGCTGTATAAGAAACCCCATTTGAAGGTAAGGCAAAAACTGGATTAAAGCCCGCACCTGCAAGTGCAAGCACCATTCGATTGGTTCCATTACCAGGAGTCCAAGAAACATTAACTGCGCCGCCTGGTAAACTGGTAGCCGTAACGTTGTAGGCAAACTGAGTTGGTCTTGTCGCCATAGATAATGTTGTACGACTAATCGTAGGCACTGAGCTTGTTAAATACCTGGTGAAAACACCACCGTAAGAATTGTATTCAAAAATCGCAAAATGGTAAGTTTGGCCAGGATCTAGATTAGTTACCTGGCAATTATTTCCTGATCCATCGTAAACTACATAGTTTCCGTTGCCCATATCTGAACCAAAACCATAATCTGAACTTGCCCAATAAAAACTATTACTTGTTGGATAGGCAGAAATGTCCACTGGAGCGCCCGCTTTAGCAATCACTATTCTTGCCATACCGTTACCTGAACTCCAGCTTAAGTTCAAAGAATTCTGAGTAATTCCGGATGCTTGTAAATTAAATGCTGGTGATGTTGGAGGCAAGAAGTCTAAGGTTGAGCCTATTGCATTAGTAGCAATGGTATTCGCATATGTTGGATTTGCAGTGCCTCCATTGAATTCAACAATTCGAATTGAATAGGTGGTATTTGAAGACAGGTTATTTACAACTACTGTATTACCTTGACCTACCATTACAACAAAACCACCACCAATATTTGAACCATTTCCAAAATAGTTGTTTGCATAATAGTTAAGTCCATTTTGAGGGAATGCAGTTGGAGCAGAAAGTGGACGTATGTAGACCAACCTTGAAGTTCCATTTCCATTATTCCAATTGATTCTAAAACTATTCACGGTTCGGTCAGTAACGGTTACACCCGATGCTGGAATGGTTGGAGCAGTTGGAAGCAAAACGTTCACAGCTGCCAGATAAAGATTTGAGCTATTCACCACCACCATCGGTACAGACCCGAAACTAACTACATTAAATCCATTTATTGGCAAGCTGCTTCCATGAATAAAAGTTGTTACTCCAAGCTTGGTTAACCCCAAAGGATAATTGTTATTGGAATAAGCTGTGAATAAGCTTGTTAATGCTGAATTTGTCATATTATACCTAACAACCTGATAGTTTTGATGAAACTCAAGTTGATTATTATCCACAGCAACTAAATTGGAGTTAGGAGATACAGACCCATTTGTGTTTCCGGAAATAAAGGTTCCAGTAACTGCATCTACACGTGCAAGATTGAGGGCGTAATTTGCACCAGAGTTATTCAAATAGCCATTAAACTTGCCGGAAAATGCAATTGTTGAGGTTGAAGGAGGCTGAACAATATCAAAAATTTCGGTTGGGTTTGTACTATTAAAGGGTAATCCGGCATTGAAAGAATTAATAGAACCTGAAAATGGGTTCAAGGACAACAAAGAGTTTCTTAGTCCAGAAAATCTACCACCAACATAAACCGATGATCCACCAAAATAGCGAATAACATTTACCCTTACCGGACTTGACCCATTTACGGCCATCATTGTTGGGTTAATTCCTGATAAGGAAACAGGCGAGGATTGGATATTATCTAATACAAAAAATCCATTTCGAAGTGCATTTGAAGCAGACCCTGAGGAATTAATTACCGTTACACTTGAGAAATCTCCACCAACAAAAAGCCGAGAACCCGCAAAGCAGATAGACCTTACACTGTTATTTGTATTTGCCCTAACCACCGGATTAAAAGTTCCGGTGAAATTGTTTACAACCGCAAAATTAATAGCTGAATTACCTCCTACTTGGTTAAAGTTTCCTCCCAAGAAAACATTATTTCCAGACGATTCAATAGCGTAAACTGAACCATTTACATTGGGATTAAAAGGCAACAATTGAAATGTTGTTAAATCCATCGCTGCAGCTCCTCTGCGCTCAATCAAACCAATTTTTGTAAATCCACCTGTGGCAATCACATTTCCGTTCGTGAAGTTTGCAAAAACCCGAACGGTAGCATTTGGTCTTGGGTTAAAGGCATTAAGAATTGGGGCACTAGTTTGATTGGTAGGCAAATTATAAATGGCAAACCTATCACGAGAATTTCCAGAAATTGAAGTGAATGCTCCACTTACCCAAAGTGAACCATTGATAATTCCGGATGCCTCAATTGTAGAATTTGGATTCGGACTCCAAGTATTTAATACCTGAAGAAAGTTAGTATTGAATGCGAATAATCTGGCCCTTGATATATTATTTACACTGGTGAATCCCCCTCCTACAAAAATATTTTGTCCATTAACAGCCAATGTAAATACAGAACTATTCAAATTTACATTTGCCGGAGATAGCATAAACATCGAGGTATTCAAATCAATACCGGCAAAATAGGTTCTGACATTAGAGTTTACTGAATTGAAGTTTCCTCCGAAATACAATACTGTTCCTGAAACTGCCAAATCGTAAACTATGGCATTATTGACACTGTTACTTAAACGAATAAGTGGGTTAAACTGGCTTACCCAAGAACCATTGTTTACGTTATAACAAACTAACTGCTTTGTGGTTCCATTGTGTGTGAATCGTCCTGCAACAACAAGATAATTTCCGTAAATTAGTGCAGACTGAACATCTGCAGAGGTAAAGCCTGGAGACCAACTTGTCATTGTATTGGTGGACAAATTGATTGCAAAACCACCAACACGTGTTTGATAATTAACTGAGGTAAATGAGCCAAAAACATAGGCAATGTTGCCATTCACTACAATTTTATTTACCGCTCCATTTACATTTAAATTCAGAGGATGGACGGAAAGCGAGGAATTCAAACGAGCGAAATAAGTTCTGGTTTGACCACCAACTGTAGTGAAATAACCTCCCAACAAATAACCTCCAGAACCATCAGAAACCAAAGTTCTAATCTGGCTATTTACGGCAGGCAAATTGGCTTGAACAGGCTGTCCACTGCTTAAATTTACAGCAGCCCAATAATTGGAAGGAAGCTCAAATCCCGTAAAATTTCCGCCCATATATAGGGTGTTTCCAACAATTTTCTGGGTTAGAATTGAACCATTTGGTTGCATTGGAAGATTCACTAAATTCACTTGTGTGCTGCCCCAAAAAGGTAGCAACAGCATCACCATCCAGACGAGTAAACTCTTTTTCATATGCGTTGATTATTAGATTTTTAACAAAATAGGTAATATCAAATATAATCAAAGGACACAACTAGCAGACATTAAGAAGGTCTTAAATGATTAAGTGGCTGAGTTTGGTAGATGCAAATATCATAAACGACTGCTTTTCAAGAATATAAAAAAACTTATGGATTACAATTCAGACTTACAATTTCTGCATAATCGCAAACCATCCCGTTTTTCCCACCATTCATCCCAAAGATTTCCTCGTCCCTCAATCAACCAAACAAACCTTAATCCGGATAACTAATCAAACCAAATTCCTGCTTGATAAAGAAGTATCCTTCTGACCAACTAAATCATCAAGATTGCAATTTTTTTCCACCAACCAAACAACTCACCCTCATTCCAAAAGAATTGTTTTGAGAGTCCTAAAGTTAATGATAATTAGATTGGGACAAATTGATTATTGAAGTTCAATCGCTTATCAATCCATTAAAATCTTAAAATTTCAACCTAAAATTCAAACTCACTCAAGATTTGACTGTTTATTCTGTATGAAAACTCTAAAACTTGCCCTGCTTCTGATGTTAGTTTCCTGCTCAACTGAAAAGCAGGCTCTGGAAATTGCTACCGAACTAAATCCTGAAAAATATGCCGGTACTTGGTACGAAATTGCCAGAAAACCCAATCGCTTTGAGGATGGTTTGGAACAGATTACAGCAACTTACACACTTTTAGAAAACGGCGATATAGAGGTACTAAATCAAGGTGTCAAAAATGGCGAACGAAAACAAGCCAAAGGAAAAGCCTGGATTCCCGATTCTAAAAAGCCCGCTGCGCTAAAAGTTAGCTTCTTCTACCCCTTTCGAGCAGATTATCAAGTAATTTGGCATGACCCTAATTACCAGTACTCCTTAGTTGGGGAACCAGATAGAGAATACCTCTGGATTCTTGCACGTAAACCTGTAATTTCTGATTCTAGCTACAAGGCCTTGGTGAATTTTGCAGAAAGCAAAGGCTTCTCTTGCACAGATTTAATCTTGCCAAAACAATCCACAACCCCTACTTCCACCACAAATAATCCGTAATTTGCCCCACACAACATGGCAAAAATAAAATCAGAAATCCCTCGTAATCAGGAAGAGCAAATCGAAATTCTTGGAGCAAGGGAACATAATTTAAAAAATATCGACGTTACTATTCCTCGTAACAGTCTTGTTACCATTACAGGACTTAGTGGTAGTGGAAAGTCGTCGCTGGCATTTGATACCATTTTTGCCGAAGGTCAACGTAGGTACATGGAGAGCTTTTCTGCCTACGCCCGACAGTTTATTGGTAACATGGAAAGACCTGACGTTGACAAAATCAATGGACTTTCTCCGGTTATTTCTATCGAACAAAAAACAGTAAATAAAAATCCGCGCTCAACAGTTGGTACCATAACCGAAATCTATGACTTTATGCGCCTGCTATACGCTCGTGTAGCTGATGCTTACAGTTATATCAGTGGCGAAAAAATGGTTAAAATGAGCGAAGATCAAATCATCGCCTCAATTATTTCACAGTTCGAAAACCAACGGATTAGCATTCTTGCGCCATTGATTAAAGGTAGAAAAGGTCATTACCGAGAATTGTTTGAACAGGTGCGCAAACAAGGCTACTCCAAAGTCAGACTTGATGGTGAACTGCTGGAACTTACTCCAAAAATGCAGGCCGATCGGTATAAAATTCATGATATTGAATTGTTGATTGACCGCATTGAACCGAAAAAAGATGCCCGCGTTCGGATTCAGGAAAGTGTGAAAAGTGCGCTCAAAATGGGCAAGGGTACGCTGGTTATTCTCAAGGATGATGATAAAAAGGCTTATCATTTTAGTCGCTTTTTGATGGACCCTGTTTCCGGAATTTCCTACGATGAACCTCAACCCAATACCTTTTCTTTCAATTCTCCCTACGGTGCCTGCAAAAGCTGCGACGGTTTGGGCATTAAAAGTATTATTGATGAAAATGCCATTGTCCCAGACAAGAAGCTTTCTATTAACAAAGGAGCTATTGCCCCTCTTGGTGAATACCGCGAAAACTGGACATTTACCCAATTGCGCGAACTTGGTAAACAGCTGAAATTCTCATTTGCTGATCCCATTGAAAAAATCTCGAGGGAAGCTTTAGATGCTATTTTCTACGGATACGATAAACCCTTGGTAATCCCTTACCAATATGCATCGGGATACACACAAAACTACAATTCAACTTGGGAAGGACTTGTTCCATTTATAACTCGCCACTACCACGAAAAAAGTTCAGACTCTGTATTTCGTTGGGCCGAAGAATTTATGCAATTGCAAGAGTGCCCCGATTGCCATGGAGCCCGTTTACATCGCGAAGCGCTTTCCTATAAAATCGGAGGCCAAACCATTGCCGATTTAGCAGCCATGGAAATCAAAGCTCTCCAAGTTTGGTTTGATTCTGTTGAACACCATTTAGACAATCGCCAACAAGTAATTGCTACCGAAATTTTAAAAGAAATCAGAAGTAGAATTGGCTTTTTGGTAGGCGTTGGAATTGATTATCTAACGCTAAACTCTCCTGCAAAAACACTAAGTGGTGGTGAGGCTCAACGCATCCGATTGGCCACCCAAATTGGTTCGCAGCTAACCGGTGTTTTGTATATTTTAGATGAACCCAGTATTGGACTTCACCAACGCGATAACCGCAGGTTGATTGACTCCCTGAAACACTTACGCGATGCCGGAAACAGTGTAATTGTTGTTGAGCACGATAAGGACATGATGGCCGAGAGCGATTTTATTCTGGATATCGGTTATGGTGCCGGAATGCATGGTGGGCATATTGCCGCTCAAGGAACATTAACTGAAATCCTGAAACAAAACTCGGTAACAGCTGAATACCTAAGCGGAAAAAAGCAAATTCAAATTCCCGAAACACGGCGTAAAGGAAATGGGAAAAAGCTTATCCTGAAAGAAGCATCAGGCAATAACCTCAAAAATGTAAGCATCGAGTTTCCTCTCGGAACTTTAATTGGAGTTACCGGTGTTAGTGGTAGCGGGAAATCTTCGTTAATCAATGAAACCCTATATCCCATTCTTAGGCAACACTTTTACGGTTCCTTTCAAAAACCGCTACCTTATAAATCAATCAAAGGCTTAGAACATATTGATAAGGTAATCGATATCGACCAAAGTCCAATTGGCAGAACTCCAAGAAGCAATCCTGCAACTTATGTTGAGGTATTTGGAGACATCCGCAACTTGTTTGCCTCGCTGCCTGAAGCCAAAATAAGAGGCTATAAGCCCGGGCGTTTTTCGTTCAATGTAAAAGGCGGACGCTGCGAAACTTGCCAGGGAGGCGGCATGCGCAGCATTGAAATGAATTTCCTGCCGGATGTGTATGTGAAATGCGAAACCTGCAATGGCAAGCGATACAATCGAGAAACACTTGAAGTTAGATACAAAGGCAAAAGCATCAACGATGTGTTAAATATGTCCATTGAAGATGCTGTGAAATTCTTTGAACATACGCCATCCATCCTTCGAAAAATACAAGCGCTAAACGATGTTGGATTGGGATATATCACATTAGGCCAAGCTTCAACTACTTTAAGCGGTGGAGAAGCTCAACGCGTAAAACTAGCCACCGAGCTTAGCAAACGCGATACGGGTAACACCCTGTATATTCTGGATGAACCAACAACCGGTTTGCACTTTGAGGATGTAAGGGTATTACTTGATGTATTGCAAAAACTCGTCGATAAAGGAAATACGGTAATTGTGATTGAACACAACCTGGATATGATTAAGGTGGCAGATTACCTGATTGACATGGGACCTGAAGGCGGTAAATATGGCGGAGAGCTCATTGGATTCGGCACTCCGGAGGAATTGATTAAAAACAAAAAAAGCCATACCGCCATCTTCCTCAAAGAGGAATTGGGCCTCTAACCGGATTATTCCCTTATATTTGAGCCCTTATGAGGCTCGCATTGAAACAGGCATTTGGTGCTTTTTCCAAGGCAGCAGTTCTTTTTGCAGGACTGCTGTTGCTTGCATGTATTCCTGCGCAAGCCCAAAAGAAAAGACCATATCCAAGCATTCAATCCTATATCGACACCTTCGCAGGCCAAGCTGTTTACCTGCAACGTGAAACCGGCATTCCGGCATCTGTAATACTTGGTGTAGCCATTGTTGAATCTGCTTATGGCAATAGTAAAAACAGTCAGATTCTTCACAACCATTTTGGAATTATTGGCTCTAATAATCTACGTCAACGTGGCCTAAGATACCGTTCAAGGTACAAGGAATACGAATCTGATTCTGCTTCCTTTGCACATTTTTGTACTGTAATTATGAGCAAGCCTTATTACGAAAAAATAAAAGGCATGCGAAACAATGGTATATGGCTCAAGCATATTAGCAAGACCTATACCACAGCAAGAAGTAAATGGGCCAAGCGCGTATTATTTATTATTCGTAAATACAAACTCGGACGATTCAACGCCTGATTGCATGTCGCGAAATTCGGAACCTTTAAAAATCATAGGCCTAAGCTTTATCATACTGGCCGTTTTTTCGTTGATTAGTCCGGAGCTTCAAGTGAAATTAGGGCTCAAAAAGCCATTCGACTTATTTTCCGATTTCCGAAAACTAACTACGGAATCGAAGCCTGTAGCGTCGAAGAAAAACGATAGTCTTCCTGCTACAAAACCCGCAAGCATCCCCCATTTTGTCGATTTTTCAAGCAAAGAAACCGATCAAAGTTTGGAGCAATTTTTTAAAAAACTTCAGGCCCTGAAGAAAGGCAAACGCAAAAAAGTACGGATTGGCTACTTCGGAGATTCCATGATTGAAGGCGATTTAATCACACAAAACATACGCCAAATTCTGCAATCCACCTATGGTGGACATGGTGTAGGTTTCGTTCCCATCACGAGTGTGGTGGCAGGATTCCGTCAAACCATTCAACATAAATTTAGCCCAAATTGGATTGACCAAAATTTTCAAAACGCAAAAAAAATCCCATTCCATTTTTTATCGGGACATCAATTTAAAGCCCATGAATCTGCTTGGGTTGAATACGGCGCAGTCAAACAAAAACGACTTAATACCTTACCCAATCCAACTTTACTTTGTGCAAAAAATGAGCGAGCTATCCTGCTTCAGATGAATGCTGAGGAGTTAAGCCTCAACCCAAATAAAGCATTCAACGCTTTCCGATTAAGTGAAAATGATAAGTTGAATAAAATAAAACTGAACTTCCCTCAAGGTGCTTCAGGCATTTACGGCATCTGTTTTGAAAGCGATTCCGGTCTCGTATTGGATAATTTTTCATTCAGAGGAAGTTCCGGCCTGGAACTAAATTGCATGAAGTCCGATGCCATGGCAGAACTCTTCAATGCAAGGCCTTACGATTTGCTTATTCTTCACTATGGTCCAAACTTGCTCTTCAAACCGCTGAATACCGACTTTTCATACTACAAAAAGCAACTCAAGAAAACACTCACGCATCTTAAAAAGAATAGTCCCGGCTGTGCCATCTTACTCATTTCTTCTGCCGATAAATCTTACCGCTCAAAAGAAGGAAAATGGATTACTGCGCCAGGTGTAGAACCTCTTATTGCTGTTCAAAAAGAACTGGCAGAGGAGCTGGGCTTTGGTTTTATAAATCTTTATGAACTTATGGGAGGAAACGGAACAATGACCAAGTGGGTCGAACAAAAACCGGTGCTCGCCTACAAAGATTATACGCATTTTAACAACTCGGGAGCCGCCTACATTGGCAAGCTTCTCGCCAAAAAACTTCAGCAGAATAACAATGAACAGAAACCGAATTAATCTCTTATTCATTCTCTTCATCCTTAGCATTGTTCGTGTTGAGGCACAGGATGAACTTGTACTTGACTTAAGTAAAAACACCATTCGACAAAAGGAAAGTCTGTACCCCATTCTGGACCAACTTCAGCAAAACAAATCCAGACAGATTTCAATTGTTCATATCGGCGACTCCCATATTCAAGCCGATTTCTTCACTGGTAGAATCCGTGAAGGTTTGCAGAACCAATTTGGAGATGCAGGTAGAGGCCTCATATTCCCCTACAAATTTGTGCAAACCAATGGTCCGCGCGACTACCGCTTTACCGATAACAGCTGCCAATGGAAAGGCATGCGTATTATGAAGGCCGATAGCCTCAATCCCGTTGGTATTCCTGGCATCAAACTCGAACTTAACACCGCGAATTGTGGATTCACAATTCAATTCTACGACGACAGCTTTAGCTTGGAAAAAGGCTTTTCCGACCTTGATATTCTTTTTGAAGGAGAAGCTGAATTTGAAATTCTTGACCTCAACAGTCGTAAATTATTCAGCCCACAAAGCGACTCCCTTGCCGGCAAAACGCGTATTAAAAACTTTAGAGCTACCCGCATTACAGACCTCATTAGCTTTCGCATTTCCAATGCAAAACCCGGGTTTGTTTTAAAAGGATTAAACCTGCACCGCAATTCACCCGGTGTGCTGTATCATGCCATCGGACTAAATGGTGCAACCTTTAACGATTACCTAAAATCGCCAGAATTCACAAAAGAACTGCTCTTGCTTAAACCCGAACTACTCGTTGTTTCTCTTGGCACCAACGAAAGTGTTTCAGCCATAGATTCTGCTACCTACATTTCGCAAATCAAGCAATTACTTAGCCCATTTCGCGAAAATGGAATTCCAATTCTGCTTACCGGACCGGCAGATAATGCAAGAAGAAAAACCATTCGAACCAAACGAGGTAAAAAAATAGCGGCTTACACGCACAATGAAAAAGTGCAGCAACTTAATCAATGGATGAATAGCTGGTGCGCCCAAGAAGGAATTGCATACTGGGATTTGTATGAAACCATGGGTGGCAAAAACTCCATCAAAGAATGGGTGAAGTATGGACTTGCCGCCCGCGACCATATTCACTTCAGCAAGAAAGGGTATATTTTACAAGCTGATTTGCTGCTAGACGCCTTTCTGCACTAATGGAAAACCTCCTCAACCTTCTTGCTTACAATCCAGAAGACCCACTCTTATTCAACAGTGGATTCTTCTTGTTTTTCTTGCTCGCTTTTTTGTTGGTTAGACAAGTTTCAGGAACCAACAATAAGCTTAAGATTTATGCATTCACGCTATTCTCACTTTACTTCTTTTATAAAGCCTGCGGGTGGTATGTTGGTCTTGTTATCTTATCGGCTGTTGTTGATTTCAACCTATCAAGGCTCATCTTTCGGTCGGGCTCGGCATCCTTTCGCAAGCTCATTCTAAGCTTTAGCATTGTCATTAACTTAGGCCTGCTTTTCTACTTCAAATACACCGACTTTTTCATACGGCTAATCAATGATTTTTCAAGCCAACAAATCAATCCACTCAACCTAATTCTGCCCATTGGAATTTCGTTCTATACATTTGAAAACATCAGCTATACCATTGATGTGTACAGAGGCCATTTTAAGCCCTTGAATACATTTATGGAATACTTGTTTTTCCTAAGCTTCTTTCCCAAACTGGTTATGGGACCCATAGTTCGCGCTGCGGATTTTATTCCACAAATCAACCAAAACAGCCCATTAAGCTCAGAGAACTTGTCTAAAGGTTTTTACCTAATAGCATCCGGCCTATTTAAAAAAGTGGCCATCTCAGATGTTATTCAAGTAAACCTTGTTCAATATGTTTTTGACGACCCTGCTCGCTATACCGGGTTTGAATGCTTGCTTGCTGTTTACGGCTATGCGCTCATCATTTACTGCGATTTTTCGGGTTACTCAGACATGGCCATCGGCCTGGGCAAATGGCTCGGATTCGATATCAATATCAACTTCCTTTCGCCTTACCAATCTGCATCAATCACCGAATTCTGGAGGCGTTGGCATATCTCACTTTCCTCTTGGTTACGCGACTATTTGTATATCCCACTAGGAGGCAATCGAAATGGAAAATTCAGACAATCCCTCAACCTGGCAGCAACCATGCTCATTGGCGGTTTTTGGCATGGGGCCAACTGGACATTCATTTTCTGGGGTGGCCTGCATGGCCTGGCACTTGGACTGGATAAGTTAAAACTAAAATACCTGGGACCAATAATCAGCAAATCTGAATCGAACCCCTTGCAACGCAAGCTCTGGCGCTGGGGAGGCATTTTGTTTACCTTCCATTTGGTTTGCCTGGGTTGGGTATTTTTCAAATCAGATAGCTTCTCAACAGCACTAACTTTACTCGCCCAAATTGGAGGAAATTTCAGCCTACAAACCGCCACACAGGTGCTTGGCCATTACCAGCAAGTTGTACTTGTCATGCTAGTGGGATTTGGCTTACATGCCATAAGTTTAGAAACCGAAGCACGCTTCTCAAACCTATTTCACAAGTGGCGACCAATAGGCTATGCCCTTGCATTAAGCTTGCTCATACTCTTGTTAGACCAGGTAAAATCGGCAGAACCCGTAATGCCCGTTTACCTTCAATTCTAGGTAATAGCTCCAGTTTTTTTTGGCCGTTCCCCCGCTATGCCTTCGGCATTAGGCGGCGTCGGGCTTTGCGCTCCAATCTTTTTTGCCCTGCCCGAGGCACGACCCGCCCGCGTCAAAAAAGGATTTCCACTGCAATCCCTAACGGAGGGGGCGTTTCCAGAACTTCAGGCATCTGCAAAAAGCAAATACGTTACATGGCAAACTTAGCCCTCAGAAAGGCCATGCTTTTGCAAGATTCTATCCAGTTCATCACTGGTAATACTACAAACAATGGCGATGTAATCCTTGGACAACCGGTCCTTATATTCCAAATACGTTGCAACAATTTCGTGTTCTTCATATTTCTCCGGCTCTGGTGGAAAATCACCGGAATAAGGTTTTGACATAGGTGGATGATTAGTAAATTTTATTCTTTGCAAGTTACATGCAACCTGCCCCAATTCAACAAACATGATAGGTTGATGAGTAGATTTTTTTAAACCTCCCAAAAATGAAAAGGATGGAAGCGCCCTTGCCTTTCCAGAACGACTTAAAACCATCCCAAAACCCTTCATTCAATTCATGCCTTAATGCTCAAATAAATGAAACAACAAGGATTGAAACTCCTAAAAGGAATCGCGATTCTCCTACTATCCCGCTACTTCAAATTCACCCACGTAGTTCCTTCATTTCCTTCATCCCTTCATGGTCAACTAAAAAACATGTAGGATTGAATAACATAAAGCGTCTTACTTTTCTCCAAAATGTTTTGCCTAAAATTCATCCACGTAAATCCTTCATTCCCTTCATCCCTTCATGGTTCAATCAAGCCAACCATGAAGGATTGAAGAACCTGAAGCGCCTTATTCTTCTCCAAAATCGTTTTGCCTAAAATTCATCCACGTAAACCCTTCATTCCATTCATGGTTCAATCAAGCCAACCATGAAGGATTGAAGAACCTGAAGCGCCTTATTCTTCTCCAAAATCGTTTTGCCTAAAATTCATCCACGTAAACCCTTCATTCCATTCATGGTTCAATCAAGCCAACCATGAAGGATTGAAGAACCTGAAGCGCCTTATTCTTCTCCAAAATCGTTTTGCCTAAAATTCATACACGTGAACCCTTCATTCCCTTCATCCCTTCATGGTTCAATCAAGCCAACCATAAAGGATTGAAGAACCTGAAGCGCCTTATTCTTCTCCAAAATCGTTTTGCCTAAAATTCATCCACGTAAATCCTTCATTCCCTTCATCCTTTCATGGTTCAATCAAGCCAACCATGAAGGATTGAAGAACCTGAAGCGCCTTATTCTTCTCCAAAATCGTTTTGCCTAAAATTCATCCACGTAAACCCTTCATTCCATTCATCTCTTCATGGTTAATATTCTGCCATTCATGGTTCAATCCAAAAAACGTACCTTAGTAGCATGAAAAACAAAACCCTGCTCATTGTTGGAAGCCTTGCTTTAATCCTTCTTGTAATAAGTTTTTTTGACGATACCGATAACCGCGGAGAATGGTATGGACCCAATGACTTTACACATAGAATAACAGCTGATGCACCCGTTAAAGCCATCCTTGAAAAGGCCTGCTTTGATTGCCATTCCAACAAAACCAATTACCGCTGGTACAATGATATTCCTCCGGTTAGTTTGTTGTTAAACAATCATGTGAATGAAGGCAAAAAGGAATTAAACTTCTCAGAATTTGCGACCTATACCGCCAAACGCGCAAAACATAAATTGGAAGAAATAGGCGAACAAATTGAAAATGGGGAGATGCCCATGAAACCTTACCTGCTCACTCATGAAGAAGCCAAATTAAGCGATGAGGAAAAAGCCCTGCTCATCACCTGGAGCAAAAATGCAATGGCCGAAATTCACTAGCATTTAAGCCCGTTTCAGGTTCCAGCTTCAAAATGACTCCTGTCGTTTCGCTTGAGCACATGGAATTTCCCATTTGTGTACTCCAAAAGGTATAGGCCTAAATTAGAATGCTCAAAGGTTTCCATGGTGCTCAAAGGTTGGTTAAGCAACGTGCATAACATGCTCTTCATGGCACGGCCATGCATACATACCAGAATGGTATTCTCAGACTCATTCTTAAATACCCTTTCGACAATTTTCATCTGACAGGCCTGCATTTCCCGAGCGCTCTCGCCTCCTGCAATTTTAGCATCATAATCTCCATCTTTCCAGGAATTTACAACACCCCAATACTCCTTGCGTTCGGTATCCACTTGCTGTTTGCCCTCAAATACTCCCCATGAAATCTCATTGAGTTCCGGAACTACCGTATAAGGTATGCCAAGGTCTAAAAAGCCTTGAACACTTTGACGCGTGCGTTGAAGCGCACTGATATAAACATGATCGAAGTTTTCGGAACTATAGGCACTAAAAAACTGCTCAGCCTGCTTACGACCTAATTCATTCAGTTCCTTATCAACGCCACTTCCCTGAACAATTCCCAGACGGTTAAACTCGGTTTCCCCGTGTCTAACCAAAAATATCTTTTTTGATTGAGCCATGTTTCTGCAAATTTGATAGAAATGGTCTATTTTGTCTCACAATTCTTCCACGTATGAAAACAATTCAAGTAACCTGCAATGCCCAAGGTGTTTGGAACAAAGAAGTTTCTACCACTGCCATTCAACCCCAATTGATAGTGGTTTTCGGTGCAACCGAGTTTTTCAAAAATCCAATTGCACTTGATGCATTGAGAAATCAGTTTCCCGATTCAGTAATCATTGGAGGCTCTACTGCTGGAGAAATTGCGGATACAACTGTAAACGATGGAACTTTAGTTGCAACACTTGTTGAATTTGAAAAATCGAGTGTAAAATTTACAAGTACAGAAGTTGGAAAAGCTGAAGATAGCTTTGATGCCGGAGTACGGTTGGTAAGCCAACTGGATAGCAATGGACTCAGGCATATTTTTGTGGTAAGCGAAGGCCTGCAAATAAATGGTTCTGAATTGGTACGAGGCATTAGGAGTGTCCTTCCTCCGGGCATTACCGCCACAGGTGGACTTGCCGGAGATGGAGCAGATTTTAAAGAAACGTATGTCTTGGGACCAAACGGAAAACCTTTTGGCAAAATGGTTACCGCAATTGGTTTGTACGGCGAAAGTTTGAAGGTTGGCTATGGCTCTCTGGGTGGTTGGGACAGTTTTGGCGTTGAACGAATGGTTACACGGAGTGTCAACAATATCCTCTTTGAACTTGACGGAAAACCGGCATTGGAACTGTATAAATCATTCTTAGGAGACCATGCTGCAAACCTACCTTCTTCCGGACTATTATTCCCTCTGAATATGCGCGTTGGAAAGGAAGATACACCGCTTGTTCGTACCATACTGGCAGTAAACGAAGCCGACCAATCGCTCACTTTTGCGGGTGATATACCGGAAGGCTCTTATGTTAGATTGATGAAGGCCAACTTCGACCGACTTATTGATGGGGCTGTTGGTGCAGCAGAAAGTACGCTTACAACAGATGATTTGAAAAATCCCGATTTAGCAATTTTGATTAGTTGTGTTGGGAGAAAGCTCGTACTCAAACAAATGATTGAAGAAGAGGTTGAAGGAGTTTCTGATGTATTAGGAAAAGAAACCCAACTGTGTGGGTTTTATTCCTATGGAGAAATTTCACCTTTCAAATCAGGTGCCTCCTGCGAGCTTCACAATCAAACCATGACCATTACAACCTTGAAGGAATAAAATGGAATGGTCCAGAGGTTCCGAATAATTTTTCTTTTACTCTTCCTGATTTTTGGAGTGAGAACCTATTCCCAATCCTGGGAGGAGAGCTCATTACAAACTTCATTTGACCATGCCGATGGTTTATTGAACACAGCCTATACCAACCTGTTCAAGGCATCTGATGGAACAATTTGGGCAAATAGCGACCGGGGTCTGGCCTGGTTTGACAATTACCGTTGGCATTCCTACAAAAGCTTCCAGGGCCAGAGCAACATCTTCAATTTCGGCCCCATGGACGAGTTACCCTCCGGCGAAATTGTTACAACCTACAACGATACGCTCTACCTATTTTCAAAAAAGGGTTGGAAAAAACGAGTGTATTTTTTCAAAGGAAAAAAGCTTGCAGTGTTTTCTGCAGCTGTTGATGGAGATGACCTAATTCTTAAAGTAAACACAGGAGTACCAGACCATAGTTGGATGGTTAGAATTTCTGGTAGGCAACTTAAAATTATACATGATAATGCTAAATCAGAAGCAGGCTTCTTTAGCAATGCCATGAAAACGCGTAACGGTGGCGTGCTAATGGTGATTAAGAATAAGGTTTACTATTATAAAAACAAGAAGAATCGCTTCCTATTTAGGTTACCTTTCTCCGAAGTTGCCCCGCTAAGAATGGATATTCTAAAAAATGGGGATGGCTATATTGGCTTTTCAAGCACACCTCGCGATTACCACATTGTACGATTTAACCTAAGCCAAGAAAATAAATTCTCCATTCAAAATCTCCCCTATTACCTGTTTCCCAGGTGGTGCGAATTTTTAAACGATGGAGACATTCTGGTATTGAACCGGGGAGGAAACATCTTTGAATTGGCTAAGCAAGGAAAAATTACACAAGTAGGGCAGAACTGGTCTGCAGGTAGTAGAAATTTCATCATCGAAACAAACCCTGGTGAAATTTGGATGGGCTCTTTTGGAAAACTTTATAGGATACGTTTTCAATCTCCATTTTGGGCCTACCAAAAATTTGACTATGCCAATCAATTTAACCATGTGAATGCGCTTTTCCAGGATAAAGAAAAAAACACCTGGATTGGAATTGACTTGGGATTAATTCGGAAAGCACCTGATGGCAGATTAACTTACTTTTTGAGAGTTGGAAAAGATTCAATTCGGGAGCTTACATCGATTGCACAAGACGACCAGGGAAAAATCTGGGTGGGTTCAGGTTCAAGGCACAAATCAACCTTTTGCTTTGATGGAAAAAATTGGAGACGAATGGACGCCAGCAACGGCTTCACCAACCATTCTGTCCATAAAATTATCAAGGGTCTAGATGGCAGTTTGTACTTCTTACTGTTTTCAAACAAAGGAATAATCATGGGTTCCGGTGAAGGAATTATTCAGTTGAAAAATGGAAAGTTCTCTTCTCCTCCAATTGCAAAAGTTGTCGGAAACCAGCATGTATATGACCTTATTCAAGCACCAGATAGCACAATTTTTATTGCTGGAAACGAATTTCTGTTCAATTACAAAGTTCAATCAGGCCAGGTAAGTCGATTAGCTTCGAATCAAAATTTCGGTAAAATCTATGATTTAGCAACAAACGACTCGGGTGAAATTTTCCTTTACTCAACGCCTTACGGCATTGGCAAACTTGAGAAAGATAGCATCCTCTTTCTTGGAAATTTTCAGGAAAGGGACTCCAGAAAAAGTGTGGCAGAAATTCATTTCGACCACAACGGAATCCTTTGGCATACCGGTGCCGAAGGAATAAATGCGTGGTTCAATGGTTACAATTATCAGCTTGATCAGCGTGTGGGATTGAAAACACAAGCGTCTTGGCCAATAATCTCTGTGCATAATCAATTGGTAATCGGAACAAGTGGTGAGGGTCTTCAGTACATTAATGATTCTTTACTAAAAATTCCTTTACCTGAAGTTGAATTTAAAAACATCATTAGTGATGATGTAAGCAGGGGAATTGCATGGAGTGCCATTACCTGGAACCACGAATATCCCAATGATTATTCAATCCAGTACCAGGTTAATGATGAAGCGTGGTCCAATTGGACATCAGATCATCAAATCTTGCTGCCTGGCTTAAAATCAGGCAAAAACACAATAAAATTCCGAATTAAAGGATTGGTTCCCCATTTGCTTTTGGATAAAGAGCTCTATCAAACCAGTTTATATATCCCCTACCCTATTTTTCTACAACCTGTATTTTTAATACCATTCACGGTTTTGCTAATAATAATTCTTGCCATTATTGTTCGCAATAACAAGGTAAGTCGAAATTTCATTAAAAACCTTCAAGAAAGTGAGCGAAAGATCAACTCCTTTGTTCGCTCCATGCCATTTAACTCGGCTATTATTGATGAATCCGGAACCTGTATTGAATCTTATTTTCCTTATCAATCCAACAAAAATGCCTTTAGAATAAATGAAGGAGAAAATATTGCTAAATCATTCACAACCGAAAATAAACAAGAATTTACCGAAGCTCTCAAAAAATGTATTGGAAGTGGTTCTTATGAAATCCTGGAGTTCAATGAGAATAAAACTCGGGAAGAATCCCGCTATTTTGAACTGAGATTATCGCCCTTTTTGGAATCAGGTAAAACGAGAGCTATAGCAATATTTATTGACATCACCGAATCCCAAAAAAACAGACAAGAACTACTCCATGCAAAGCAAATTGCCGAAAAAGCCAGTCAGGCAAAAATGCAGTTTCTTTCAAACATGAGTCATGAAATCCGGACACCTATGAATGCCATAATTGGCATCACCGACTTATTATTGGAAAACAATTTAGACAATACCTTAAGAGATAATCTGGAAATTATTCGCAAATCTGCTGACCATTTGCTGGTAATTATCAATGACATCCTCGACCTCTCAAAAGTTGAAGCCGGAAAAATTCAAATAGACCAAACCCCCTTTGCAGTACGACCACTTATAAACCAATTTTCGGATATTCTAAAAATCAGGGCGGCCCAAAAAGGACTCACCTTTACCCGGGAAATTCATCCCGATATTCCCGAACAAGTAATTGGCGACCCGGTTAGACTCAATCAAATTCTGGTGAACCTTATGGGAAATGCCATCAAATTTACCCGTGAAGGTGAAGTTAAAATTGAGGTACTTCCGCAGCGAAAGGAAGGAAATACCATTTGGCTTATTTTTAAAATTAGCGATACAGGAATCGGGATATCAAAAGAAAATCAGGATAAGATTTTTGAAATTTTTGACCAAGAAAACCTTCAAATCTCCAGGCAATATGGAGGAACAGGATTGGGCTTAAGCATATCTAGGCAATTAACCCAACTTATGGGCGGACTGATTGAGTTGGAAAGTGAAAAAGGCCATGGAAGCGTCTTTACAGTGACTCTTCCGTTTGGAATTACAGATTTACCTTCTCTTCCTCAAAATAAGGCCAGACAAATGCCGGAAGGCAATTTGAATGGAAAGAGACTATTGATTGTAGAAGACAATCGTATGAATCAGTTAGTACTGGGAAGAATTCTCACCAAATGGAATTGCGAGTATGCCATTTCGGAGAATGGTTTGGAAGCGCTAGAAAAACTCAAAACTGAGAAATTCGACTTGGTGCTAATGGACTTACAAATGCCTATCATGGATGGACTAGAGTGTACCCGATTGATTAGAAGCGACTTGAAGTTGACGGATTTACCCATAATTGCGTTAACAGCTGACGCATTTCCTGAGGTACAAGCCGAGACTTTTGCAGCGGGGATGAATGATTTCGTATCCAAACCCTTCAAACAAGAAGAACTGTACTCAAAAATTGTAAATTTGGTGAAGCCTTTTTAAGGAACGTATTATGCACAGATTACTTAAACGTCAGCTAAAAAAAATATTTGGAGAAAAAGAACCTGATAATCAGGAACTCAAACAGCTGATTGAACTGGTTGACGAAAGCTATCACCATTTTCATGATGACTATTTGAAACTGGAACGTATTCTGGAATTAAGTTCCAAAGAATCCTTTAAAGAACTTACCAACTTCAAAGGAGCAATTGACGAGGCCGCAATAGTTTCGATTACCGATGTTAAGGGTGAAATTTTATTCGCTAACGATAACTTCGTAAAAATATCAGGATACTCGCTTAGCGAACTAATTGGTTCAAACCACAGCATTGTAAATTCAGGTTATCATCCCAAATCATTCTGGAAAGAAATGTGGGCAAGCATTGGGAAAGGAGAAACCTTTAAGGCTGAAATTTGCAACAGAAACAAAAACGGAGAAATATACTGGGTAAACTCAACCATCATTCCATTTCTACTCGAAAATGGCAAACCCTTCCAATACATCAGTATTCGTTTTGATATTACTGCCAGAAAAAAAATAGAAGAGGAAATTAAAACCTTGGCCCTTGTTGCCCAAAAAACCCAAAATGCCGTAATCATGGCAGATGTGGATGGAAGAGCAATGTGGGCAAATGAGGCCTTTACAACAATTTCCGAATATGCTGTTGACGAACTCTTAGGCAAAAAACCCGGTGACCTTTTACAAGGTGAAGATACTGACCTTGAAACCATCAAATATGTTTCTGATGGATTAAAGGCAAAAATTCCAATGACATTTGAGATTTTGAATTATACGAAGTCAGGAAGAGCCTACTGGGTAAACATCAATCTTACACCCCTTTTTGATGAAGGTAAACATTTTGGGTTCATTGCCATTGAATCAGATATTACCGAGAAAAAGAAGGCCGAACAACAACTCAAAGAAAATGATAAGATGTTGAGGGCTTTAAACAAGGCATCCTCAGCACTTTTAGTCAATGGAAATTTTGACATCGCAGTTGAAAATGCTTTGAAAATCATGGCCGAGGCCCTCGACTTAAAAGACATTGGGCTATACGAATTTCAAACAGCAAATTCAAATACCTGTATTTACGAAAGAAAATCAAGACTATTAAAAAATCAAAATACATACCAAGTACAAGTTGACGAACCGGCATTGATAGAATGCAAGCACAATGAAGATTGGCAAAAAGCATTGGAATCTGGACTACTCATTGAAGGAAAATCTAGTCAGGCCCCAGGCTTTTCCAATGCAGATATTATTCGGCTGAGTCCTGTACTAATTCAAAATAACCTATGGGGCTTGGTTTGCTTTGGAGGCAAAGAAATTTCGGACGAAAAGAAAAAAGCGGCAGAACCTTACTTGTTAAACTTCTCGAACACGCTGGGTGCTGCTGTTGAACGAAACATTTCAGAACAAAAGCTCAAGGAAAATGAAGAAAAATTCAGGTTACTGATTGAATCTGCAACTGATATTTTCTATTACACTGATGCCAAAGGTAATTTCACCTATGTTAATGAAATCGCCACAAAAATTACAGGCTATTCCAATCAGGAGTTGATGAGCATGAACTACCTGGATTTGGTGGAACCCAACTACAGGCAGGAAGTGAAAAACTTTTATTCCCTTCAAACCTTTAAGGGACAGCGCGTAACTTACAATGAGTTTCCAATACGAACCAAATCAGGCAAAGCAGCTTGGGTGGGTCAAAACGTTCAACTAATTGTTCACCATGGAAGTATCCAGGGAATTCAGGCCATAGCCAGAGATATTACCAACCTAAAACAAGCCCAACTTGAGGTAGAAGTTTCTCGAAACTTCTTGAATGAAATCATCGATTCAATTCCAAACCCGCTTTTTGTTAAGAACCGCAATCACCAATGGGTATTAGTAAATCAGGCCTATTCAAACCTAACTGGAATTCCCAAAGAAAAAATCATTGGCAATACCGAGTTGGATTTCCTCAAACCAGAAGATGCCAATTTTTATCGCGGTGTTGATGAAGAGCAGTTCCAAACCCAGGAAGAAACTGTACGAGAAAGCGTTGAAATCACCCCTGGAGGTGAGGTCAAAAATCTACTTATAAAAAAGAATCTCTTTATAAGTAGAAACAGTCCATTCCTTATCGCTATTCTGACGGATATTACTGAAATCAAAAAACGAGAAAGCGAAATTCTTCTCTACAACCAAATTACCGACCAAATTAAGGACGCAATATCAGTAGCTGATAAAAATGGCAAACTTGTTTATGTAAATCAAAGTCATGCCAATGCACTAGGTAGAACCAAACAAGACTTAATAGGCCAACATATCTCCATCATGGAGAAGAACTTTTCTGACCAAAGCAGTTGGGAGCGCCATTTCAACGAGGTGAAAGAAAAGGGTGCAATGATCCTTGAAGGCTATAACATCAGAAAAGATGGAAGTGAATTCCCTATAGAAGCAAGTGTAAACTGGATAAAATTAGAAGGGCAAGAACTTATTGTAGCTGCCATTCGGGATATCACCGAGCGTAAGAAAATTGAAAAAGAAATTAGAGACAAGAGTCAAATTTTAAATGCAATTACATCAAACCTCCCTGTTATTCTTTATCGACTTAATGACGCAGGAGTCTTTACTGAAATTATTGGAAATGGACTAAGAAGGTTGGAAATTGGGGATAACCAATTGAGAGGCAAAAACTATGCTGAAGTTTACTCCGAACAGGAATATCCTGAAGTTTACAAGCACCTGAAAGATGCACTTGAAACCAAAGAGGCAAGGAACTATGTAACATCGGGCAATGCTAAAGATGGGCAGTTTTTTTACGACAATTTTGTATTTGTTGATGAAACCAATACCGACAGCATCATTGGTTTTGCATTGGATATTACTGAACGAAAACGTGCTGAGGAACAATTGGGCCAAAGTGAAAAACGATTCCGTTCATTGGTGCAAAACGCAACCGACATTACAACTGTGCTAAGTGCAAGCGGCGAAGTTATTTACGAAAGTCCTTCATTCTACCGCATTTTTGGGTACGATGAAACAGATGTCAAACAAAAAAATATTTTTGAATTAATTCATCCTGAGGATGTGGCTCATGCAATGGAAGAATTCAAAAGAGGATTGGAACGTGGCGGTGTTTCTTCTTCTGTTCAGTTTAGGATGCGGCATAAAAACGGTAGCTACATTCCGGTAGAATCCATTGGAAACAACTTACTCCATGAACCTGAAGTGAATGGTATTGTGGTAAACTCAAGGGATATCACTGAACGCTTGAAAGCCGAACAAGACAACAATAACCTGAAGAAATTCTATGAAGATATTTTAAATAAAATCCCTTCCGATGTAGTTGTATTCAACCACAATCATCAATACATGTTTGTGAATGAAATGGCTGTTCGCGACCCCATCAAACGCAAATGGCTACTTGGACATGATGATTACGACTATTGCAGCAAATTCAATATTGCAATAAGCATCGCAGATAAACGAAGGGAAATATTCAACCAGGTATTTAGCAGCAAACAGCAATTTGAATTTGAAGAGTTGGTGAAAAAACCGGATGGCAATCACCGCTGGATGTTGAGACGCATGTACCCTGTTTTGAATGAAGAAGGTCTGGTAAATTTTGTAATTGGATTTGGAATTGACATTACTGAGCGCAAAAAAGCCGAAGAAAGTGTTAAGGAAAGCGAAGAACGTCTTTCACTAGCAATCAATTCTGCCAATCTAGGTATCTGGGATTGGAGGGTTGAGGAGAATAAGTTAATTTGGGATCAATCGATGTATGGACTTTTTGGGATAAAGCCTGAAGATTTTTCGGGAGATTATGATGCCTTTGAAAAAACCTTGCATCCGGAAGATAAGCAACGTGTAAATGAAGAAATCGCTCAAGCACTTTATAATGGAGGCCAATTTCAGGGCCTATTTCGAGTAATAACAAAATCAGGAGAAATCAAGTTCATAACCGCCTATTCAAAAATCTTCAGAAAAGAGGATGGTACTCCGTATAGGATGATTGGTGTGAACTTTGATATCACAGAAACAAAACTGGCAGAAGAGCGCATACTGAAACAGCAGCATGATTTGGAAGAAGCCCAGCATATTGCGCGTGTTGGAGGTTGGGAGGTCCAGGTTAGCACAAGAGCAATTACCTGGAGCCGGGAGATGTTCACCATTTGTGAAATTGATCCGGGCACTCAACCAAGCTTAAATGATACCCTAAAACTAATTGAAGGTGAAGAACGCGAGCAGATTCAGCAAAAATTTATTGCTGCAATTGAAAATCATGAACCTTTTGAACAGGAAGCCAAATTAAAAACAGGTAAAAAGAAGCTAATTGATATCCGAATCAAAGGAGTGCCCCTGGTTGAAAATGGAAAAATTTCAACCATCAAAGGTATCTTCCAGGATATTAGTGCTGAAAAAGAAGCCCAGCATCAATTAAAACTCTACAACGAGGAACTGGAGAAAAAGAACAAAGAGCTTGACCAGTTTGCGTATGTAGTTTCCCACGATTTAAAAGCACCACTTCGCGGAATCAATAACCTTTCTATGTGGATTGAAGAAGATCTGGAAGGTAAATTGGAGGACGATACCCGGAACAACCTGGATTTAATGCGCAAACGCGTTAAACGCATGGAAGGCTTAATTGATGGTATTCTTCAATATTCCCGTGCTGGCAGAGTTAAACATCAGGCATCTGTCTTTAATGTAGGCGAACTTGTTGAAGACATTGTTGAGAGTTTAAGTCCACCCGAAAAATTCAAGATAATCGTTCAGGAGGACATGCCGAATATGGCAACTGAACGAATTGCAATTGAGCAAATCTTTAGCAACTACATCAGTAATGCTATCAAATACAATAACAATCCAGATCCCGAAATTCATATCAGCTATACCTTAAATTCAAAAAACTTTTTTGAATTCTGCGTTGCCGATAATGGCCCAGGTATTGAACCGGAATTTCACGAAAAGGTATTCGTTATCTTCCAAACCCTTCAGGCTAGAGATACTTTTGAAAGTACCGGAGTGGGATTGGCAATTGTGAAGAAAATAGTTGAAGACAAAGGAGGAAAGGTTTGGATTGAATCGGCCAAAGGGCAAGGTTCCAAATTTTACTTTAGCTGGCCTGCTACTCCTGAAATGGTGGAGGAGGACATTTAATGAAATCCATTTACGCAGTTATTTTAGGACTGTTTATTCTAGGATTCTCACTTAGCTCAAATGCACAAGCGTGCATAGATCAGTTGCGAATTAACCCAACCTATCCATGCCCGGATTTGGATTATAATCCGGTTTGTGGGTGTGACAATGTTACTTACAGAAATCTTTGCTATGCCATAAATAGATCTGGGGTAAATTATTATGTTGATGGAACATGCAGTGGTTTTGAACTTGACGTATTTCCAAATGTAGTTTCCGAAAACATGGTTTTGAAAATTACATTATCCCAAGCGGCAGAAACATCCACTACCTTTATGTTGGTTGACGTTTGGGGTAAAATTTTTATCCAAAGGCAATTGCCCGCAGTGAAGCGATTTGAATTCCAACTGGACGAAATAATCTATATACCAAGAGGAACCTATATTGCTTTGGTTTACAATACTGCCGGAAACTACCGTTACCAAAAGTTTGTAAGGCAATAGGAAACTGGGCCGAAAACAAGAGGATTACTAAAATTTCGAGGCGTATTGAAAGTATAAGTTTGGCCATTGAACTGAAAACCTGTAAACTTGCCATCCAATTCACAAAAAAGGATTTTTAAACATTTTGTTGTGAATTAGAAATACTTACCGTATTTTTGCAACCCATTTAATATAAAGTAGAGTCGTGGACGCATTGAGTTACAAAACCATTTCCGCCAACAAGGCCACTGCCAACAAAGAGTGGTTGGTGGTTGACGCTGAGGGTCAGACATTAGGCCGTTTTGCCAGTAAAATTGCCAGCATTTTGAGAGGCAAACACAAAACAAGCTTCACCCCGCATGCGGATTGCGGTGATAATGTGATCATTATCAATGCTGAGAAAATCCGTTTCACAGGTAATAAGCTGAACGAAAAAGAATACAAGTTTTTCTCTGGTTATCCAGGAGGTCTTCGTTTCGAAGTAGCTAAAAACCTTTTAGATCGTCGTCCTACTTATGTAGTAGAACACGCTATCAAAGGTATGTTACCTAAAAATAAATTAGGCGCTGAATTGTTCCGTAACCTGTATGTGTATGCAGGAAATGAGCATCCACATGGCGCACAGCAACCCAAAGAATTAAAATTCTAATCGATGGAAGTAAATAACGCAATTGGAAGAAGAAAAACAGCTGTTGCACGCGTGTATTTAACACCCGGAACTGGCAATATGACTGTTAATGGCAAGGACAGCAAGGTATATTTCCCTTCTATCGTCCTGCTAAGTGCGGCAAATAAAGCATTCGAAGTAACCAATACTTTAGGTCAGTTCGACGTTAACGCTCACGTTGACGGAGGCGGAATGAAAGGACAGGCAGAAGCTTTGAAACTTGCAATTGCCCGCTCGCTGGTAAAATACAATGCTGAACTGAAACCTGCTCTAAAAGTAGCCGGACTTATGACACGTGACCCTCGTATGGTTGAGCGTAAGAAGCCTGGTCAGAAGAAGGCACGTAAGCGTTTCCAGTTCGTAAAACGTTAATCGAATTTTCTTTACAAATACCATGTCTAAAATCACTCACGAAGAGTTGCTGGAAGCGGGTGTGCACTTCGGTCACCTTACTCGCAAATGGAATCCAAAGATGGCTCCTTACATTTTTATGGAGAAAAACGGAATCCACCTCATCGATTTACACAAAACAGCCGTTAAGCTGGATGAGGCAGCCCAATCCATCAAAAACATTGTAAAATCTGGTCGTAAGGTGCTTTACGTGGCTACCAAAAAACAAGCCCGTGAAATCATCGAATCCGAAGCTAAACGTGTTAACATGCCTTATGTTAGCGACCGTTGGTTAGGTGGTATGCTTACCAATTTTACTACCGTTCGTAAAAGCATTAAGAAAATGCAGAGTCTTGAAAAACTCTCTACAGACGGAACTTACATCAACATCAACAAAAAAGAGCGTTTGATGATTGAGCGTGAAAAAATCAAGCTTACCAAAGTTCTTGGTGGTATTGCTGATTTGAACCGCTTGCCTGCTGCACTCTTTATTGTTGACATTAAACGTGAACACATCGCTGTTGCCGAAGCAACTAAACTTAGCATCCCAACTTTTGGTATCGTTGATACCAATTCAGACCCTACTCTTGTTGATTTTGCTATTCCGGCCAACGATGATGCTGCTAAGTCAATCGCATTGATCACCCGTTACATCACTGATGCTATCGTGGAAGGTTTGAGCGAACGCAAACGCGAAAAAGACGAAGCTGCTGATAAAGAAGCTGTTGCTGAAAAAGAAGAGGCATAAACCTTCTTCCATATCAGACCAACACAAAGAGAATTTGAAAATTACCAAGTAAATTTCAAGTTCTCTTTTTTTAATAACCCATTTCAAATCAAAAGATTAAATAAAAATATATGTCAATTAGTGCAGCCGATGTAAATAAACTCCGCCAAATGACAGGAGCGGGTATGATGGATTGCAAAAAAGCCCTTCAAGAAACTAATGGCGACTTTGATGCCGCTGTTGATTTCCTTCGTAAAAAAGGTGCTAAAATCTCTGCCAATCGTGCAGACCGTGAGGCAAAAGAAGGTGCAATCATTGCAAAAACTTCTTCTGACCGCAAAACTGGTGTTATCATTCAGTTGAGCTCAGAAACTGATTTCGTTGCTAAAAACGAAGATTTCGTTGCTTTTGCTCATTCACTTGCTGATATCGCTATCGAAAATAAACCTGCTGATATTGAAGCCCTTAAAGCACTTCCAATGGCTGGTTTAACAGTTGCTGATAAAATCACTGAACAAGTTGGAAAAATTGGCGAGAAAATCGACGTGGTTAAATACGAACTGGTACATGGAGAAAACATCGTTTCTTATATCCATGCCGGTAACCGTCTTGGTGTTTTGGTTTCTTTGAACAATGCTCCTAGCGATGCAAACCTTGCTGCTGGTAAAGATGCTGCTATGCAAATTGCTGCTTTAAATCCAGTTGCTCTTGACAAAGCTGATGTAGATCCAACAATTATCGAACGTGAAATTGCAATCGGTATGGATCAGGCTCGCGCTGAAGGAAAACCTGAAAATATGTTGGAAAAAATTGCTCAGGGTAAACTGGGTAAATTCTACAAAGACAATACGCTGATGAACCAAGAATTCGTAAAAGATTCAAGTAAAACTGTTGGCCAAATGCTAAATGAAGCAGAAAAAGGGCTAGTAGTAACTTCTTTCAAGCGAATTTCTTTGTAATTCATCCTGTGAAAAAAATCCTCACTTATCCGGTGAGGATTTTTTTTGCGCCCAAACAACCCTTTTCTTTAAATTTTTTCTGAAATTTATCCCAACATCTCAAAAACCATGAAATACAAAAGAGTCCTCCTGAAATTAAGTGGAGAAGCCCTGATGGGGAACATGCAATACGGTATCGATCCAGCTATTCTGGAACAATATTCACGCGATGTCAAATCAGTTGTGGACGCAGGCGTTGAAGTAGCAATCGTTATTGGTGGCGGAAACATTTTCCGAGGTGTTCAGGGCGTTGCCGGAGGCTTGGTTGATCGCGCACAAGGGGATTATATGGGCATGCTTGCCACGGTAATAAACTCCATGGCCCTTCAAGGTGCATTGGAAAGACAAGGCTTGAAAACCCGTCTCCTCAGTGCCATTCACATGGAACAAATTGCTGAACCTTTTATTCGTCGCAGAGCTGTGCGCCACCTTGAAAAGGGCCGCGTAGTAATTTTTGGTGCAGGAACAGGTAACCCTTATTTCACAACAGATACGGCGGCATCATTACGTGCAGTTGAAATTGAAGCCGATTTGGTACTCAAAGGAACACGCGTTGATGGAATTTACACCGCTGACCCGGAAAAAGATCCAAATGCAACGCGTTTTGAAAATATCAGTTTTGAGGAAGTTTACGAACGTGGTTTAAATGTTATGGACTTAACCGCAATAACACTTTGCCAAGAAAATAAAATGCCAATTGTAGTTTTTGATATGAACAAACAAGGCAATTTCCTGAGCGTATGCCAAGGAAATAATGTAGGCACAACGGTTTCCTAAATAAATTAAACCCATTAAAAAAGGCTTTTCAGTTAATCTTGGAAAGCCTTTTTTATTAAGAATATTTACTGGTTTATTGCCCTTGAGCTAATGAGTAACCTGGTTTTCCGTTGAAATAACGCAATAACTCAACCGAAGAAACAAACAAGTCTTTTGAAATTGAATTGGCAATCGCGAACAATTCTCCTTGCGTGGCTTCTTTCCCATCAACGGTTTCAATCCTTAAACGGAACTGGTCAACACATTCAGTAAAAACCGAACCGGTTGGCCAAACCTGAGTGCCACGATTTGAAATCATGACCATTTTAAAGCCTTCCGGAATATGCTTTTGGATTGTCGGAGCATCTGTAGCAGCGTTGTTTCTGCTTTCATAAAATACGTCAAGTCCAACCAATTTAGTCTCATCCAAGGTTTCTTTTCCAACCATTACCTTTTGCTGAATTGGTGCCACCGGATGTACAAACTCTGCTGAAGAACGGCTGTGACGCGCTGCACCTGAAGCTGGAACCTTGCCCAGATTAGCAATTATGGTAGTTGAAAACTCAGTTGTATTTAGGGAAGGTGTATTCCTATCACCAAAATCGCCTGTATGTGAGCCACTTTCTAAGGTAAACAACAAGGCGTTCTCAATGGTATTGGCATGATCCATGAATCCGAGATACCTCAACATCATCAAGCCACTAAGTAGCAATGCAGTAGGATTAGCGATGTTTTTGCCGGTAATATCAGGAGCTGTTCCATGAACCGCTTCAAAAATTGAGATGTGCTCTCCAATATTTGCAGATGGCGCAAAGCCTAAACCTCCAACCAATCCGGCACATAAATCACTCATAATATCGCCTTGCAAATTGGTTAGCACTACCACTTCAAACTGTTGAGGCTTTGCCACTAACTTCATTGCCAAATCATCAACAATTACGTCATTGGCCTCAATCTCCGGATATTCTTTTGCAACTTCATAGAAGGTTTCAAGAAATAAACCATCCGTAAGCTTCATGATATTGGCTTTGTGTGCGCAGGTTACTTTAGAAAAACCCTCACGCTTGGCCATCTCAAAAGCAAAACGATGTACCTGAATGCTTCCAGGACGGGTAATAAAACGTCTGCAAAGGGCCACATCCTGGGTAAGCATGTGCTCTACTCCGCCGTAAGTGCCTTCAATGTTTTCACGAACAATGGTAATATCAATTGGAATTCCGGCTTTTGAAAAAACCGTTTCAACCCCATTCAGGGACCTAAAATGCCTGCGATTTGCAAAGGTACTCCAGGTTTTACGGGCAGTTACATTGATACTTTTAACCCCTTTTCCTTTAGGAGTCTCCATTGGACCTTTGAACAAAACGCCGTTTGTTTCTACGCTAATCTTGGCCTCGGGTGTCATACCAGTGCTAAAACCGGCATCATAAAACTTTTTACCCATGTCAATGTACTCATAGTTCAAGGGTACACCGGCAGCATCAAAAATTCGAATTACCGCGTCCATAATTTCAGGACCGATTCCATCACCTTTTGCAACAGAGATTTTTACTGGATTCATTCAGATTGAGGTTAATACTTACAAATTTTGAAAGTCCCGCAAAAGTAGAAATAATGCAAGCCGCCACCAAGCAGGACTAGTAAAATATTGCTAATTTTGAATACATGGATATTCGCCAGCTTTTCAGGCTAAATCAAGCCCAGACAACGCATTTTCCGCTCATGTTACAGATGGACCGCGCCGAAAAATGCTCAATTTATGACAATTCAGGAAAGTCGTATCTGGATTTAATTTCCGGAATTTCTGTTAGCCATTTGGGACATGGGAATGAAAACGTAAAAAATGCAATCATCGACCAAGTTAATAAACACATGCATTTGATGGTGTATGGCGAATATATTCAGGCACCACAACTTAAACTCAGCACCAAATTGGCAAGTCTCTTGCCTCCTACATTAAACTGTAGCTATTTGGTGAATTCAGGTGCTGAGGCAACAGATGGTGCATTAAAATTAGCCAAACGAATTACAGGAAGGAGCAAAATCATTGCGAATAAAAACGCCTACCACGGAAGCACCCACGCGGCATTAAGCCTAAATTCAGATGAATACTATAAAAATGCGTTTAGACCACTTCTGCCCGATGTTCATTTTATTCATTTTAACAACTTGGAGGACCTGGATCAAATAGATAGCAATACCGCTTGTGTGGTTACGGAAGTTATCCAAGGGGAAGCGGGCTATATAGCAGCTCAACACGAATTTTTAGTTGAGCTTCGCAAAAGATGCACAGAAACAGGTACACTTCTCATTTTTGATGAAATTCAAAGTGGAATGGGAAAAACCGGTAAACTCTTCGCTTTTGAACACTACGGAGTAGTTCCCGATATTCTATTGCTTGGAAAGGCACTTGGTGCAGGGATGCCAATTGGCGCATTCATCAGCTCAACCGAGAACATGCATCAACTTGCTGATGCGCCAATCCTTGGTCACATAACAACATTTGGCGGACACCCGGTAATTGCAGCAGCAGCACTAGCCGGAATTGAAGAACTAGAACGATTGGATATTTTAAATCAAGTTGCGGAAAAAGAACAATTGTTCAGAAAACGCCTAATTCATCCAGCCATTCAAGCCATTAGCGGAAAAGGGTTGATGCTGGGCTTGAAGTTAGATTCATTTGAAAATACATTGAAGGTATTACAAATGGCTATGCAAAAAGGAGTATTGAGCGATTGGTTTCTGTTTGCATCCAACAAAATAAGAATAGCCCCGCCCTTAATCATTACGGAAGACGAAATTGAATTTGCTTGTAAAACCCTACTTGCATGCCTGAATGAGGTTTATGGAAACTAAAATCTACAATAAACAATAACAAAAAAGCCACCTGAATCATCAAGTGGCTTTTTCTTTATCCAACGAATAAAAGCTATTTTAACGAGGCCAGTTCAACTGGAGCTTTTTGAACTTCAGCAGGAACCTCACCAGTTAATGCATTCAAAAACTTAACTATTGAAGCAACTTCTGCATCAGTCAAATCTTTACCCAATTGGGCTTTACCCATTACTTTTACGGCCTTTTCCAACTCAGCCACTGAGCCATCGTGAAAATAAGGAGCAGTTTTAGCAATGTTGCGCAAAGAAGGAACCTTGAATACATCTTTATCGGATTCTTGCTTAGTCAAATCCATTTTTCCATGGTCTTTGTCTGAACTTCCGGTTAACGGATGGTAATCATTCACCAAACCAAACTTCATGAACTTATCACCACCTAATAAAGCACCAGAGTGACAAGCTGTACAACCTGCGTTGATGAAACTCTTCAAACCTTCTTTTTCTTCAGTATTCAATGCAGTCAAATCTCCTTTCAAATACGAATCAAAGCGAGAAGGAGTAATCAGTTTTCGCTCGAATGCCCCAATGGCTTTAGTCATATTGTCGTAAGTGACCGGATCTTTATCATTTGGGAAAGCAGCAGCAAACATATTTTGATATTCTTTAACCGCTTTCAAACGATCAACACATACTTTTTTACTTGGCAAAGCCATTTCTACAGGATTCAAAACAGGACCACCTGCTTGCTCTTCAACGTCCTTTGCACGACCATCCCAAAATTGGGCTAAATGCAATGCAGCGTTTAATGTAGTAGGAGAATTACGTCCTCCCCTTCCACCGTTATCGCCTTTAGAGGTTGGCTCATTATCTACACCATAAGTTGCAAGGTTATGGCATGAATTGCAGCTGTTATTTCCGGTTTTGGAAAGACGGGTATCAAAATACAAATAGTGACCAAGTTTTACTTTCTCTTCAGAAATCGGATTCTCAGGATTTTCGGCGCTTGTTGGCAAAGCCTGAAACAAACCCTGGGCTTGGGCAAGCAATTCCTGATCAGCTTTTCCCTCATCGGCTTTAACTTCCTGCTTGGGCTCATTACCGCCTGAGCAAGACATCCAAAATGTGATGCCGACAAGACCTGCTAAAATGAGTGTCTTTTTCATAGTGTTAAATAATTACAAAGGTTTTACAAAGAGACAAAACAGAATCGAAATTGTTCAGAATAGTTCGTTCAATTTTTTCTATTGCCTGATAAATACCCTCAATGACTTGGGTGCCATTGTAACGGGTGTCGGTAGTCTCGTGTAATCAATAGCATTCTCGCGCGACTCACGATTCTCATCAAGTATCAATTTCCAATTGCCTTTTGGCATTTTTCCTGAAAACTCCAATGGACTTGCATCCGAATTCAATACCACCAACAGGCTGTCGTCAATTACATAAGCCAAGGAAGTCTTTCGGCCCAAATCAATAAACTTAATATCCGGTTTTCCGGATTCAGCTTTAAACGACTTCAACCCAAACAATACCTCTTTTCTAAACCGCATCAAATCGCGCCAAAACAACTGCATGCCTTTGTAATCAGCATTTTCGTATGGTTGATTAGTCGATTTTCCGTTAGGCTTTCCAATCAAATCCCAGATAAACCAATTTGCTGCGCGCATATTGTACGTGTCGCGTTTACCATGAAAATAGATTTTACCCGAAGGGATCTCCTTTTCAGTTTCTTTGAGTTCTGCCATCCCTTTACTCCGCATAAACTCTGAACCGCCGTGTAGCACAATAGGACCCGGAGTAGTGAATAACAAAGTAGCTGCAATTTTATATGCACCTTCATCTACACCAAATCTGCCATCCCAATTGGTCAAACCAAATTGGTCTGCAAGGGCAAAATTATCATGTATATCCAGGTAGTTTATTCCGCTATTAATCGTCTTTTGAGTTGGAAAATCGCAAGCCAATGCCCTTTTTACATCTTCAAATTGAGCTGCATTTCCACCTGCCCAACCTCTGTCAACAGCTGGATCTCTTAGTTCAAACACAGGGCCTTTGTAGGTATTACGTGTATCATCATTAAAATAACAAATGGGAGCATCCTCTTTGTACCAATGCCAATCCGGATTGCGGTTATAATTAGGATCGTTACTATCAATCCAAGGCTCACCATAAATGATAATATCCTCAGGTAATTCTGATTTAAGGCGAAGAAGAGTTTGCTGATCAGTTTGACCTGCCAAATCAATTCTGAAACCATCAATTCCAAATTCATTGATAAAATGCTTACACTGATCAATTATCCAACGTTGAACCATGTAACGATTTTCACTTTTGGTTTCATTACCGTAGGCTCCAATATGTTCTAGGTTTTTGGTTCGGTAATAGTATTGCTTATCCAAGGCATTGAAATGAAACAAATAGTTCCTTCCATCCATATTTTCTGCAGTGTGATTGAAAACAAAATCTACAATAACCGCTATTCCTTTTTTATGGAAAGCCTCAACCAAATCGCGGAACTGCTCGCGTTCATCTCCAGGATTGGTAGCTTTCCTTCTGTACCTGGTTTCAATAGCAAAACTGTGAGAGGTTCGGTATCCCCAATCGTAATTTTCAAGCGCTACACCTTGTTCACGCATCCAAGCATCTTTTGAAAAAGCGCGTTCCCATTCATCTTGCGGCCAATGGAGCATTTCCTGAACCGGCATCAAATGAACAGTGTTTATTCCATTTTCAACCAGGTAATCAAAGCCAATTTTCTCACCCCTAGTATTCTTCAAACCAGGTACAACCATACCCGAAATTGTGCCTCGCAAATCATCTCCAATTGGAAGCAAATCGGTGAAATCCTGAACATGGACTTCATAGGCAATAACATTTTCAAGTTTTGGGCGGCCATTTGCCAAAGGTGCTGCAGGCTTGGTTTTTCTGGCCACCATGCATTTTCCAAAACTATCATCACTTACTCGAGCATAGGGGTCGCTGATATGAACCGGATGGGTTTCAAAAAAAGAATTTCCCGGGTCTGGAAACCCATGCACGGTAAAGTCGTACCAGGTTCCATGTAAATCACCTTTTGCGAAATATTCCCAAACACCGTGTTCATCAATCTTCATGGCAATTACATCCAAAGCCTCTTTGCTGTCTTTATCTTTATAAAGGTAAAGTTTAACAGCTGTTGAACGAGGTGCAAAAACCCGAAAGCTGGTTTGCTTTCCATCTGGAGAAACTTCGGCCCCCAAAACCTTATCCGATTTCAATTTGCTGAACCAAGGCTCGAAACTTACTAAACATTTCAGTTTGTTGGAAGGTTGCTCCAAATAATAAACCCGACGCTTATCTACCGGATTCTTAGCCTGGAGGTAGCAATGAATGGAATTAGAACCTGCGCTTGCAGGATCAACCTTAGCAATTGGAATTCGCTTTCCGAAAGCATCCTTCAATACAAATGAACCTGGACCAGGAATTCTTGGTTTGGCTTGATTTAAGCCACGAATCCAAACTTCAATGCGACCGTCACTTTCAAATCCGGCCTCCAAAGCAAGGGGCTCAATACCTTTCATAAAGATTAAATTTCCGCCATCAACATTACTCGCATCCTTTGGAGGATCGAGCCATTTTCCTTCACCAATTCTAAATTTAAAACCAGATCCTGGAGAAACAATTGCAAATTCCTTGTTTTTCAAACCTACACTCCACACTCCCGTATTAATCCTGCTAAGTTCCCAACGTTTATCTGCTAAGTCCTGACTCCAATTCCTAAACTGTCCGGTTACTACAACTTTTTCAGGTAGATTTTGCTGATACACCGATTCGGAAAACACAAAATACAGGCTGTCTTTCCGAACAGCATAACCTTGTATAAGCTCGCTTGAACTAAATTGTGCAGTTGAAAGAAATGGCAATAATCCACTGATAAATAAAAGAATTTTCACACGAATTCGATTTGGCATATCCTTTGGGTTTATACTACTTGATTTATCTAAGCATAAGAGGTCAAGTGAGGGCAATGTACGAAAAACAGTAGACTTCGAGGCGGTAGATGATCAAAGATTTGTATCAAAATAAGAAAACATGTTACCATTTTGGGAAACCCGCATCTTGTTGGTGGAAACCAACGAAACAACAATTCGTCTGATAGAAAAAACGTTATCAGAAAGCAGAATTCCACATTTTCTAAGGTGGGTAAGAAACCAGAAAGACCTAGAATTTGAACTCCGATTTAACCAACCCGATATCCTGATTTCTGGAAGAAAAATGCAAGGATTTGATGCCATGGATATTATTCATGAATTAAAAAAAGCGAACCTTTCCATAACCACTTTAGTTATTTCAGGAGATCGAAATCAGGAAAAAGACATTCCCTTGGCATTAGCTGGTGTATATGAAATATTTCCCATTAATGAGCTCAAATACCTGGTAAAAGAAATTGGCTTTGTAGCCGAACAAATTCGGGAAACAAAACTGCAGGCTTGATAATAAGTTGCATAATTATTTGATGCCACAGATAGCAGATTCAACTTTTTCCAATCCCAAAATAAAAACCAACCTACCAATCTAATAAATTGATAAATTGAGACTTAGGTTGAAAACCGGAGTTTTGTTGCTGAAAGGAATTAAACCTTTCTTTGTAACAGGGGTCAAAGCTTTAAAATCCGGTTGATGGAATTAAGTGCCGAACAGGAAAAAGAACTGTTGAATCGCTTCAACACAGGTGATGACCCGGAGCGGGTTTTCACTGAATTGCTTGGACATTTCCAAAAGCGTGTCTATTGGCATATTCGTCGGATTGTAATCAACCATGAAGATGCGGATGATGTGCTTCAAAATACATTCATTCGTATTTGGGAAAAGCTGGGTTCCTTTCGTGGTGAAAGCCGATTATACACCTGGATTTTCCGAATTGCTACAAACGAGGCATTGAGCTTTCTGCAAAAGAAGCAAAATCGGATGAGCATTAGCATGGATGAGCTGCAAGAACAATTGGGTGATTCATTGAAAGCGAGTACCTATTTCAATGGAAATAGAACTGAGCTCATCCTGCAACAAGCTATTCTTAGCCTTCCAGAAAAACAACGCCTGGTTTTTAACATGAAGTATTACGAGGGTTTGAAATATGAAGAAATAGAAGAAATTCTTGGAACCTCGGTAGGAGCCTTAAAGGCCTCGTACCACTTGGCGAGCAAAAAAATTGAAGAATTTGTAAAACGTACATTAAACTCTTGAGCATCAAACAAGTCAAAGAATCAATGGAAACCAACAAGGAAATAGAAGCTGATGAATTTCTAAGGTCACTCAATAGGCAAGGTGGCTTTGAAGTGCCTGTTGATTATTTTGAAGCCAACACCAAAAGATTTTCGGCCTTTCTTAGAAAAGAAGGTCCTGAGCTTCCAGAAAGCTTTGGTGGATTTCAGGTTCCGGAAAATTATTTTGAAAATTTAAGGCCCACAATTCCTGTAAAAAAAGGTCGTATTGTTCACTTTAGGCCTTGGTTTAATGTTGCTGCCAGCTTTCTTCTGATTGGCTTTACAGGATTCTTGTTGATTCGTTCAAATCAAACTGGCTCTTCTAAACAAAGTGAGCTAAGCAGCCTTAGTCAGGAGGAAATAATTAATCACCTCGAAAATCAGGAGTTCAGTGCTGATTTGCTTTGTGAGGCAGGATGGTGCAATGAGTTTCAAATGTTGGAAAATGAAGATAAAGAATTGAATCCTTTACTGGATGGAGTATCTGAAGAAGATTTGACTGAATTGATCAATGGATAAAAAATATGTTATGAAAAGAATAATTGGATTAAGCTTTTTGCTGATAGTGATGAGTCATGTAGTCATTGCCCAGGGACCTGCACGAGAGCGAATTGAAACCATGAAAGTTGGATTTATTACCAAAAAACTCCAGCTTACAACCGAAGAAGCACAGCGTTTTTGGCCGGTTTACAACAAGTTTTCAGACGAAATGGAAAAGCTGAAAAAAAATGCAAAAACCACACTTATTGATGAATTGGGGAGTCCTGCCGCAATGAGCGACCAGGAGGCTGATAAGGCTTTGCAGGAGATGCTTCAATTCAAACAAAACGAAGCCGAACTGATGAAAAAATATGTGGCAGAATTTAAGAAGGTACTACCTGTTCAAAAAGTGGTAATGCTGTTCAAGGCTGAACTCGACTTTAAAAAAGAGCTACTTCGCCAATTGCGCGATAAAAGAAACTAAACAGGCTATTTGGAAAGAAATTTTACGCAATAAGAAGCCTATGTCAGGTGTTGGTATGACATCTGTCATAGGCTACGTTTATTCTGGCTTCTACCTTTGAACGCATGAACAAAGAAACCAAATTTGTTAGCGCTGACGAAGCCGTGAAGCACATTGTTTCGCATAGCCGTGTGTTTATTCACGGTAGCGCTGCAACCCCACTCCAACTTGTTAAAGCCTTGCTTAACCGGAAATCAGAATTAAAAGACGTAGAACTGGTAAGCATATCAACCCTTGGAATTGATTTAAATGATGAAACCTTGGGTGATCATTTTTACATCAATTCCCTTTTTGTTTCTGAATCTGTGAGAAAAGCGGTAAATGCTGACCGTGGAGATTATGTTCCTGTATTCCTTTCAGAAATTCCAAAACTGTTTAACGATGGTTTTCTACCACTGGATGTAGCCTTGTTACACGTTTCCAGTCCTGATAAGCATGGGTATGTGAGCTTGGGAACTTCCATAGACGTTGCACGTGCAGCGGTTACACAGGCTAAAATCATTATTGCACAAATCAACCCGAATATGCCGCGTACCCATGGCGATGCATTTATTCCTCTTTCCATGATTGATTATGCCGTAGAGGTAAATGATAATCTACCGGAAGTATTTTATGGAGAAGGGTCTGATGAAGCTTGTGCCATGATTGGAAGAAATGTTGCAGCTTTGGTTGAAGACGGAGCAACTCTTCAAATGGGTATTGGCACAATTCCAGATAATGTCCTAAAAAATCTTGGCTCTCACAGAAATCTAGGGATCCATACTGAAATGTTCTCCGATGGAGTAATTCCACTAATTAAATCAGGAGTAATCAACAATTCCATGAAGAAAATCGTAAATGGATATTGTGTAACCGGATTCCTCATTGGTAGTAAAAAATTGTACGATTTTGTTGACGACAACCCCATTGTAAAATGCCTGGACATCAGTTATGTGAATGACCCACGCGTGATTAGTCTGAATAGCAAAGTAACCGCCATCAATAGCGCTATTGAAATTGACCTTACCGGACAGGTTTGCGCTGACTCGATTGGCACTTATCAATACTCCGGAATTGGCGGTCAAATGGACTTTATTCGTGGTGCGGCTTTATCAGAAGGTGGTAAACCCATTATTGCCCTTCCTTCAAGAACTGCAAAAGGACTATCCCGCATTGTTCCTTACATCAAACAAGGAGGTGGTGTAGTTACTACCCGTGGGCATATTCATTGGGTAGTAACCGAATACGGTGCTGTAAACCTTTATGGTAAAAACATGGAGCAACGCGCTAGAATGCTTGCCAGTATTGCACATCCAGAAGACCGTGAATTTTTGGAAAAGGCTGCATTTGAACGATTTGGTAGAATTTAAAAACAAAAAAGCCGCGAAAATTTTCGCGGCTTTTTTTGTTAATTCCTTAAATCTTTCACCATAAGGAAATCATCGCAAATTGTTTTCCCTAACTGAAATTTCCGGGTGGAATGTTTCTTGAATCCGAACTGCTCATAGAAGGAAATGGCTCGCGTATTTTCCTGCCAAACCCCAAGATACAACCAGGAATATCCATTTCTTACCGCCTCATGAATGACGTATTGCATTAAGGCTGCACCTACTTTTCTTCCTTTAAATGCCTGACGAACATATATCTTTTCAATTTCAAGTATACGTCCGGTTAAGCCTTCAACCTCCACATCCTTAATTAATTTCACATAGCCAGCATCCTCGTAATCATAATAAGCTACTGCATATTGGACATCCGGTTTCCGAAGATTATACCTGATTTGATCCAACTGATAGGTTTCCGAAATATATTTCTCCAAATCAGACGCAGGATGGTAAGGTGAAAACGCCTCCTCAAAGGTCTTTGCTCCCAATTCAGAAAGCAAAGCCACGTGCTTCTCAGCACAGGTTATTAGCTTAACATGTCCGCTATGACTGCTCATGCCCAGGTTCTCTTTGCAAAATTCAATTAACGGCGGCCGCCATTCATCAGCTGCATTAAATTCTGACGAGCTGCTATGAAATCAGGATATTCTTTTAATGCCATTTCAAAATACTTTTTGGCTCCCGGCAAATCACGTTTTTGTGCAACCATGTATGCCTTCAAATTGTAAACTGCTGCGCGAATTGGAATCTTTTGCTTTTGTGTTTCACTAATCATAAAGTCAACACTATCCATGGAATTGACCATTTTGGATTCCAAATCCTTAACCGTTTTTTCAGAAAGCTCAAATTGCTCGGTTCCAAACTGATAAGCTGCGATTTGATACAAATAACCCAATTTCTGAGTTTTGGCGTACAGCTTATTATAAACGTCCATTTCCTCCTCAATTCTGCCACCTTGTTGAGCTAGCAAAGCTTTCACCTGTAGGTACTTCTCATCATCTGGATGTCGCCTCAAGGCCAGCTCATTGTAATAATTGGCTGATTCAAAGTTCCGGACTGCAATGTACAATTCAGGTAATGTATCTAAATAAAGTGTCTGATTGCTATCGGCTTGAAGAATTACCTGGGCTGCTGTAATTGCAGTTTGGTAATCTTTAATTTCCATAGCCTTGCTATATAATTGCTTGAAATCGGTCTGCGGAGCCTGATTACAGGCAAACAAAATACTGAGCCCCAGTGCTCCCAAAAATTTGTTCATATGTTGTTGATAAGCGGTCTAAGATAAGAAGTGTTTCTGAAAATCAGAAAAAGCTTCCGCACATTCTTTTAATGTTTGCTTAACCGGCTTGAATTCAAGGCCTAAAGTACTCTTGATTCGGAAATTTGAATAATAAGATTTTGTTTGCGCACTTCGGGCTGTTTCTTTTGTTAATGGCAAGCCTTTGTTACTAAAGAGTCGTTTTAAAGCATATAGGCGCCAGGCAATTTCGCCCAAAAGTGGTGTAACATGAATATGGGGAGGCTTATTTCCAAACAATTTTGCCAATTCATTAAACAGCTCCCTATTTTCAATACTTTCACTTACAAGCACATAACGCTTGCCAAAATGCCCTTCCCGTGTTAACCGAACCATACATTGGGCCAAATCCTCCACATCTATATATCCATTTACACCAAGCGTATAAAAAGGCATGCCTTTACTACCGGCTTCAATCAAACTTAAAGAGCCTTTTCTAAAATCGCCAACACCCAAAATTACACCAGGATTTACAACAACTACCTGAAGTCCTTCTTCTTTACCGCGCCATACCTCCATTTCTGCCCTATACTTTGAAATGGCATATTGGCTATTCAATTTGCTGTCTTCCCATTGGCTATTTTCATCCATGGTATCGCCGCTGCGTTTTCTTCCCAAAGCGGCAATTGAGCTGGTATGACAAAAGGTTTTTATCCCTTTGTCGATTGCACAATTAACCAAATTGGCTGTTCCCTGAATATTTACTTGATGCATGTTTGCCGCATCTTTGGATGAAAAACTTACAACAGCAGCACAATGGAAAATGGAGCTAATTCCAGTCAATGCCTCTTCCAAAGAAGGCACATCCAACACATCAGCTTCAGCCCATTGAATGAGTTTTTCGCTTCGGAAATCAGAATTCCGACCAAAATAGTGCTTAAAAATGAATTCAAATTCTTTCAAATCTGAACTTGACCGTCGGAAAGCTCTGACTGTCAGACCCTGCTTTATCAAGGTACATACTACATGTGCTCCCAGAAATCCGGTTGCTCCGCTTACTGCTATCAAAACTGTGGAAATGTTGATTGGATGACGGGCTAAATTAGAGAGTTTTGAACAATAAACCTTAGAACTTTTCTCCGCATGATTGCTGAAATTCTTCAACCTGTAAATGAAACGCTCCAAAACCGCATCCAAAATCATGCGAGTCCTAAAAGCCTTTACTACCAAACCCGCTTCCTTAAGGAGGACGAGCCCATTGGAACAAACTTCTCTTTGGCGATTTTAGGAATACCTGAAGACCGAGCAAGCGATGAACTCATGGGCTGCTCTGAAGCTCCAGACAGAATTCGTCATTCTCTTTACCGATTGATTAAGCCGCGCTTTGATATCCAATTGCTTGACTTGGGCAACATACGCCGTGGTGCATCTGTTACCGACACTTATGTTGCTGTTAGAACGGTATTAAATGAACTTCTCAAAGCTAAAATTCCTTTGCTCATTTTGGGTGGCAGCGATGATTTAATCACAGCTCATTTCCAGGCCTACAAAGGGGTTTCAACCAATCTACATCTGGTGGCAGTTGATTCAAAAATCAACATGCAAATGGATAATTCCCAAGGAAAGCCCGGATACATCCCTCAAATCATTCAAACCGAATCACCCGCCTTATTCTCCATTACTCAGGCTGGTTATCAAGGTTATTTTGTTGAACCTGAAACTTATGATGCATTTGAACGGATGAACTTCGATTTAATTAGGTTGGGAGCTCTCAGAGGTGCACTCATTTCAGACTTGGAGCCCTATTGCCGGAATGCCGACATGCTTAGTTTTTCCATGAATGCTATACGGGCAGCCGATGCTCCAGGTCAATTTCAGGCTTCTCCGAACGGATTTAGCGGGGAAGAAGCATGTCAAATTGCACGGTATGCCGGCATCAGCAACGATTTAAGCAGCTTTGGGATTTACAACCTTCTACCAGCCTTAGACCGCGAAGGCGTAACCAGTGAATTGGCCGCGCAAATGGCTTGGTACTTCATTGAAGGATATTGTAACCGCAAACAAGAATATCCAGTAAAGGAAAGTTTAGACTATACGATTTACAGAACCACATCCCGATTTGGCGATGAGGAACTGGTATTCTACAAGAGCAACTTAAGCAACCGCTGGTGGATGGAGGTGCCATACCCAAAAGAACGAACAAGTCAGGAAGGAAAATTCATGGTTCCTTGTTCTTACAAGGATTATCAACAAGCCTTAAATGATGAAATTCCCGACCGCTGGATGAAAACCTACCAAAAACTGCTTTGATGACCCATCAAAACACTTTTGAAAAATTGTTCTGGCCTTTAGTAATCCTGCTTCATTTGGCAGCATTCCTTCAAGCCTGGAACAGCGGAGGAATTTACCTCGTAGATTCTAAAGATTACCTAAGTCAAGCCTACAATTTTAAAACCAACTGGAGTTTATATGCGGCTCCTTTTGATGAGCCTATTCGACCGGATTTTTACAGCTTTCGCCCTCCATTGTATGCCTGGTTTATACTAGCCATCAAAGGGATAATCAATAGTGATTATGCTGTTTTGGCGGTTCAAAGCCTGCTAAGTTTGTACACCCTATTCTCGGTAAAAAAAATGGCTGAACGATTTGGCGTATCCGCTCTATCCTCTTCAATCGGCATCTTACTCATACTTCTTTTTTACCCCTCTCATCTCATCCATTGCAATTTTGTAATGAGCGATATCCTGTTTCAGTTCTTATGCTGGCAGGCATTCAGAGCATCATGGCTTTCCATTGAGACGCCTAGCATAAAAAACACTTCCCTTGCAGCCCTGTTTTTTGCCTTGGCAATGCTTACAAAACCTGTTGCCTTTTTATTGGGCTTTAGTATTGCTTTGGGTTTGTTGATTTACTATTTCCGAAAATTCAGCATCAAGCTCCTTATTCCTTTTTTGATTTTGCCTGGTATCTACCATGGAATGTGCAGCTGGAACCAAAAGGTTACGGGGTATTACCATTATAGTTCAGTGGGACCATTTTTTGTTTTGAAATACATGGCAAAGTACACCAATGCTCAGGTTTATGGTGAAGATTGGGCGGATAGAACCCAGGACAGCATAATGCAGATTGCCGACAAGCAGCCAACTTTCGAAGGACGGTGCAAGGTGATGAATGAGGCAGGTTTGCATTTTATCAAACAAAATATTCCGGTTTTTATTGGCTTCAACATCAAAGGTTGGCTTGCCTTTATGATTGATCCCGGAAGATTTGATTGGGTTCATTTTTTAAATCTAAATGAAAAAGGATTTCCCGGCCTCTATCATTTGCTAAACACAAAAGGTTGGCTGAATGGCATACTTGAATTTTTAAAACAAGCTCCTATCCTATTGCTTTCCGTACTTGGATTAAGTTTGATTTGGAACCTACTCATTACCGGGGTTCTAATTTGGTTCTTGTTTAATCGCCGATTGCCGATTTGGATAAGATTGCTTGCCTTCTTATTCCTGGCATACATTATTGGTTCAACCGGTGTGCTTGGCTTGGCCAGGTACAGAATTGCTGTTGCCCCAATACTTTGGTTTGCGTTTTTAATTGGATTGAACAGCATTATTTTACGCAAAAAGCATGGCTGAATTGCAGATTCCAGAGCCTTACTCTCCGCTTGAAACATTCTCACTTCCGGAATGGGAGCCTTTTGGATTGAAAGTGGAGTTAAAACGTGAAGACCTTTCGCATCCATTCATTTCGGGTAACAAATGGCGGAAATTAAAATACCCAATTATTGAAGCTTCTAAATTGGGAAAAACCAAGCTGCTTACTTTTGGTGGGGCCTGGAGTAATCACATTCTTGCCACGGCCGCAGCAGGTGCAAAATACGGTTTCAAAACAACCGGAATCATTCGTGGGGAACCCATTACTAATCCGGTTCTGAATCTGGCCCAACTTTTTGGCATGAAACTTCATTTTTGCAGTCGCGAAGCATATAAAAACAAGGAGCAATTGGCTAGCCAATACCTGAGTGAAAATGATTACCTCATTCCGGAGGGAGGTGATTGTTTAGCAGGAGAAAAGGGGGCTGGAGAAGTGCTTCAACAACTGCCAAACAACATTCACTTGTGTTGCTCGGTAGGAACCGGAAGCACCTTTACAGGGCTTTTGAAAGCTGCAGTAAATCACCAGCGAACAATTCATCTGCATGGATTTGCTGTGCTTAAAGGCGCGGACTATTTGCTACCCCGATTTGAATCAGCGAACCGTACTGATTTTTCCTTCCATACCGATTCTCATTTTGGAGGTTACGCAAAAACTAATCCAGAGTTACTCGACTTCATAGCTAAAGTTGCTTCTCAAACAGGGGTTCTACTTGATCAGGTGTATGAAGGCAAAATGCTTTTACGCTTACATAAGTTCATTACAGAAGGCTATTTCAAACCGGGAACCCATATTGTAATTCTTCACAATGGCGGTTTGAGTGGTTTATTGGGATTAAGCAATAGCTAATCAAACAAGCTTTGCTGGAAGTTGACTTTATAGTTTAATCATCAACTTCAATTCATAGAAGAATAAAAAACTGGCACCCCATAAAAAGGAGACGGCCCGGGCTTTGCCCGGGCCGTCTCCTTCACGATTAGCTTCTCAGCCTATTGATGCATTTTAGACAATTCTGCTTGGTTAATATTCACCACATACTTTGCTCTCAATTCCTTTACCCACAAATCCATCAAGTATTCCTGGTAATCAGAGGTAACCATGCCTTTGGCTTCTTTTAACTCCTTAGGCTCTGCCGGAATTACTCCTTCTACAACATAAAACTTGTGTGAACCATCTTCCGATTTAATGTCTACCACTCCTTTGTTGCTCCACAACTTACCGGCTGTAGGATCATTTTGCTCTGCGCGAACAATGCGACCGCTGATAGCACCAGTTACCTTCTTGTTCAACTTGGCGAATACCTCGTTCTCATTCTTTCCAGCATTAAACATCTTAACAGCTGCTTGCTTGGTTTTTGCATCCATACAAGTATAAATGCGATACAACAAACGCTCTTTCCACATGTAATTTCCGCGATGAGTTCTATGGTATTCTTCCAAACCAGCTGTATCCGTTAATGCCTTGCCCCAAACCATACGGTCGGTTAAATCAAACAACAATATGCCATCGTGGTATTCGGTCATTACGTTTCTAAATTCTTCATACTTCTTCTCCAAAACGCTTTCTTCATATGCAAGGCATTTCTCACTTGCCCAGTCATTGAATTGGGCTCTGCCCAGTACCTGCGGATTACCTTTACCTGTTCCTTTTTGATTCAACTCCAAGTAAGAAGCAAACTCGCGTGCACCATGCTTTCTAGTTCCAATAGTAAACAGGGTTTGGTCTACCACTTTGCTGCTATCGTATTTCCAATTTCCTTTTACAAAATTGCTATCCAGCTTTGAGAGGAATGCATTTAGAGCCAACTCGTTTACTTTGAAACGTTCTTCTTTCTTAACGCGTGCAATTACCGCCGCTTTTGAACCTTCAGAGCGTGAATCGCGGGTAACTTTATTCTTGATAATATCCTGAACATCTTTGTATTCACCCAATGGACGCTTATCTACATAGCGAACAATATGCCATCCGAAATCGGTCTGAAAAGGCTGTGCAGTTTCTCCCGGTTTCAAGCCAAAACAAATATCCTTGAACTTATCCGGATAACCACTTAAGCTGGCCATCCAGCTCATGTTTCCTTTGTTACCTCTGCTGCCTTCATCCTGAGAATATTTTTCAGCCAATTCTTCGAATGATTCTCCTTTTTGCAAACGCTGATAAATCGAATCAATTTGCAAGCGTGCATCCTTCAACGATTCAACCTCTGCACCGTAGTTGGTTCTAATCATGATATGCTGAACTTTCACTTCACCGCGAGCAGCGCGCTTGTCGTTCAACACCATAATATGGTAGCCAAACTGGGTTCTGAAGGGTTGCGAAATATCGCCCTTGTTTAGGCGGTAAGCCACATTTTCAAACGGATAAACCATTTGGAATACAGTAAACCATCCTAGTTTTCCGAAATTTTTCTTTGCTGATGGATCTTCGGAATGTTTCAAGGCAAGGCTATCAAAGCTTTCCCCTTTTAATGCACGCTTACGCAAATCCATAATTCTGCTCCAGGCGGCAAGCGTATCTTCCGGAGAAGCATTCTGACCTAGGTTAATCAGAATATGCGAAGCATTCACCTCCGTCTTCATGCGCTCATACGCCTCTGTCATCAACCCTTCTGTAACCTTTTTGTCGGTCATATAAGGTGCGGCAAGCTGCTTGCGGTAACCGGCAAGTTCAGATTTAAATGCTGGATTGGTGTCCAACTGCATTTTAACGGCTTCCTTTACCTTCAATTTGAAATTGATATACAAATTCAGGTAATCCGTTAATTCCTTTTCACTCGGCAATCCGGTTTCTTTGCGGTTTTTGTTCAATTGACGAAGAAACTCCGCTTTGTAAACCGTATCGTTACCATAAGTAAATACATAGGGATTACCTACTTCAACCTGACTTTTTGCCGGTGCAGGTTTCTTGATAGCCTTCTGAGCCATGCTATCAAGAGCCAGTAGTGATCCCAATAAACCTAAGACAACTGTGCTTTTCCTCATCATATGGATGTTTGATTTTTTTTAAAGTGTTGCAAAAATAGAAAAATACCATGCTCTAGCAAGTCCTAAAGCCTGTTGGATGAGCTTATTTATTCTAGCCCTTTTAATCGGTAAATTACGGGCTTTGAAGGACTTGCATCTGATTCGATAGGCGCAATCTGCAAATTAAGCAGGTAATCACCGTCTTGAATCTCATCGGGAACATAAATCATTTCGGTGATTGTGGCAAATTCACGCCTATCTCCATCAAAAGCCCAAAAAGCTTTATGAGCCAACATTTTCCCATCATCTTTTTCAGGATCAACAGATGGTAAATCAACCAAAACATGACGCACGCCTGCTTGGGACAATCGCTCGCACAAAGCCGGTTCTATATAAGTTGGATATGCCCCTGAATAATTTTGCAATTTCTTTTCTAGCTTATTAGGAAGACTTCTGATAATCAAAGCTTCAACACCTTCTAAATTGGGTAAATCTTTTGCACTTAAGTAGCGGTTTTGGCTTGATTCTTCCACAACAGGTAAACTAACCAAGCGAGCCATCAGCAAAAATTCTTGCAAGTGTTGATTTATGGTCAATCTTCCCGGACTAATATGCCCAATACACTCGGTATGTGTTCCGTTTCCATGTGGATTCAAAAAAATATTCTCGCAGTTTACCGGACTTCCCAAATCTACCGAGGCTATCCAATCCCCGGAGCGATAGGGTTCAATCTCCGGCCATTGAATACCAAAGGCATTGGGATTGTCTTTCCCCCTTTGCAGGGGAATAGAAAGGTCTAATGGCTCATTGCGGTCAACTTCATAAGTTTTCCCATTCCAGTCAATTCGTAGTTTCATCAATTCGCGTTTCGCAACAAATATTGGATATTGCAGGCAGAAATAAACACAAAAGCAACATGCGGGCTTACAACCAGAAACGATACTGGAAGATTTTCATCCTTTGTGCGGCTGCCTTAATTGGCGGTATTTCGCTGCTGTACACGCGTCATCTGGTTAAATCACTTGCCCAGCAGGAAGATAAAAAAATTAAGCTTTGGGCCAATGCAACCAAACAACTTATTAAGTCTGAGGGTGATATTAACTTCTTACTTAACATCATTGAAGACAATGAGACAATTCCGACCATTTTGGTGGATGATGAAGGGAATGTTGTAACCACTCGAAATCTTGACCCCAAGCGCGAAAAAGATACAGCCTACATAGCTTCGGTATTGGCGAATATGAAAGAGGAGCACGAGCCTATTCGTATTCTCTATGATGAGGCTCATAACCGCTACAACTACCTGTATTACGAAAATTCCAAACTGCTAAATGAGCTCAAAACCTATCCATTCATTCAGCTTTGTTTGATTGGATTCTTCGCAATCATGAGCTACTTAGCATTGAGCAGTAGCCGAAAAGCTGAGCAAAACCAGGTTTGGGTGGGTATGAGTAAAGAAACAGCCCATCAACTTGGAACTCCAATCTCATCGCTTCGGGAATGGCTTAATTTGCTGCGCGAAACTGAAAAAGAAAATCAGGAAGAAATTTTACAAGAGGTAGATTATGATATACGCAGGCTGGAATTAATTACCGAACGATTTTCAAAAATTGGCTCAGAACCTGTGCTCAAGGCAGAAAACCTGGATTTGGTTATCGACCATTCTTTGGGTTATTTAAAAAACAGAATTTCGAGTAAGGTTATTTTCGAGCTTAACATCGGAAAGCCAGGCAATTGGGCCATGGTAAATATACCGCTATTTGATTGGGTTCTGGAGAATATTTGTAAGAATGCGGTAGATGCCATGGAAGGGAAAGGCAAACTTTCGATTTCAATCAACCACGATCACGAACATGTTTTTGTTGATATTAGTGATACCGGAAAAGGGATTCCAAAATCCAAATTCAAAACCATTTTTAAACCTGGCTTTACCACCAAAAAAAGAGGCTGGGGATTGGGCTTATCACTTGTAAAACGCATTGTACACGAATACCATAAAGGACAAATCTATGTCCGACATTCTGAACCCGGAAAAGGAACAACTTTCCGGATTGTACTCAAATCAATAAACTAATGGGAAGAATAATTGCCATAGATTACGGCACCAAACGAGTGGGTTTGGCAACAACAGACCCCTCTCGGATAATTGCATCATCCTTAACCACCGTGCATGCAAAGGATGCACTTGCCTGGCTTGAAACTTATTGTAAAACTGAGGAGGTTGATGCATTCGTAATCGGCAAACCTCTTCGGCTCGATGGCTCCGATTCCGAATCCGCTGTACATGTTGAAAAATTTGTATCTTCGCTGGCTAACAGGTTCCCAACCAAGCCTATTCATAGGGTAGATGAACGCTTTACTTCCAAAATCGCCCAACGAAGTTTGCTTGAAATGGGCTTGAAGAAAAAAGACCGCCAAAACAAATCCAATGTTGACCAGTTAAGTGCTGTACTTATCCTTCAAACCTGGATGGAATCAAATCCCTGAACTAAAAAATGATTTTACCAATTGTTGCATACGGAGATCCCGTTCTTAGAAAAAAAGGTAGCAAAGTAGACGCCGACTATCCGGGTCTAGAAGCTCTCATCTTCAATATGTGGGAAACCATGTACGAAGCCCATGGCGTTGGGCTTGCAGCCCCGCAGGTTGGCCGCTCCATTAACTTGTTTATTATTGATACCGGTGCCTTTGATGACGAAAAAACCAGTGCCAGAAAACAGGTTTTTATCAATTCTGAAATTCTTGAAGAATCTGGCGAGGAATGGGAATATGAAGAAGGATGCCTTAGCATTCCGCATATCCGTGAAAATGTAAAACGCCTTTCCAAACTCAAAATACGTTACCAAAACGAAAAATTTGAAACGTTTGAGGAAGAATTTGATGGCCTCGCCGCTCGGGTAATTCAACACGAATTCGACCATTGTCAGGGATTAATGTTTGTTGATCATGTATCTCAGCTCAAAAAGCGCCTCCTTAAGAATAAGCTGCTCAATATTTCCAAAGGCGCTGTTCGGGTTGATTATAAAATGCGTTTCCCAATACGCTAATTGCATTTTTTCAAGCCATTAATCAACTAATTTGCTGAAAATGCAAAAAAATCTGACCATCAATTGCACCAACTAATTGGTTGGATTTTGTTAATTGCCAGTTCTTCGCAGTACAAAAAACTTAACTATGAGTAATCCAATGCTTTCTATTCCGGTGTTTCCTTCTTTGCACTACTACCTGCGCAATGCAGCAAGCAATATCAAAACACCAGACAGCATCTATATGCTGGAAAAGAAAAAAGATACTTACCGGGGAATTACCTACAAAGATGTCCTCGAACAGGTTAATGCAATTTCAGCATTTTTACTGAGTAAGGGATACAAACACCAAGACAATATTGCATTGATCATTGAAAATTGTCCTGAATACATCTGTTTTGATCAGGCATTGATGCAAATTGGATTGGTGAATGTTTCTATCTATCCTACGCTTAGTGAGTCGGAAGTTGAATACATCATCAACGATTCTGGCTCAAAAGCCATTTTAGTGGGAACGCCCTTCCTACTCAAAAAGATTAATAAGATAAAGGCCAACTGCCCTACTTTAGAATGGGTAATTACGGCCTTCGAAACAGAAAATACCGGTCCTAATACAATCACCTACAATTCAATGATTGAAGCCGGTTCCCAAATCTATCCCGAACTAAAAAATCAAATTGAGCAACGTCTTGAACAGGTAACTCGCCAGGATTTGGCTTGTTTGCTTTATACATCCGGAACCACCGGAAAGCCGAAAGGTGCCATGCTTACCCACAATAACTTTATTACCAATGTGGAAATGGGCCTTGATTTAATGCCCATTGTAAGTAAAGAGTTTAGATTCCTTTCTTTTCTACCGCTTTGTCACGTGTATGAACGCACAGCCACCTATTATCTGGGAACCATTATTGGTACGGAAATGGCATTTGCGCAAAGTCTTGAATCCTTATCGAGCAATATTGTTGAGGTAAAACCAATGGCTATTCTCACAGTGCCTCGCCTTCTTGAGCGCATTGAAGAACGTGTACGTAAAAATGTAACTCAAAAAGGTGGTCTGAGCCTGAAAATATTCAATTGGGCCATTAAACAAGGTGAAACTGCTCGTCATAACCGTGAAGAGAATAGGTCTAATTCAATCTTCTTAAACCTAAAACTTGCCATTGCAGAAAAACTGGTATTCTCAAAAATTAAAGAGAAACTGGGTGGCCAAATGAAAATAATGATTTCCGGTGGTGGAGCTATGCCACAACACGTAGGTGAGTTCTTCGGAAACATTGGCGTGTTGGTTTGCGAAGGTTACGGCCTTACCGAAACTTCTCCGCTTGTTTCTGTAAACGAACCACATCGTCCAACATTTGGCACTGTTGGAAGAATTGGTAAAGGATGCGAAGTGGCCATTCAAAATCCGGATACCAAAGAAATCATTACCATACAAACCAATACCAGCTTCGACCCGCGTTTTGAATCTCCTGAAGGAGAAATCCTTGTAAGAGGTCAAAATGTTATGAAAGGCTATTGGAACCTTCCAGAACAAACCGCTGAAGCAATCGATTCCGAAGGTTGGCTGCATACCGGAGACGTTGGTAAATTCCACAAAGGTTACCTCAAAATTACCGACCGCATCAAAAACATCCTTGTGAATTCATTCGGTAAGAATGTTTATCCAACGCCAATTGAAAATACCTACCTCAAATCAAATCGGGTTGAACAAATCTTCCTCATTGGCGACAAACAGGAATACCTAACTGCAATTGTTGTTCCCTCCAAAGAAGAATTGAAAGAGCAATTTGGTTTTAAAGACGATTTCTTCAATCAACCTGATGAGTTTATTAACGACGAAGCCGTTCGCAAATGGCTTGATCAGGATATGCACAAATACGCCAACGAGCTTGGCAAATTTGAACGTGTTAAGCATTACATCATCAAACGTCGTCCTTTCAGTCTGGAAGCCGGTGAATTGACTCCAACTCAAAAGGCTAAGCGCAAAGTGATTGAACAAAAATTTGCCGCCGAAATCAAAGGGATGTACCACGCAATAGTTGAATAGCTTTTGAATTCAGGCTATAGCCAAGGCTTTTGGCTATGGCAAGGTTAAGATGTAAATTTAGGAACTATTGCGATGGCTTTTGGCTATAGCTTTGGAGACCGAACGATATTTTTGTTGACTTTGCCTTAGCCAATCACAATTCTCATAGAGAATCATTTTACATTGTGGTTGCTATGGCTGTTTAAGCAATTGGTCGCTGCTTTTTAACATCCTACGCAACTTCCAGAAAAATTGGGTCAAGCTCCTAACAAAAGTTTAAGCCCAACATTATTGAGGTGAAAACTTCAAATAGCATTAATACTTGAAGACTAAAGTGATAACAACATAGTTACTCGTCAAAGCGATAATGTAACAAACAACTTGTCAACCCACGGTCTTTCTTAGGGCTTATTCCTCAATCGGAACCAGCATAAATTCCTCTTTAACCAAGGTATCACCTGTCCCTAAAAAAATGGTGCTAAGTATAAGATTTTTGCCCTTCATGTCTAACTTATAAGTTTGCTCCACCGTAAACTTACCCTCTTCTTCCGTAAAGAAAGTCATCGTTTCCTTCTCTACCCAATCGGCATACCAGGCAATTGGTTTGCGAGTTGTACTGTTTCCTCCTACTCCAGCATCTTCAAAGCCAATGGGGAGTTTGGGATGTGAATAGGTAACGGCGTTGTATGCATCACTGGCATTGTCCCAAAGCAACATTTTGCCACGCTTATCGGCCTTTTCAACCACCACAGTGAAATTGCCATTGGCATCTGATTTAAGGCAAGAATACGACTGTATTTCCTTTGGTCCTGCAAGGGCATTGCGCAATACCCGCTCCTTGCAAGAAACTAAACTTAGTAAAAGAATTATTAAAACACCTAGTCTTTTCATATCAAAACAAATTAATCCGGTAAGTAGCACCTGCATACCATTGAAAATAGGAGGGCTTTAAACGCTCATCATCCGGATAGTCGTATGAATTTCCTGCATTTACGGCTTTTTCATAGGCCTCCAAATCTGTAGGAAACAGAATCATGCCATAAGCAAAATCACGCGCCCAGCTTTTATCCTGAAACTCATTATTGCCAGAGCCTCCGCCAATACCTGCCATCAAATGCAATCCCTTCCAAACTCGATACTCAGCGTTCATTTTATAAAAGAAACCGAATGAAGTGTACACGCCATTCAAGCGGGAAACATTATTAAAACTCTGGCTGCCGTCTTTATAAAAATAGGAACTTACGATACTGGCATCCATCACACCAAAGCGAGTAGTTACTCTTAACTTACTTTTTGGATTTCCAATAATTAGCCCAAAATCCAAAGGGGTGTACACATTGTAATGAATTTCCCGTCGCGCCCCCGACTTGAACCCAATTTCATACCCTCGGGTTTGCTGCGAAAAATACAAAGCAAATCCAATTTTTGAATCCCGCTCAATGTAATAACTCACACCAATCTCTGAACAAACTGGAAGTCCTAAACTGCTAAAACTCCCATCAACTGTGCTGGAATAATAATTTTCGTAACTACTTACAAAACGATTAAATCCGCCGGAGCGAAATCCCTGCAAACCTAAGCCTACCATAAGTTCCGCGCGCTGGGCAGCTACTTGGCCAAAACTTGCAAATACAAGAAGTACAACAATAAACAACTTCTTCATGTTAACGCCCTCCTATAATAAATGCAGCTCCAAGATTTACCGAATTCTGCGGGTAAGCATAACTTGGTCCCACATTGATTTCATGTCTGAAATAATCAAAGCTATATGAACCTCTCAATCGCAAACGCTTCAAAAAAACATCCACATACAATGAACCGCCAAGTGTTGTGTATTGGGATAAAACACCCCTTGTAACATTGGGATAAAAATCGGTCCACTTATCTGTCTCAGGATTATCATTGCTTTTCTTAAGCACCTTGAGCGTGCCCAAATTTGCTGGAGCGAATGCAACTCCAAGCCATGGCTTCAATTTTCTGCCCACTGCAAAAGTCACAAAATTGTTATGCCTTACTTTCACGCTGAACTCAGTATCCTGATTATTTTGATTCTTACCACTTCCGCTAATCACCAAGTGCTTGTTGTTCCAATTTCCAAAATAGTACCATTTGTTATCAAAGTACCCGAACTCAATTTCAACCCCATGGTTGAAATTACTCATTTCAAACTTTTCAGAGAAATTGGGATATGTTACATGGTTTAGGTAGTAAACTTCATTCCTTAAGTTTTTGAGGCCGCTGCTGAAGCTTCCAATTTGGTAACCCAGGCTAACATAGCCCTGACCACTGGCATCAACCAAAAAAACAAAAAGGAAAAATAGAATTGGTATGCGTTTCATATTAACGGCAAGTTTAACTTTTTGGCCACTAATTTTTAGTATTCCGGTTTCAAAAGTAATAATGACCTAAACAGGTCTGTAAACCATTTTTACATGTTCAATTCCTGCCTCATCAAAATGCTCACCATACTCCACAAATCCGTTTTTCTTGTACAGTCCTGCCGCTTGTATTTGGGCATGGAGGTAAACATCACCATTTTGATTGGGTAAATCAGCAAGTACAGCTTGAATCAAAGCAGTTGCAATTCCTTTTCCTCTAAAATTGGCGTCAACAGCAAAACGTTCCAATTTTATTCCTTTTTCGGTTTTCCTCCATCGAGCTGTACCAACAACTTGGTTGTTTATCAATGCCATAAAATGGACCGATTCTTCCTCAAACTCCCATTCCAGCTCTTCCGGACAGTTCTGTTCAATCACAAAAACCTGCTTCCTCAAAGCCCAGGCTTTCTCTAAATCAATGCGGTTATCAATCTTTTTAAGTATGAGTTGATGTAAGGCTTCCATATTCAATTGGTCTAACTAAATGATACTGATTAAAATTAGCCTTCAATCTTATGCAAAAAAGTGTAAGTTTGCCCCATCATTTAACACCTGTGATATGACAAAAATAGCCGAACTTCTTGGCAGCAATGCCGATTCACTTCTTAATCACACCTGTAAAACTGTAAGCAAAGACCTTATTACCCTACCGGGTGGTGATTTTGTTGACCGTTCCTTTATCGGAGGCAACCGCAGCAACCAGGTTCTTAGAAGCCTTTCAGCCTTATACAACCACGGTCGCTTGGCTGGAACAGGCTACCTTTCTATCCTTCCGGTTGACCAAGGAATTGAACACAGTGCAGGTGCATCTTTCGCACCAAATCCAATTTATTTTGATCCTGAAAACATTGTGAAACTTGCTATTGAAGGCGGTTGTAACGCAGTAGCTTCTACTTATGGCGTTCTAGCTTCAGTTTCAAGAAAATATGCTCACAAAATTCCTTTCATTGTGAAAATTAATCATAATGAATTCCTCTCTTATCCCAACAAATTCGACCAAATCATGTTCGGCTCTGTTGAAGAGGCTTGGAACATGGGAGCAACCGCAGTAGGTGCTACTATTTATTTCGGTTCTGATGAATCAACCCGTCAGATTCAGGAAGTTGCAGCAGCATTTGAGCGTGCTCATGAACTGGGAATGGCTACTATTCTTTGGTGTTACTTGCGCAATAGCGCTTTCAAAAAGGATGGCGTTGATTATCACACCGCTGCAGACCTTACTGCTCAGGCGAATCACTTGGGTGTAACCATTCAGGCTGATATCATCAAGCAAAAACTTCCTACCAATAACGGTGGTTATACTGCGCTTAACTTTGGTAAAACTCACAATAAAGTGTACACCGAGCTTTCTTCAAATCACCCAATCGACCTAACTCGTTACCAAGTAGCCAATTGCTACATGGGTCGTCAAGGATTGATTAACTCAGGTGGAGAATCCAAAGGAGCATCCGATCTTTCAGAAGCGGTTACAACTGCGGTAATTAACAAACGTGCTGGTGGTCAGGGTCTAATCCTTGGTCGCAAAGCCTTCCAAAAGCCAATGAATGAAGGTATTGAGCTTCTCAATACTGTTCAGGACGTTTACTTGGATAATAGCATTACCATCGCATAATCCTATTCATTTTGCAAAAAAGGGAGTGACCAAAAGTTGCTCCCTTTTTTTGTTCTCAGCCAGCTAGTACTCTCCAATTCAGGGTGGTTAAAATTTGGCTTTCCTTTCCAAGCGAAAAAACTTAGTTTTACCGCCATTTTAAATTATAACCCAAGGGAAAATGAGCTGGTATAAACGTGTTAAAGAGGGGATTACAACATTAACCTCGGAGAAAAAATCAGTGCCTGATGGCTTGTGGCACAAATGCAGTCGCTGCAAGAAAACCCTTCTCAAAGAAGACCATGGAAAAAACCAGTATGTATGTCCTCACTGCAATTTCCATGATAAGATTGGATCAGATGAATACTTTGAAATCCTCTTTGGAACCGAATTTGAAGAGCTGTTTTCTACCATTCGTCCAACTGACCCACTAAAATTTAAAGACACCAAAGAATACGCTAAGCGTCTGGAAGAAACTCAACATAAAACAGGGCTCAACGATGCCATGAAGGTGGCAACAGGTAAATTGGATGAAGATATGCGCTTGGTTGTAGCTTGTATGGATTTTGGCTTTATTGGTGGAAGTATGGGAAGTGTTGTCGGAGAGAAAATCGCCAGAGCCATTGATTATGCGCGTGAAAACCGTATTCCATTGCTTATCATTTCCAAGTCTGGGGGAGCCCGCATGATGGAAGCTGCATTTTCATTGATGCAAATGGCAAAAACCTCTGCCAAATTAGCCTTATTGGGTAAAGAAGGAATTCCATACATTTCGCTGCTTACCGACCCAACCACAGGTGGTGTAACTGCAAGTTTCGCCATGTTGGGGGATGTTAACATTGCAGAACCCGAAGCCTTAATCGGCTTTGCCGGACCAAGAGTCATTAAAGAAACCATTGGAAAAGATTTGCCAAAAGGCTTTCAAAGCTCAGAATTCCTGCTCGAACATGGCTTTATTGATTTCATCGTTAACCGCACAGAACTCAAAGGGAAATTGAACGAACTTCTTCATTTGCTTATGCGCCAGAAAATGGTAGAAGCAGCAAATGCTTAATAAAAATGCTAAAACTTTTAAATGGCAATGGTTGATTAAATCAATCGTTGCCATTTTTTTTATCAAAACACTTACACCCCATAGAGGTTTAACTAGTACCATTCGTTATTAAATTATGAAAAAAGTACTCTCGTTTGCCTTGGTCATGGGCCTGATTTTCTCAAGCATTCCTCTTCTCGCCCAACAAAATTGTTGCGCAGTAGCCGCAGCTCCAACAGCCTTCGCAGGTCTTACCAAAGACAGGGGTTTTGTGAATAGTCATACAGAACCACTTCCTTATACTTTGGATGAACATAAAGGGAAAGATATCAACCTTAAATCCGCTTCGGGAAATCAGGTACATGTTTACGAAGTTTCGGCAAATAGCAACTCAAAAAAGGTGGTATTTGTAATCCACGAATGGTGGGGACTTAACGATTACATTCGTCATGAAGCGGATAAAATCCAAGAAGCGCTTGGCAATGATGTTCGTGTAATTGCACTTGATCTTTACGACTATAAAGTGGCAACTACGCGCGATTCTGCTGCAAAATACATGCAATCGGTAAAAGCAGAACGAGCCCTAGAAATCATTCAAACTGCAATAAACTATGTAGGACCTCAAACTCAAATTGCAACAATTGGTTGGTGCTTTGGAGGAGGCTGGAGCTTACAAAGCAGTTTGGCCGCTAATAAACAAACCAAGGCTTGTGTGATGTATTATGGCATGCCTGAAGAAAATGTGGAACGTCTGAAAACACTTCGTGCTCCGGTTCTATTTGTTTGGCCAACTCAAGACCAATGGATTAACAAACAAGTAGTAGATAAATTCAAAGTCAACATGAAAAATGCAGGCAAAAATTTAGAAGTATTGAGTTATGAAGCCGACCATGCATTTGCCAATCCAAGCAATCCCAACCACAAAATGGATTTTGCAAAAGATGCCTTTGAAAAAGCCATGAACTTTATTCGAAAAGGATTCGAAAACTAACCGGGTAAAAAGGGAAAGGAAATTAGATTCTTTTCCCTTTTTTAATGAACTCAAACAGAGCCATTCAATTGATTTTACTAATTTGCCGTTAAATAAAAAGGTATGGAAACTGGTAGCTACATAAGGCCGAGTTGGGACGAATATTTCATGGAGGTTATGGAAGCCATTAGCAAGAGGGCTACCTGCGGAAGAGGAAGAAGCGGCTGTGTAATTGCAAAAGATAACCAATTGCTGGTAACCGGTTATGTAGGTTCACCTGTTGGACTTCCGCACTGTGATGAAGTTGGACATCAAATGAAAAAAATGATTCATGAAGATGATTCGATTACCGAGCATTGTGTGCGCACTGTGCATGCAGAGCAGAACGCCATTTGCCAGGCAGCAAAAAACGGCGTATCCCTAAATGGAGCAACGCTGTATTGCCGAATGACACCTTGCAGGGTATGTGCCATGCTTATCATCAATTGTGGTATTAAGCGGGTGGTTTGTCAACGCAAATACCAGTCGGGCAGTGAAAGTGAGCAAATGTTCAAAACCGCTGGTGTAAGTCTGGAATTCTTTCATGAAGAATTTCAAACCTATGAAAAGCACTAATGGCCACCATGAAATTGATGCAGGAATAAACAAGATTATTTACTTCTACTTAATGACCTTCATCCCTTTATGGTAAGTTATTTCAAACCATGAAGGAATGAAGGCAATCAAGGAGTTTGATGCTCGAAATTCTACTTTATCCAATTCTTGATTCTTGGAGTTCTTTTTAACCATGAAGGAATGAAAGGAATAAAGAAGTTTGCAGCACTTGACGTTCACTCCAAACCTATAGTTGATTATTACTTACTTCGAGCCAGTATCGCGAATAAGGACCTTATCTATCCGGACGCCATCCATATCCATAATTTCAAGCTCGTAGTTTAGCCATTGCAACTTTTCTCCACTTACCGGAATTTTCCGGATGATATCCAGAATTAATCCGCTCAAGGTATTGAAAGGATAATCGGCAAGCAATTCCTCCTTTTCAAATTTGTGCAACAATTCTGCCAAAGGAAACTGGCCATCAACCAGCCAACTTCCATCCTCTCGTTGCACAAATTGAAAATCAGTTCCATGAAAGTCGTCAACATCTCCAACCAAAGCCTCAAGCAAGTCATTCATGGTTACAATACCTTGCAAATCGCCAAACTCATCAATCACAAAACTTTGATGAAAGCGTCTCGATTTAAAATCCTTCAAAGCTTCATAAGCCGAAAGGTTCTCAACAATGTAATTAGGCTCCTTTACAATCGACATCAAGTTAAAATCAACATCAAAAAAATGCCTGAAAATATCTTTGAGATGAACCATTCCTGCGAGTTCCCCTTGTTCAGACAATACTGGATAAATGGCATGCATTTCAGCCATAACCCGTTCCATAATTCGCTCCCTATCTTCATCTGCCTTAAGAAAAACAAGTTCACTTCGGTGGGTCATTAGTGAACTGACTTTCCTATCCCCCAAATTAAATACCCGCTCTACTATATCGTGTTCAATGTCTTGAACAACTCCTCCCTCATTCCCTTCTTTGACAAGGGCTTTGATTTCTTCTTCTGTAACAGTGTTTTCCCTGCTAGAAGGAAATGGAAGAACTTTTAGCAGTAAATCACTGGATAAGGTAAGCAACCAAATAAAGGGTGCGGTAACTTTAGAAAGAAAATCCATAGGATAGGCAAATACCTTGGATATTTTTTCAGGAATTGCCATTCCAATACGCTTGGGTAATAACTCTCCAAGCACCAAAGAAAAATAGGTTAACCCTACTAATATTACCAAGGTTGCAATGCTTTTGGCATATGGTTGAACCTGAGGAAATCCACTTACCCAACTGCTTAAATGATCCTGGATTTCCTCTCCGGAATAAATACCGGTTAATATCCCAATTAAGGTAATTCCAATTTGTACAGTTGATAAAAACTTGCCGGGTTCAGCTCCCAATTTCAATGCCTTTCTGGCCAGTTTATCACCGCGTTTTGCATCTGTCTCCAATCGTGATTTCTTGGCAGAAACCATGGCAATTTCCGACATGGAAAAAATCCCGTTTAAAAGAATGAGTAAGAATATGATCAGTATCTCCATGGTAGGTTTGTTACCTTTTCTAAAGTGAGTAGCCAAAAATAGAATAATTTACGTAGCTATCTCTAAATTGCCCGAAGCACATTTCTATGAAGAATCTCATTCTCACCTCTTGTTTTCTTTTGATGGCGCTACGGCTATTGGCTCAGGAACAGGCATTCACTAACAATCAATTGCCTCTTGAACAGCGTATCGACTCACTCTTAGTGCAGTTAACAATACCTGAAAAAATAAGCCTATTGGGTTATCGAAGTCCTGCCATTCCACGTTTGAATATTCCTGCATACACCTGGTGGAATGAGGGCTTACATGGCGTTGCCAGGGCCGGACAAGCCACAGTATTCCCTCAAGCCATTGGAATGGCAGCAAGCTTCAACCCAAAACTACTTGAAGCCGTAGGAGATGCTGTATCAACCGAAGCAAGAGCAAAATTCAACCTGGCATTTAAACGACTCCCTGGACAAGGATATATGGGACTTAGTTTATGGTCGCCCACCATCAACCTATTTAGAGATCCGCGCTGGGGAAGAGGACAGGAAACTTACGGCGAAGATCCATTCCTTACAGGACAAATGGGAAAAGCCTACGTGAATGGATTGCAAGGCAGCGTAAATAACCAATTAAAGGTAGCAGCATGTGCAAAGCACTTAGCGGTTCATAGCGGACCTGAGAAAGAACGTCATTCATTTAATGCGCTTGTAAACGAAAAAGATTTGCACGAAAGCTACTTATACGCCTTTAAAGAACTTTCAGATGCCGGTGTTGAAAGCATCATGTGTGCCTATAACCGAATTAACTCAACCCCTTGCTGCACCAATGAAGGAATTCTAAAGGATATCCTTAGAAAAGACTGGAAATTTAAAGGCCATGTACTTACCGACTGCTGGGCTCTTGAAGATATTCGCTCCGGACACAAATTGGAAAAGGATGCAACAAAAATTGCGGCAGCTGCACTTAAAGCAGGTGTTAATCTCGATTGTTCAACCATGCTTCAGGATGAGTTGGAAGCTGCACTTCAAAAAGGATACATAACAATGAATGATATTGATTTGGCATTAAAGCCCCTGTTGCGAACCCGATTCAAATTGGGGCTCTTCAATAGGCATGATGAAATTCCTTATGCATCCTTTGGAGAAGATAGCATCAGCAATGAATACCACAAGAACCTTAGCCGACAAATGGCCCTTGAGTCCATGGTCTTGTTAAAAAACAATGGCATACTGCCTTTGCAAGTAAATAACATCCATTCGCTCATGGTAATTGGACCCACTGCATTAAACAATGAAGTGCTGCTTGCGAATTACCACGGTATTAGTTCAAACCTGGTAAGCTTTGCAGAAGGCATTGCAGCTGCCATTCCCAAAGGAGTAAGAATGGAAACCGACCAAGGTTGCGGAGAAACGGACACCTTGCATTTTGGGGGTATCTGGGCAGCTTCAAACTCCGACATAACCATTGCATGCCTGGGCAATAGCCCCATTTCAGAAGGAGAAGAGGGAGATGCATTTTTAGCAGAGGCAGGCGGTGATAAAACAAGTTTAAACCTTCCTCCTTCACAAATCGCTTTTATCAAGGCACTCAAAAAAGGAATAGGAAATAAGCCTCTCATCTTGATTGTTACGGGAGGTGGAGCAATCAACTTAACTGAACTGGATGAACTGTGTGATGCCATTCTGCTTGCCTGGTACCCGGGTGAACAAGGCGGAAATGCACTTGCCGACCTGCTATTTGGTAAAGAATCTCCTTCCGGAAGATTGCCAATTACCTATTACCAAAGTCTTGAAGATTTACCTGCCTACAGGGATTACGCTATGGAGAACAGAACCTATCGTTTTCGTAAGCAAAAGGAAAAATATCCTTTTGGATTTGGATTGAGTTATGGCAATTGCGAATGGTTAATGAACACGCTTATTCAAGAAATGAAATCTGACACCTTGCGCATAAGCTTCAAGCTACGAAACACTACATCAATTACGCTTAAAGAAACCGTTCAAATTTATTGGGAAAAAGATGTTAAAGAAACTGCCTTGATTTACTTTGAAAAAGTAACCCTAAAAGCGGGCGAACAAAAAAAAGTTGTATTGAAAATTCCCAAAACACAGCTAATTCGATGGAACCCTAAATCTCATCAGTGGCAAGGAGTTCAGGGGATACAGAAATTTAGGATTGCCAAGCATGCACAGGATACCCAAAAAATTGTTCAGGTTAAATTTAACTAAAATTAATTGAAATAAACAGGTGAGTGAATGAGAGCCAATATCCTTAACGAAAACCGCAGCTTTAAACCAATTTTAATGGAATTGTAATAAAGTTGGAAATCCGTCTTGTTGGCAGACTTCGCATAATTTTTCTAGTTGAATTCAAAGGATAATTTCAAAATTGCATTATGAAAGCTCTTCAATCCTTTTGTATTATCTTACTGGGAACAATTGCGCAGCTTGTGGCCCAGCCTGCTCAAAGGTATGCACAGCAATTTAACGGTGATGCCGTGCTACTTATTCAAGACTCATCCAAGTTTGATCCTGGCGCGGGATTCAGTTTAGAAGCATGGGTAAAATTGAGTTCATCATCTCCATACGCCGTTATTGCCGGCAAATCATTTAATCAACGCCCTTCAGACCCCTTTCAGCACTTCACATTAGGTATGGATGGAAGTGGAACTAAACCGGAATTTGTCCAAACAACAGGCTTAAGCGGATCCTATAAAACAGTCAGTTCTCCTATTGCTTTAGTTTTAAATGAATGGACTCATTTAACCGGAGTTCTTGAAAATGGTCAACTGAAATTGTACGTAAATGGAGTACTAAAAGGACAAACTTCAAGTCCTGGATTACCCAAACAAGGAACAGGCATGTCGTTTGGAATTGGCTCGGGACTTAGCCCTGCAAGAAGTCTGGAATGTTGCGGTTGGAAAGGTTTAATTATGCAAGTAGCATTTTGGAATACGGCCCTTTCAAGCTCACAAGTTCAAACCAGACTACAAGGCAAACCTACCTCTGGAGAACCTGGACTTGCTGCATTTTGGGATCTGAATGATAGTACCGGTCAGGTTTTGATTGATAGAAGCGGAAACAACAATAACTTAATCCGAGGAATCAAAGCCACAACAGATGCGAACGATCCTGTTGCTGTTAAGATTGCAAGTGAGCCGCCCTATTTTGAGCTCAATCAAATTCAACTTCCTGCTCAAATCTTTTCCCCTGAGGATCTAATTGCAATGGATTTTAATAATGACAATCTCCCAGACCTCATGGCTACCTGGTTAGCCTATCCACCAACCTATCCGGCAACTTACCAAAAAATACAACCATTCATTAACAGGGGTGGAATGCAATTTGATTACACTAGCAGTATCTTAGGCTCAGACAGCACTGTCCATCCGCGAGATTTTACTGTTGCAGACTTTAATGGTGATGGAAAGTCAGACCTATTTATTGCGGATCATGGAACCGATGTTAATCCCTTTCCAGGAGAACAAAATAAACTATACCTCCAAACCAATAGCGGCATGCTCCAGGAGGTTGGTGCAACAAGTCTTCCTTCTGTTAGAGATTTCTCACACCATAGTGCGGCAGGAGATATTGACCAAGATGGAGATATGGATATTTATGTATGCAACATTTATGGACAAGGCTCCGTTGGCCCATATTTTTTAATCAACAATGGAAAAGGAGAGTTTACAAGAGCTAACAATCGAATACCAGCCAGTCTTACTAACCTAAACAAAAAATACATTTCAAGTAGATTGGTTGATATGGACAAAGATGGCGACTGCGACTTGGTTTTAGGTGGACACGACGGAACAAACAATCCCTATGACCTAATTCTTGCCAATGATGGGAATGGAAATTTTACAGAGGGTAAATTTAGCCTACCCGTTCGAGCAGGAGCTACTAGCTGGGGCTCTGTTTGCCAATTGGTATCCGATTTCACCAACGACGGATTTCCGGATATTATTTTCAGTCCAATGAACTATCAAACATGTTCGCTTCAGGTTTTAATTAACAAAAGGAATTCAAGCTTTGGTGATTCAACCAAGTATTTCAGTCAATCTTGGGCGAGCTCCAATACCTGGATTAAATGGATGGAATCTGGAGATTTCAATCAGGACGGATGGATGGATTTTGTGGTTGCAACACATGGTAAAGTTCCCAAATTGTACCTGAATCGTGGTAATGCACGATTTGAAGATGTTTCAGCTATACTTCCACCGGTAGACCATATAGTTAGTACCAGGGCAAGGGATTTTAATGGAGATGGAAAAGTAGATATTGCCTTTCTGCAAAGCTCAGGCAAGATTGCACTCTTGAAAAACCTACGACCCTACCTTGTTGAAATAGATTCCTCAAACCTAATTTCTACCGCACTGGATAATGATTTACCACATAGTAATAATAAGCTAAGTATTTATCCAAATCCTGCCAAAGACCTGGTGCATATAGATGCAGGTGCGTACCAAGGCACATTAAAAATTGATCTCGTAGCTAGTGATGGACGTCATGTGCAATCATTTCAACTTGACACCCGGCATGAAAACACAATTGAATGGAAAGGTTTCGGTCCAGGCTTGTACCTCTTGTTGTGTAAAGACGAATACGGAAATTCCATAACTACAAAACATGTAATAATCGAATAACTACATCAAGGCCGGGAACAAATACCCGGCCTTTTTTATGCGGAAACTAATTTACCTACCTCCTCTTTCCTCCTTAGCCCTTAATGGTTGTATCCTGAAGAACTTCTCAATTATCCACTCCAAAACAGGAAAAAAATGGATGCGCTCCAAAACAGGATTCAGGTAATTGGTGATAATACAGAAATGGCAATCATAAGGCGCGGCATGGTGCCAACCGTGGTGCCTTCGCGATTGCATGAGGCCTAATTTCTGAAGGAAGGCAATCAAGGGACCATTCTCTGCATCGCTTTGGTGAGCTTTACGATGGATTTCATTCGATTGAGATGCCACTAAAATACAAGCTGTGTAAAACCAATTGAACCATCCAAAAATTGCCGGTACTCCAACTAAAACAGCAGCACAAATGAGCGCTGTATTGTTGCGTGTCCAATACGTGCCTTTCAAAAACTCTCTGGGTTTGGTATGATGCAGCAAATTGGGTTCAACGATATACTTTCCCAAAATTGGCCAACGTGGATTGCCATAGGTATCCTCCCACCAATGAACAAGTCCTGAAATAAAGTCTGCACTAAGAAGCGTGGCCAATGCTTTTGCGATGAAGATATACATAGTTTGTAAATGTTTCTACAAACCTCCGAACAGCGCGCTGAATCAACCTTTGACTTTTCTCAAAAAACTCATTCGGCTTTAGTTAAAATGGCTCTTGCCTATACAATTGATTTGTTAAAGTGGCTACTGTGATGGATTCAATTCAACCTGGTAAATACTAAAAAGGGCGGCATTTCTGCCACCCTTTCCTAAAAAGCCAGGTTTAATTATCTAGCGATAAGTAGCTTTTTATTGAATACTTTTCCGGATTCTGTTTGTAATTTCAAGAGATACAAACCTTCTTCAACACCCATTAAACTTATCATGCCATCTGGCCTAATTGAAAGTTCTATTTCAACTCCCTGCATAGAACATAAACTCAATTTACTCGGCTTTTCAAGGGCATTTATCTGAATTGTAAAATGGTCGCTGGCAGGGTTTGGAAACATAGAGATTTCATGCTGCTTCAATTCACCAGGCAATGCTGTTGGCTGAGAGCCTTTGGTAAAATTATCTTTGTAGCGGTAAACAAAATTGTTAATCAACGCATAAAGTGAACCATCTTGCAAAGCAAGTACGCGATCAACATAAGGCTCTGCACTAACCAATGTCCAACGTCCTCGTTCAATTCGATAAATCTCACCATCAAAACTTGCTGCAAAAATAAGAGTCGAATCTACCACACTAATGCTTTTTACATTGGCAACCTGATTGGAATCAAAAATCGGAACAAGAGAAGGAAAGCGCAAAAAACCAAGTGTTCCGCCCGGTGTTACAAAAGCGAGGGTTCCATCATCAGCAAGATCCATTCGTGCAATTTCCAAATCATTGTTTAACAAAGTCCAATTGTTGTTCTCTAGTCGGTATAAGCCCACAAACTTAGCTCCTGAACAAAGTATATCGGTTGAATTGATTGCAATTGAACTGCTTCTAAATTCAGGAACAGAAATAAAGTTTCCACCCTGATTTTTAAAATAAACAGAAGCACCCTTGCGGAAAACAACATTTCCATTTGAAGCCATTTTTATTTCATCAGCCAGCTTGCTGTTTTGTCCATAAACCAGCTGTGAAAAGGTTTTTGTTTTTAGATCCCAGATAAAATTCTCGCTGTTTGCAACAGTTGCCAGTGTTGTACTATCCTTGCCGCTGAATTCCGTAGCTTCAATGGGCATTCCATTTACGTCGCTAAGGGTCCAGGGGGCCTTCTCATCAATCCGATTATTCATGGCATGGTAAATTGCCAATACATCTCGCTTTGAAAGAGCTCTATCGTAAATAGCAACCTCATCTATCAGGTGTTGGAAAGAATGATTTCCTATTCCTGAGAAATTACCCAACTGGAACTTATTGAGGTAATAGCCTCCTTCTTCCGTACCATAGGTAATCTGTGTTGGAAAATTAAAACTTTCCGCGCGCAATTCACCATCCACATAAAGCCTTGCTGTCCCTTGGTCGTATGTAGCCACAACATGTAACCAATTCAAAAAATCACCAGCAGTTACATTCGTACCAATTGTATTATCTGCCACAATAAACTGAAGCTCGGAACTTGTTCCATTAAACAACAAGGCATAGTTGTTATAAATTGAAAAATCCTTGTTTCTCCTATTACCTGCAATAACTGCATAGGAAGAAAGAAACTGAGTTCCGGCCTTTACCCAAACCGAAATACTGAAGGATGACTCAAATCGAAACTGGGCTTGAGTTCCCATCAAGGCATGCGAATTGTTAGCAGGAAAAGAGGTGTTGAGAGCCTTGCCAAATTTACCCTCACTTACGAGGGAATAATTCCCTGAAGTTAAGGTTGGAACCAGGTTCCTTGAATTTCCTGAGATATCTGAAACTGAATCTTTATCAAAAGGAAAGTAAGCCACCAATCCGGAAGTGGGCACCTGTGCAAAGCATAAACCAATCCAGGCAAATGCAATGCTTAAACTTAAAAACTTCTTTGTCATCATATCACTGCAAAGGTTTTTTGATTGGCTTGAGTTAAAAAAAACACTTTACCAAATCTGGGTTTGGCTTGACGAAGCGGAAAATCAAGGTGGTGAAATCTTATATACTTGTAGCGTGAATCACCGAACACGACTTATTCTCATTTTAATCCTGGCTAGCCTTAACATCAAGGCCCAACAGCCCTTTACAAGGCAGATTAGTCGGGCAAACGGACTCCCAAGTAACAAGGTGTATTCCATCAACCAAGACAAAAAAGGATATATCTGGTTGGGTACTGAGCAAGGATTGGTAAAATACGATGGCAATAGCTTCCAAACCTATACTCATCCTGGCATGAATGGAATTGCTGTTTCAGATGTTCAACAAGATGCCACAGGAAGAATTTGGTGCCAAAACTTCATTGGACAGCATTTTTACTTCTGGAAGGATTCACTTCAATATGCAGAAAATTTGGATGCTCCCGGATTGTATTCACCCATATCTTCAGACTTACAAGATCGCTTATATTTCTTTGGCCAAAAACACCTGTTGGTAACCAATCTCAACCTAATCAAACAAGACTCAATTCCGCTTAAAGATTACCTAATTTTTAGTTTCCTATTTGAAAACAAACTTCACTTTTTCAACAATCATAAATTGGTATCTTATTCAAATGGGAATGTCATTGAACGAAAGGCATTTCTTGAAAAAGCTCCGGAGTTTGCAAGAACCTTTTCTTTTGTGCTCAAGAATGCCATTTACACTTTTCCTAAACCCATTTCTCACGATTTCATATATAGGGTTTATCCAGACTTTAAAGCGATAAAATTACCACAATCGCTCAATGGAAGTTTGCTTCAATCAGTCAATGTAGTCCATGATTCTTTAGTCTGGCTAAATACAAGCTCGGGAAGTATTCTCCTGAATCAAGAATTTCAGGCTGTGTTTCCTTTTCGACTTCTTCCCAATTATAGCATTTCTTCGGTGTATTGTGATTCCAATTCAAGATATTGGATTAGCTGTACAGATGGTGGATTTTTTGAAATGGAATCGCTGGAAAAACGCATTTGGCATTTTGAGAGGCAATCTCCAAAAGGGCTAACCCTGTATGGCAAAAACCAAATTCCCCTGGTTGCAGGAAAACAGGGAAAACTTTTTCTGTTGGAAGGAAATAACCCAATAGAATTGATGCAAATTCAAGGAACAAACACTTTTCGTAAAATCAAATTTGCTGAGACACAAAACCGACTAATTGCCATGAATGATGCACTATGGGTGTTTGAAGGCAAGAAAAAACTTGTATGTGTTTCAGCAGCCGTAAAAGATGTGATTCCAATTGGCAAAGATGGAATTGCGTTTGCAGCAACCGGTACCAGTGGACTTATCATCTTCAATGGAAGTAGGGAGTTTGAACGCTGGAAGCCTCTGCTCAACTTACTAAGCAAACAAGGTCCACATGAAATCTTCCAGTTTAAATCAAGCTCCTTGGCGCTTCGTAACAATGCCATTTGCTACGATTCAGGAAGAGATCGCTTTTTGATTGCAACGTCAAAAGGTATTATTGAGCTGAATAAGAATGGAGAAGAAAATGAATTAAAACACCTTGCAAAAAGTGTGATTGCTACCGGATTATTCATGTACTCCAATAAACTTGTGGTACTAACAGCAAATAAAGGCTTGTTGATTGAAACGGGAAATGGCCTTGTTAACCCAAGAAATCTATTTATGCTATCAGGAAGCCAATTGCTCGAGTGTAAGCAGATTGGAAGAGAACTATTCATACTCACCGACAGAGGACTATTCAAAACAAGTGAGAAAAGTTGGAAGTTGGTTCCTGTGTACATACCCGGCAATGGCGATGAGCTAATAAGCTTTGAAATCAAAAACAACACCTTATTTCTGCTTACAGAAAATGGCTTGCTAAAAATTCCATTGAAAGATAAAATTGAGGAAACGCTGCCCAAAATTGAAATTGTACAGGTTATTGCCAATGGTAAACCAATATCCTTACAAGGTAGCAAGCTTAACTACCTTCAAAATACGATTCATATTCAGTTTCAGTTTCCATGGTATGGCCTGCAAAATGCAGTTCAACTGCTTTACTCCGTAAATGGTGGGTCCTGGAATCTATTATCACCGGGACGCAGAAGCCTGGAATTCTTCTCTCTTAGACCGGGCAATTACCAAATTGCCTTAAAACTCAAAACGCAGTCTGGACAGGAGTCTACAGTTCAGTATGTGGAATTTGAAATTGGTGAACCGGTTTGGAAACGCTGGTGGTTTTACGCCCTATTGCTATTCATCTTAAGCTCCATTTTGGTTATAACTTATACTTATCGAGTGAGACAAATCCGAATCAGAAACAAACTCCATGAAGAAAACCTTAGGCTCGAAAGCAATTTGAAACAGTCGATGTTGACATCCATAAAAGCGCAAATGAATCCGCATTTTGTATTCAACGCTCTAAACTCCATCCAATCCTATATTTATTTAAACGACAAACAAAATGCCACTCGATTCTTGTCGAAATTTTCAAGCCTTACCCGGAAAATTCTGGAGATGAGTGAGGAGGAAAATGTAAATCTGGAAGATGAAGTGAACGCCCTGAACCTTTACCTGGAACTGGAAAAAATGCGATTCGAGGAAGTTTTCAACTTTACGCTTCATTTTCAAAATATTGATTCGCTTTCCGGCATCCGAATCCCTTCCATGATAATCCAACCTTATGTTGAAAATGCAATCAAGCATGGCTTGTTACATAAAGAAGGCAACCGCGAACTTGAAATCCGATTTTCGTATGAAAAGCCCTGGTTAAATGTAGAAATTGAAGACAATGGCATTGGAAGAACGGCATCTGCAAGACTAAACAGCTTAAAGAATAGCCGGCATAAATCCTTTGCAAGTGGAGCAAATCAAAAGCGACTCGAACTACTTCAAAAACATGCAGGAAATCAGTTAGCCATCCAATACCATGACAAAACAGACGCCGCCGGAAATGCCAGTGGAACCGTCGTTAAACTAAGTATCCTAAGCACTAGCTCAAGCCAATCTGGCAATTAGTAAATTGATTGCTTATCTGGAACACAAGCATACTAACTTTGAGCCCATGGTAAATGCCATACTCATTGATGATGAAAATAAAGCAAGGCAATTGCTCAACGCCATGCTGAAAGATTTATGTCCAGATGTGGAAGTAGTTGCTTTGTGTGAAAACTTGCATTCAGGTATTACGGCCATCCGAAAGTATAAACCGGATTTGGTATTTCTGGATATTGAAATGCCCGGATATAGCGGACTTCAGCTTCTTGATTTTCTGGAAGACGAAGAGTGCTGCTTTGATATCATATTTGTGACTGCATACAGCGAATATGCAATTAAAGCATTTCGACTTGAAGCAGTTGACTATTTACTAAAACCCGTTGACTCGGATGAATTGACTGCAGCGGTAAACCGCTCCTTTACGAATAGCAAAAAGGATTTTATTCGCTACAAACAATTAAAACAACGTTTCGAACCTGAAACTAATGAACGTTTAGCCATCTATCAACTTGATGGAATAAAACTAATTGAACTTTCTTCCATACTTTTTTTGGAAGGAGATGGAGCATACACCCGTATTTTATGCCGGGATGGTCAAGAAATAATAGCAAGTAGAAATCTGAAATACTTTGAAAACACACTTAGTAATCAAAACCAATTCTTCAGAAGTCATAAATCCTACCTGGTGAACCTGGATTATGTTGATAAAATTCAAAAGGGAGATAAACCTCTTGTCAAAATTGGCAACAAAGAGCTTCCGCTTTCTGCACAAAAGCTAGATGAAATTCAACATAAACTTTCCATTCGCTTCAAGGCCTAATTCTTTACAACCAACCTAAATCATCTTTTTTCTTGCACCAAAGCTTTACTTTTCGCCCCATGAGTGAACAAGTAATCCCCTGCCCTCAATGTGGTTGTGAATACACCTATCCAATGGACCACCTGATGGTTTGTCCGGAATGTGCCCATGAATGGAATCCGGAAGAAGTTGAAGAAGACCCCTACAAATTGGTTGTAAAAGACGCGAATGGAACCATTTTACAAGATGGAGATTCTGTAACCATTATCAAAGATCTTCCTGTTAAAGGTTTTTCAAAATCAATTAAAGTAGGAACCAAAGTAAACAATATTCGTCTTGTTGAAGGCGACCACAACATTGACTGCAAGGTGCCTGAATTTGGTGCCATGGCCTTGAAAAGTGAATTCGTTAAAAAGGCATAGGCATCATTAACTTAGTCTAAGTTACAAATCCTGCGTCGGTTTTTCTTGAAGAAGAACCGACGCATTTTTTTAAAGAATCCCACTTCAGAACGTCTGAAAACAAAAAAATAATAGGACCTCCATTTGCATTTTCTCGAATTGAATTCAGGTTTTCCGGGTCACCAAAGAATTCAGTCCCTCTTTATTTTCAAAATTTGCATCAATTGCAAATCCGCCTGAACAACTAGGAAAACTTGCAAAACTTTCCAGGGGTTGGAATTGAATCCCACCAGAGGCTTTCCGGCATTCAGGGATAAAATTGTTTCAACAATTCAACCCCTAAAACAATGAAAAAAGGAATCATTTTATCCGCCATCCTGTTTGGAGCAATTCACGGATTTACCCAAAACAAATCATTTATTGGCCTTTCAAGTGGATTAAGTTTACCCCTTGGGAATTTTGCTTCAACAAGTCAAAACAATCCAACTGCCGGACTGGCCAAAGCCGGCATGCAAATCGACCTGTCTGGCTCCTACCTCTTCAGCAAACATATTGGAGTATGCGGATTACTACGGTACCAAGCTAATCCTGTGAATGAAGATGCTATTCGAGATGCTATGAATCCCTCAGGCAACCCCTTTTCAATCGACTTCACCTTAAAAACAAAGCCCTGGAAAAGCTTCACCTATATGGCCGGAATAAATGGCATCATCCAGCTGAACCCTAAACTAAGCTGGGAAAATAAGGCTATGATTGGTCTTTCAACCGTTAAAAGTCCCGATTTTGATTTAAGCGTAAATTTTATGGGAGTTAATGAAACCGGGAGCATATCGGGTAAACCAAGCACATACGGCTCACTGCTTCTAGGTTCCGGATTGAGGTACAACGTAAAAAACAACTGGTGTTTAAGCGCACAAATTGACTATTGGTTAACCGAAACCGAACTTAAATCTACAACAAAGAATTCGGATGGAAGCATTGAAGAAAGTAGCGGCCAGTATATGAATTTATCTACCCTATCTATTGGACTTGGCATTGGATACTCTTTCTAATCGCAGGGAAACAACAGGTTCAGAAACCCTCTCTACCTGTTGTTCTCCAATTCAAAAACGGGAAAACTCAATCAGCATGCATTCCATTAATTACAAACTGGCAACACGAATACGTTCGATTCGAATAACTAGAAAATTAACCCAAGCCGAAGTAGCAAAAAAATGTGGTATAAGCGCATCTGCTTACGGACAAATTGAACGAAATCCATCCAAATCAAGCTATGAAACCTTGCACAAAGTTGCCATGGCAATTGAGGTGGACATTCTTTACTTGCTGGATATCTAAGAGAAGTTCGCATCATTAAAAACAAATGCATGAAAAAATTAACTTTCATACTTATCCTCTTGATGGGCTTTGGTTCAATTGCTCGAAGTGAAGAAAAAAAAGCATTCAAGATGGACAGCATACCAAGGACCAGACTTGTGTTGTATATCAATCAACCTCTGGGATGGATTGGTAAAAACAGAATCCGAATTGGCTTCCAGGACAAAAAGAGGGACAGCTACTTACTTACTATTTTGCTACATCGTTACCACAGCGCTATTCCCCTGTGGGAAGAAAGTTACAATACCGGAACACAGGTAACATTTACCTACCAAAAACATATTGTGGATGAACTCTTCCTTTATGCATCAGCCGGCTATGGAGAATTTGTATCAGAAACACGGAATTTGAGTCTTTTGGGTTCATCGATTAGGCTCAATCAAAGCAATGGTAATTACCTGGTAATTGGTGCAGGAATGAGCCAAGAACTAAATCTTAACAAATCAGGAAGATTTACTGTTCAGTTTATTGAAGGTTTAAAATATGCTCATTTGATTTATGAAAATGGCCCCATTGAATCAAAAACATTTCGCTTTGTTTTTAGCCCGGGCTCCTTGCTGGATATGAATATAAATTTTGGATTTAAATTTTAAGACGCAACTACCACCTGCAAGTTGAATGTTTATACCTTGCAGTGTAGTTTGTAATCTTAATTACTATCTTAGGATAGTAGTAAAAAGACAGAAAAATTAAATAAGCCTTGGCCATGCTCCTTCAATTGGCTAGTAAATCCTAAAAAAGTATTATGAAAACCCAACTCACCTTATTATCCATTCTAATAGTTTCACTATTCTTTTTGGCTTCATGCCAGCATAAACATTACGGACATTTAAGCAAGGTGCGCGTAAAGGAAAAACCACTAGTTGAAAGAAGTAAACCTACCCATGAAACCGTAACAAGTAATGAGGAGGATAAGCTTGAAATGCAGGTTCTGGTATCCAATGAACCCAGCTTTCAAATTAATAAGGAAAAAGAACAGTTACTTCCTAAACTCAACACTCCAAAACAGGACCAAAAGGCTCGCGTTGCAACTAAAAAAGAAACCAGTAAGCAGCAAGAAAAAAAATCTAGAAAATTTCAAAAATCTCCAGGCCCAAGAACCAATTATGAGGCTTATGTGGGCTTAGGATTTGGAATACTTAGTTCACTCCTATTTTTAGTCGATTTGATGCTTATTTATTCGGGCTATCTTATTGCAGGGTCTATTGTACTAGCCTTCCCGGCAATTATTTTGGGCGTTATTGGATTTAAAAGGTACAGGAATAACAAAAGCAAAGATGGACAGTGGGAAGCGATAGCCGCTATCATTATTGGTGGTTCACTCCTACTTACTGTTTTACTATTTATTGGGCTTTTTTTATTGGTTGCACTCGCCTATAATGGCAATTGGCAATGATAAAAAAGTACACTAATTAATTTTCCTCTTGATCAAAGCCAACTAAAATCAGCTGAAAATAAAAGTGCTTCAAACCCGAAAATTCTACCTTTGATGGGTTAATCCCTCATGGTATGAAAAAGCTAGGAATCATTGGCTTAAGCCTGTTCGTTTTAGTGAGTGGAGCATGCAAAAAAGGGGGTAATGATTCATCTCAGAATTCCTCCATTCCAAAATACATGGATATTGTTGATGCGCAGTCATTATTTATTGGCACTCCTACCGGACTAAAAAAAGGAAGTGCAGGCACTCAAATCTTCAAGGTTATGAATGACTCTGTGGTGATTGAAGTAATTAGTAAAGATGAAAGGGGAAACGATATCACCAATGCCATTCGACCTGTAAACATCTGCAACCTAAGTAACAACTACCTCACGGTTACATTTGATATTCCCTTCGGAAACAATACAGTTTCAGGAGGAATAAGAACCTTTTTGGTACGTAAATCAGATGGAGCCGTATTTCAGGGAGAAAACCTGATTGAAACTGCGGTTAAGGATGGCAACTTTGCGGGTAGGCAAGGAGACCTCATTTATGAAGATGAATCTGGTAATATCTACTACCCAAAATTCAATGGTGTCCAAAGCAACGGCTATTCCATTTTCAAGTTAATCGTTAGCAATCCCAATGCCTTAACCATCCAAAAATACTCAGCATCCGGAGATGATGTATCCTACTTTACAATTAACCGGTACGGCGATTTGCTTTATCGGGGTGGCATGAACCAAATCAGGTACAGGCACCCAAGCAAAGGCTTTTTCAATATTGAAAAAAACGTGATGTACTTGTTGTATGATGCCAACCACAATAACATATATGGCATAAAAGGTAGCTTCAACGGTGAGGACAAAAAATCTATGCTGATTTTTAACCGCGACAGCTTGAATTTTGTTGGAAGTCCTGACACTTCCGGACTAGATTTAATTAGGGATTTCTGCAAAATAAAAGAACGCTCAAAAATGCTCTATTACGGGAATTCCAGGAACAACAACCAACAGGGCGATTTCCTTTTTGAATTCAGCGGCTCAAATCCAATATGCTCAAGGATGGTTTCAACCTGGTCGCTTGGACTGCTGGGTGGAGCCAATGGACCCAAACTTCCCATCATTCAACTTATTGGTACCAATAACAATTATATCATTTATGGTCACGACATAAACTCCAGAAAAGTCTTGTTAAAAGTGGATGGTGCCAATCATGCCGTTATACAGAGAAAAGAATTGGACAATGAAATAGAAGTACAACAACTGGTTGCAGGCTCAAACGATGAAATTCTGTTCTATGGACTACGCATGATTGACGGAAAAAAAGTGCTGGCTACACTCAATGCCTCAAATACCATTACAGTGATCAAGGTGTTTGAGGATATGGACCTAAACACCTTGATTCGGATTAATTAATCAGGTTTAATCTTACTCCGAATTAAAAAAACATGGCAACTCTGAAAACTCAAATCGAACTAGTTGATTTGATAAACTGAGCAAGCATCCGCCAAATCATTCAAGAGGCATAACAAATAAGGATGACTTAAACACCTCTGCAACTACTCAAAACGTATAAATTGTCAATCAATACGCCAAAATCGAATTTACATTAGGGTGAAAAGGAAAAGCACTCCGTGAAACAATACAATACTCCCCAAAATTTGGACCAGCAGTTTAATTGAAAAAAAGCTAATTGAAACCACTGGAAAAATGAAAAGGACAAAACGATCATTCACCTCAGCCTTCAAAGCAGAAGTTGAATATTTCGGTCCAAACTGTACCACCATTTCGGTTTCAACTGTACCAGTGATTTCGGTTTGAACTGTACCACTGATTCCGGACCAAACTGTACCAGTGATTCCGGTTTGAACTGTACCACTAAAAATGCAATGTAAATAGCCCTAATCTTTGGATTATGGCA